>Ga0316611_1000438_pt1 | contig 14328 bp, 8 predicted proteins | sample MIS2016202_MG_FD_207675 | JGI IMG/M metagenome (GOLD analysis project Ga0316611, IMG submission 207675) | Microbial mat bacterial communities from Middle Island sinkhole, Lake Huron, Michigan, United States - MIS.2016.202 | ecosystem: Environmental > Aquatic > Freshwater > Lake > Sediment... | reverse complement strand
ATTTCTTCGCTCGACTCAAGCAGTATCGTGCCATTGCCACTCGTTATGACAAAACGGCACGCAACTTTTTGGGGGCTATCTACCTGGCAGCCTTTGTTGTTTGGCTTAACTGATGACAGGCCCTAGCCATTGGGGATTGTCATCAATAAATTGACGTAGTTCTGCAATGGTGGCTTGCGATCGCTCAAGATTCGTCACAACTCTGGTGCGTAGCACTAACAACCGCTCCGGCCGGGTGAGAGCCGTTTCCAACTGCAACCCCGCCATTTGACTACTGCTCATTTCCTCCCGAAATTGTGAGAGCAGATGCGCCTGACGATTCGCCGCCCCTAGCCGTTCAAGGGTCAGCCCTTGATAGTAACTCAGCACCATCAGACCCAGGCTCGAAACCCCCAAACCAAGGCCGATTGCGATGCTATACCCAAGGGTCATTTTTTGCCGGAGTCGCCAAAATTGGGTGCGCGTTTCCCAGAGTTTTAGAATACCCATAGAGGAAAAAGTAAGGTCAGCCATCTCTAAATACCCGAAGAAGTCGCGCCCAGATCAAGGGAAATCAGGATAAGATAGCGATGGGATCAGAGTTGTATTGCGATCTTAACCGTTCTCACTCCAGACTGGGAATGATCCCCAAAGAGCCAAATCTCACCAACAAATGGCCAAATCTCACAAACCAAACACTACCCATTCAGCCCCATCCCCCACTTCCCCCCGTTCCCCGTTCCCCGTTCCCACTTCCCCCCTAGAACTTTGTGTTAAGTATTGTTAAACTACAAGGGATGAGCAAGGAATGGGAAAGGAATCAAAATGCTGCGCCTAGAACATATTAGTAAAATTTACCCCACCGGAGAAGTCCTCAAGGATGTGACTTGGGAAGTGAAAAATAGCGATCGCATCGGTCTGGTGGGGGTGAATGGCGCAGGCAAATCCACCCAAATGCAAATCATCATGGGTCATGTCGAACCCACCACCGGCCAAGTGATCCGCCCCAATGACCTCAAAATTGGCTACCTCACCCAAGAATTTGATGTAGATCCCAGTCGCACGGTACGGGAAGAACTTTGGACGGTGTTTGAAGCCGCCAATGCCACCCATAGCGAACTAATGGCCGTCACCCATGCCATGGAAGGAGCAGATCCCGATCAATTGGATACACTTCTGCACAAAATGGACAAACTGCAACGGCGGTTTGAGGGCCTCAACGGCTATGGTTTAGATGCGGAAATTGAGAAGATCTTGCCGGAAATGGGCTTTGAGCCGGACGATGGCGATCGCCTCGTCTGCACCTTTAGCGGCGGTTGGCAAATGCGCCTCAGTTTAGCGAAAATTATGCTCCAAGACCCCGATCTGCTCCTCCTCGACGAGCCGACGAACCATCTTGATTTAGAAACCATTGAATGGCTTGAAGGCTACTTAAAAGACCTCAAAACCCCCATGGTCGTGATTTCCCATGACCGGGAATTTCTCGATCGCCTCTGTACCCAAATCGTCGAAACCGAGCGGGGCGTTTCCACCACCTATCTGGGCAACTATTCCGCCTACTTGGCCCAAAAAGCCGAAAACCAAGCCGCCCAACTCAGCACCTACGAACGGCAACAAAAAGAACTCGCCAAACAACAGGAATTTGTCGAGCGGTTCCGGGCCAGCGCCACCCGCAGCACTCAGGCGAAAAGTCGTGAAAAACAACTCGACAAAATTGAACGCATTGATGCCCCCGTGGCCAATCTCCGGACGCTGAAATTTACGTTTCCTGTCTCTCCCCGCAGTGGTCGGGAAGTGGTGCAAATTGAAGACCTTTCCCATAGCTACGGGGATAAAATGCTGTTTTTAGGGGCAAATTTATTGATTGAGCGGGGCGATCGCATTGCCTTCCTCGGCCCCAACGGCTGCGGCAAATCCACCCTATTACGGATGATTGTCGGGTTAGAAACCCCCGAAGACGGTTCCGCCGGTTTTGGCCCCCACAACATCATCCCCGGTTATTTTGAGCAAAACCAAGCCGAAGCCCTCAATCTCGAAAAAACCGTCATCGACACAATCCACGACGAAGTTCCCGATTGGAAAAATGAAGAAGTCCGCACCCTCCTAGGGCGATTTCTGTTTAGCGGGGAAATGGTGTATAAACCCGTGGGAGCCTTGAGTGGTGGCGAAAAAGCGCGGTTAGCCCTCGCGAAAATGCTCTTACGTCCCGCCAACGTTTTAGTCCTTGATGAACCCACCAATCACCTCGATATTCCCGCCAAAGAAATGCTGGAATCCGCCCTCAAAGACTACGATGGCACGGTGTTGATCGTCTCCCATGACCGTTATTTTATTTCCCAAGTGGCGACCAAAATTGTTGAAGTCCGGGATGGGGAATTAGTCGTCTATAACGGCGATTATCACTACTACCTCGATAAACTGGCAGAGCGGGAAGCCCAGGCTCAAGCTCGTTTGCAAGCGGAGGCCGATGCGGCGAAACGGGAGGCCAAGCGGGCCAAGCAAAAGGAAAAAGAGGCAGCCCGCAAGAAAAAAGCAGCAGTTTAGCGGGAAATGGCCCGCCGTCACTGACACAGGGGGCCGCCAACCTTAAAATGCATGAAACAATGGTGCTGATGTGGCATTGTTAACCCATGATTGCCTGCTGATTGACCATGAGCCAAACAACAGAACCCTCGAAGGGCGATATCCTCATCATTGATGATACCCCCAACAATGTCCGCCTTCTTTCCACGTTGTTAACCAACCATGGTTATGAAGTTCGCGGTGTCATTAATGGTGAGATCGGCCTACGGGCGGCGCGTTCGGCGGTTCCGGACTTAATTTTGCTGGATATTAGTATGCCTAAACTGAGTGGCTACGATGTCTGTGAGGCCCTCAAGGCGGATCCCCTCACCCAAGCTGTGCCGGTGATTTTCATCAGTGCCTTTAATGAAGTGGGGGATAAGGTCAAAGCCTTTGAGGTGGGGGGCGTGGACTATATTACCAAGCCATTTCAATGGGCGGAAGTGTTGGCCCGGGTGCAAAATCAACTGAAAATTTGCCTGTTACAAAAGCAACTTCAAGCCCGCAATACTCAACTGCATCTAGAAATTCAGGAACGGGCCAAGGCGGAGGTGGCTCTCCAGGCAGCCAATGAAAAGTTACAAGCTCTCGCCAATCAAGATGGCTTAACGGGGACATCGAACCGGCGGCATTTTGATGACTATCTGCTCCGGTGGTGGCAGGTGGTTCAGAATACGGGGATGATTTCGCTCATTCTCTGTGATGTGGATTTTTTTAAACCCTTTAATGACCACTACGGCCATTTAGAGGGCGATCGCTGTCTGCAAATTTTAGTCCAGGCGATCCAAAACGCCCTCAATGCCCTCGCCCCCCCCCATTCCCTCCTCGCCCGCTATGGGGGGGAGGAGTTTGCCATTGTCTTGCCAGAAACCGACATCCACCAAGCCCAAAAAATTGCCGAGGGGATTCAAGCCCATGTCGCTCAAGCCCAAATCCCCCACGCCTATTCAACGATTCACTCCAGCGTCACCGTCAGTTTAGGGATTGCCACCCTGCACCCCACTGCCGACAGTTCCCCTGATCAGTTAATTAGTCAAGCGGATCAGGCTTTGTATATGGCGAAATCTCAGGGACGGAATCAGGTGATTTGCTATGGGAAGTGAGGGGTGGGAAGTGAGGGGTGGGAAGTGAGAAGTGGGATGATTAAACCAGGCCGCAAAAGAGTAGCTTAAGGGCTGACGCACCATCTTGACGAATCTGCCTACCCTGCGGGAAGCTGCTTCGCATCTATGGCATGAGTCAGTATTGTTAGGACGTTAAATCCGAAACCCTCTCCAGGTGGGCATTGCCCACCCTACGCGATATCTACGCGATGTCCTAACCTCCTTGGCTACTGCTATAAATCTTTAAAACCATAGGGGAGCAGCCTGCAATCCGCACGACGAACTTGTCCTGATGATTCTGTCTGCCGCTATCAATGTGCCTTCCTACTGATAAACGGGGAAAAACTTAACCCCACCCCTGACCCATCAGCGGCAACAAACTCCCCCGTTGCCGGTGGTGATTGTCCAAAATGATTCCCACCTGACGATTAAACACCTGCATATACCGTTGATCACCAGCATCAAACCCCGTTTTGAGATAGGGGGGAATATCATCCGTAATTTCCAAATGGTGGGCCAGAGGTCGAATTTTATTCACCAACTGCGTCACCCCTAAAAGTTCCCCCTGGGGACTCCACACCGGCAAACAGAGGAGGCTAAACGTGCGATAGCCGGTTTTGGCATCGATCATTTTGGCGGTAGCGGATTGGGAATGATCATAGAGATCGTAGGGAACATTAATGGGAACAGCCGTCGCTGCCACTTGGCCCGCATAGCCTTGACCGAGCTTTAACCGCAGGGGACGACGTTGGCCGTTGAAATCTGCCATCTGCGTCCAAAGTTCGCCACGATCGCGATCCACCAACCAGAGGGTACTGCGATCGGCCTGCATCAGATTTTTCGCCGCCTCCATCACCTGTTCCAACACCATATCTAAAGGACAAGCGTGTTGATTCATTTGGTGCATGACCGCCATGAGGGCCGCCGCTACCCGTTGGCTTTGGGCGGTGCGGTGGTAGGCCCGGAAGCTATCGAGAATCATCCGGATCAAGGGGGCATTTTCCGCAAAGCGCTGTTCATCGGTGGTGGTAAACCCTTGGGGATCGATGCGTTCCGCTAGGGGGGCGGTGGGATGGGCAGAGGGTTTGAGCTTATTGAGACATTGAACCACGGCAATCAGTTGGCCTTGATCATCCTGGAGGGGAAAGGCAATCAGGGTATAGGTGCGATAGTTGTTCTGACGGTCTTGGCTTTGGGCCACCGTCGAGCGGGGATCATTATAGACATCGTAGGGCAGGTTGATCACTTCACCCCTGCGGGCCACTTCCCCCACAAAACCCTGATGGGCGGGAATCCGTAGCTCTAAGAGTTCCCCCGCTTCCCCCTGGGCAATCATCGACCAAAATTCTTGGCGCTCTTCATCCAGGAGAAAAATGGTCGTGCGATCGGCATGGAGCGATCGCCCTGTGCGCAGCGTAATCGAGCGTAGCGTTGTATCGAGGATTTCATCAAACCCCTGGCCATCCATGACCTGATTTAACACCCCGAGGGTTTGCGTCACCATATTGCCGGACTGGGCCGCCACTTGGTCTTTAAATGTCGCCAACTCCCGCGCATTGTGCAAAGCCATCCCCACCTGAGTATTGAAAATCTTCATATACTGCTGGCCATTAACATCAAAGCTGGCATGGAAGCAGGGGGGAGCGGTGGGCCAATCGGAGGGTTGATAGGTATCGGTTTGATGGGAGCGCCGTTTGTTCACCAACTGCGTCACCCCCAATAAATCCCCGTTGGGACTCCAGACCGGCATACACAGCAGGCTACAGGTGCGGTAGCCGGTCTGTTGGTCGGTTTGTTGGGCGGTGAGGGAGTCGGGATGATTATAGATATCGTAGGGAATGTTCAGGGGTTCCCCTGTGGCCGCCACTTGACCGGCAAACCCTTGGCCTACGGCGATGCGAATTTCCCCCATTGTGCCATCTTCAAAGGGGATCACCGTCCAGAGTTGATCATGGAGGTCATCCAAAAGCCAGAGGGTGCTGCGATCAGCGTTCATCAGTTGCTTGGCGGCGGTCATCACCCGGTTGATGATTGCCTTGGCATCGAGATCACTATGGGCGATCGCCCTTGTGGCCTCCGTTAGGGCTTCAGAGGTTTGCAGCCGTTGGGTGAGGCGGTAATAATCTTGGCAGCGGGTTAAGACCCGTTGGAGGGCGGGGGCATAGGCGGCTAAGTTGTGGCGATCGCCCTCCGTAAAGCCAGCCAAATCAATGCGCTCCACTAACGGCAAAGCCGGGTGATCAGGGATTTTTAATTTATTCACCAGTTGCAAAAAGGCCACCACCACCTCCTTCCCATTACAGAGGGGCAACGTTAGCTCATTGCGAAACGTCGTATCCTGGCCCTGGGCATCGGCGACAATCGCCTGCCAATCATGCACTGTCACCTTCGAGACATTCACCGCCTTTTTATAAATCGTGACCCGCTCTTGGGTTGTCCGCTGGGCAAAGATTTGAATTTTGGTGTGGTGGCTTGCGGTGGGGCAGGCGAGAATTGACCAGAGTTCTTGATTCGTGGGATCGATGAAAAATAAATTAACGCGATCGGCGGCTAATAATTCCCCCAATTTGAGCGTGAGTGTGCCGAGAATCGAGGAGAGTAAATCATCATAATCGTGGCGATCGACATTGCCCAACAGGGCTAAAAGTTTTTGCTCTTGAGTCGTGACCAATTCCCCAAAATCCGGCTGGACAGCGGCGATCGCCCGCTGCACCCACACATCATTAAACACCTCCTCATAAATGCGGTTATACACCTGCAACCGTTCTGGGTGAGGGATCAAGCCGGTGAGATAGAGCTCAGTTTGGGCGGGGTTATGATCAAGGGTAGTAGATGGCAGCGTCGGCTTGAGCGCACCGATTACCCCCCCCTGAATTACCCTTTGATAGAGTTTGAGGGCTGCCAATCGGCCCGGGGCTCGGAGGCGATCGCCGATCAGCGTTAAATGGGCCGGTTGTTCCTGAACATCCCAATGGTGTAAAATCCGCTGCCGGATCAAATTGCCCAACCACAACGCCTCATAACTGGGCAGTGGGCAATCCGGCTCCATCACCACCAATCGACAAACCTTTTGGGTTAAAAAAGGCTGTCCCCCCGTCCATTCTAGGATTAACCCCATCATCAGCGTCGGATCCGGCACTTGGGTGATCAACCCCTGAATTAACGGCGGCGTTTCCGAGAGCGTAAAGGCCGTCAACAGGATCGAACGACTCACCGCCACAGGGGGATGATCCCGATTGCGCAACAGCGCTTGCAGGGTGACAGTACCAAAGAGGGCAAAGGTGAGCAACTCCGGATCTAAACTGGCCCGCAACACCCCGAAAAAATCATCCACACCAAAGGGCAAACGCAACAGCCGCTCTAGTTCATCAATGAAAATGACCACCCGTGGGCCGAGGCGATCGCGCCGCATTTGCTCCAGGAGTTCACTGAACTGCTGAACGGGGGATAAAAATTGGCGCTCCGCTAACCAAGCCGGTAAATGGATCTGCCATTGGGGTAGACCCATCACCAACCGCTGCATTAACCCCCCATACCACTGTGGCGGGGAAATATCTTGGCTGCCAATTTGGGCTAAATCAATGGCCACACAGGTATAGCCTTCCCTTTGCAATTGCTCCATCACCCGCACCCGCAGGCTCGTCTTGCCGGTTTGATGGGGGGCTAAAACATGGCAAAATTCCCCAGCCTTCAAAGCTGCATAGAGCGCATGATCCCCTGGGCGCACAACATAGGTTTGGGCATTGGGTCGGAGATGTTCCCCAACGGTATAGATATGGGATGCAATGGAGAAAAAAGCCATAACCTGGGGAATAAAGCCAATGGAAGACCAAAAGATTTGACCTCCCCTGATTTTAGTCAATTCGTGGGCATCCGAGGTTGATCTGAGCAAGGGCAGGCGATGGTGCTGAACTGTAACAGTTTGGTCAATTTCTGTGAGAGAGGATCACGAAGGCGAAAACACCGTCCTACAATGAATCTAATTCCCTGCCCTCATTAACAAGCTCGGTTGCCACGGCCATGACTGTTTCCCCCTCCTCTCCCTATCCCTCCACCCCCGTAGGGGCGAAAAATCTTTCGCTCCAAAATCTCTCGTCCCAAACGCCGCCCCCATCGGATCCAGAACTCCGGCAAATGCGCCAACAGTTGACCCAAGTGCGGGCGGCTATCCGCGCCGCCATGGATAGCGAGACGCTCCTGGCCATTGCCGTTGAGCAAATTCGGGTGCAAACCCAAGCATCACGGGCGATCGCCTATCGCTTTATCAACAGCAACCAAGGGGAAATCTTGGCGGAAAGCATTGAACGGGGTTGGACTCCCACCCAAGGGGAAACCCTCCCCGCCACGTTTTTCGGGGTAGATACCCAAACGGAATACGATCAGCGGGAAGTGGTGACGATTGAATATGTGGCGAGCACCGATGTCACCCCCTATCAATTGCAACTGCTGGAAAAATATCAGGTGCGCTCTAGCTTGGCCGTCGTGGTGCGGTTGGGCCATGAGGTTTGGGGGCTGCTGGTGGTGCAACAATGCAAGGAGGCCCGTCAATGGTCGCCCTGGGAAATGACGTTTATTGAGCAGGTGGGCCTGCTGATGGCGGTGCAGTTGGCCAGCGAGGAGGGCCATCAGGAATTGCAACAGCAACGATCGCGGGATGAGGCTTTAGAGCGGGTGGGCGATCGCCTCCGTCGTGCCGCCGATCTCCACACCATCGGCCAAACCGCCACCCAAGAACTCCGCCAACTCCTCAAGGCCGATCGGGTGGCGCTCTATCAATTTAACCCCGATTGGTCAGGAAAATTTATCGCCGAATCCGTGGGGGCGGGTTGGGTTTCCCTGCTGCAAAATCCCCCAGATCCCGAACTGTTGCGGGATAACAGTGCCAATTGCAATCTCAATCGCATGGCCGGCGGTCGGGGGGGAGCCGTGGGGGAGGTGGTGGATACTTACCTGGAGCGAACCCAAGGGGGACTGTATAACCGGGGGGAAAAACTGCGGGTAGTGGCGGATGTCTATCGCCAGGATTTCCCCGGTTGTTATTTGGAATTGCTGGAACGGATGCAGGCGAAGGCCTATGTGACGGTTGGCGTGTACCAAGGCGGGCAACTGTGGGGCCTGCTGGCCAGCTATCAATGTGTGGGGGCGCGGCAATGGCAGGATTGGGAGGTGCGCTTGGCGGTTCAGGTGGCGGAGCAGTTGGGGGCATCCCTGGAACGTGCTCTGACCCACCGTCAACAGACGGCGACGACGACGGAGTTAAAGCAGGCCATTGAGCGGGAAAAGGCGATCGCCCGTGTTGCCGAAAAGATCCAACAATCCCAGGATGCGGCGAGTATTTTCCGCACGGCGGTGGAGGAGGCGCGGCAGTTGTTGAAGAGCGATCGCGTTGGCATTTATCGCTTTAATTCCGATTGGAGTGGGGAATTTATTGCCGAATCCGTCGATCCCCAATGGAAATCGTTGCTCAATGCCCAAGTCACCGATGAGCGGGTATTAGCGGGGACGGATCGCAATATCAATACTGCCGGTTGCACGATTAAAGATATGAAAGTGCGGGAACTGGCCAGTTTAGATACTTATTTGAAAGATACCCAAGGGGGGGCCTATCGCAAGGGGGTGCAGTTCCGGGTCAGTAATGACATCTATAATTCCGGTTTCCCGGATTGTTATCTCCAACTGTTGGAAACGTTCCAGGCAAAAGCTTATATCAACGTGCCGATTTTCCTTAAAGATAAGCTCTGGGGGTTGATGCCCTGTTATCAATGTTCCCGGCCACGACTCTGGACAGATGCAGAAATTACGCTGATGGTGAGTTTAAGTAATCAGTTGGGGATTGCGCTGCAACGGGCCGCCGATCTCGAAGCTGTGACGATTCAGGCGGAAAAACTGACGGCAGCGGTAAAGCGGGAGCGAACCTTAGCGTTGGTGAGCGATCGCATTAAGCAAACCCAAGACACCGCTGCGATTTTTAAAATTGCCACCAGTGAGGTACGGGAGTTACTCCAAGCGGATCGGGTGGGGATCTATCGTTTTAACCCGGATTGGAGTGGGGAGTTCGTGGCTGAGGCGGTGGTGGGGCAATGGAAATCAATGCTCCGGGAGCAGATTGCCGATGATAGTTTGCTAGAAGCTACGAAGGTGAATATCGATAGCGATGGCTGCACAATTAAGCAGATGGCCACGCAGGATCTGGTCAGCAAAGATACTTATCTAGAGCGTACCCAAGGGGGAACCTATGCCCAAGGGGATACGGTGCGGGTTTGTCATGATGTCTATCAGGCGGGGTTTCCCCGTTGTTATGTGGAATTATTGGAGCGGTTCCAGGCTCGGGCCTATGTCACCGTGCCAATTTTCCTCGGTCGGAAACTGTGGGGTTTGATGGCCAGCTATCAATGCGCCCAACCCCGCAATTGGACAAAAGAGGAGATTGGCCTTGTGGTGCAGTTGGGTTCTCAGTTGGGGATTGCGCTGCAACGGGCTTCGGATTTGGATGCGGTGAAACAGCAGGCGGCTAAGTTGGAGAAGGCCGTTGAACGGGAGCGGGCGATCGCCTCCATCAGCGATAAAATCCGTCAATCCCAAAACGTGACGAGTATTTTCCAAAGTACAACGCGGGAGGCGCGGCAACTGTTCGAGAGCGATCGCGTCGGGATTTACCGTTTTAACCCCGATTGGAGCGGGGAGTTTGTGGCGGAATCCGTGGGGAGTAACTGGCTGAGTCTGTTGAATTACCAAGTGGAAGATCCCAACCTCCTGGAGCAAACCAAGGTCAACATCGACACGGAAGGCTGCACGATTAAACAAATGCAGGTGCGCCAGATGGCCAGCAAAGATACTTATTTGCAAAGCACCGAAGGGGGAACCTATCGCAAGGGGAACCCGGCGCGGGTTTGCCATGATATCTACGCCGCCGGATTTCCCCCCTGCTATATCGAATTACTGGAAGCCTTCCAAGCGCGGGCCTATATTACCGTACCGATCTTTTTAGGCGATCGCCTCTGGGGTTTAATGGCCAATTACCAATGTTCCAGCCCCCGCCAATGGCAAAACGAGGATGTGCAATTGATGGTGCAGTTGGGTTCACAGTTGGGGATTGCTTTGCAACGGGCGGCGGATTTGGAGAAGCTGCGGCAACAGGCTCAGGAGTTAGAGGCGGCAGCAATTCGGGAAAAGGCGGAACGTCAGGAGTTGCAACGGCGGGCCTTGGATCTCCTCACCGCTGTACGGCCCGCCCTAGAGGGGGATCTGACGGTACGCGCCCCCCTCTCAGAGGATGAATTGGGAACGATCGCCGATGTCTACAACAACACGCTGCAAAGCTTGCGGGGCATCGTCATTCAGGTGCAGGATGTAACGGCGCGGGTGGCGGAAACCTCCAAAGGGAGTGATCTGCAAATTCGCAAGTTAGCGGATCAAGCCCAACAGCAGGCTCTAGAGTTGAACCAAGCCCTCACGGAAGTTCAAGCCATGGTTAGCTCTACCCAAGCAGTGGGGGCCAATGCCGTGGCCATTGAGCAGGCGGTGCAAAACGCCAACCAGACGGTGACTTCTGGGGATGCGGCGATGAATCGGACGGTGGAGGGGATTTTAGCGATTCGGGATACGGTGTCAGCGGCCAGTCAGAAGATCCGGGAATTGAGCGAATCTTCCCAAAAGATTGACCGGGTGGTGAATCTGATTAGTGATTTTGCAACCCAAACCCAATTGCTTTCCCTCAATGCCGCCATTGAAGCCACCCGTGCCGGGGAATATGGTAAGGGGTTTGCGGTGGTTGCCGATGAGGTGCGATCGCTCGCCCGTCAGTCCGCCAGTGCCACCTTGGAGATTTCCAATCTGGTGGCGGAGATTCGCCTCCAAACCAGTGAGGTGATCAAAGTGACGGAGGCAGCGATTACGCAGGTGAGTGCGGGGACGAGTTTAGTGGAGGAAACGAAGGGGAATTTAAATGCGATCGCCGCTGCCACGGCCCAAATCTCCGAACTGGTGGCCAGCATCAGCACCGCCACAACGGCCCAGTTGGAGCAATCCAAATCCGTGACGCAAACCATGCGCGAAGTGGCGGAAATTTCCAACAGTACCTCCGCAGAATCGGCGCAACTCTCCAATACCTTCCAAGATACGTTAAGCACGGCTCAACGTTTGCAGGAGGTGGTGAAGCAGTTCAAGGTGAATTAGGGAGAGAAAAGAGGATAGCGGCGTGAGGAAAAAGGAGAATCACTCCTCACTTCCCACTTCCCTCCTTGAGGCAACCACCACCCCGCCCTACGGGCCACCCCTCCAAAGGAAGGGTGGCAGGCGAAGCCTAGGTCAGGGTCGGGTTTGGCCCAACCGCAAAAGTGAGATGCACCCGCTTGTTGTCAGTTAAACGGGATCACGGAAGACGAAAAAGCGGGGGCCAGCGGTGGGTAAATTGCCCGGTGTGAGGGTTAGGGTTTGACCGCTGATGCGGGTGACTTGCTCCCCAGGCACAAGGCTGAGAAACCGATCAAGGCCATCAATCTCGCAGGCATTGCCATCAGCGGCGGCGGTGCGGTAATGGGTGGGAATGACGATTTTAGGTTTCAGGGCCTGGATGGCGGCGATCGCCTCTTCAGCGTTATAGGCCTTGGGGCCACCCCCCACAGGCACAAAGGCCAGATCCGGCTGCCCCATCAAAATCCGCTCTTCTAAACCAATCGGGCCAGCGGCTCCCCCCATGTGAAGGATATTAATCCCCGCCTGTTGCCATTTCCACACCACATTCATGCCAAAGCGACGGCCGGCAAGGCGGTCATGGGGGATAGCAATGCCCTCGTAGCGCTGGGAATTGAGCGTATAGGCCCCCGCTTGAAAGAGAATGCGAGGATTCCCTGGCAAATTGGGGGAAGGCGCACCTTCATCCAAGAGGCGACTACTCATCAGCACAAAATCTACGGCGGGCACAGGTTTGCGAAATCCGGCGGTACAGCCCAAGGCCCGAAAGGGATTGACTAAAATCCGTTGGCCATTGCCTGTGAATAAGGCCGAGGTGTGGCCAAACCATTGCAGGGTTAATCCGGCCCCCTGGGCTTCAGCGGCGGGAGCGGTAAGGCTCTGATGTAGGCCCAAGGTGGTCAATGCGCTGGCTCCGAGATAACGCAGAAATGTGCTTCGCTTCATGAATTTGAGAGAGTTTTAAGGGGCAATGAACTTAAAAAATTATGCAGCAGGGTCTTACCCATGGGGGTGAGAACGCTTTCTGGATGGAATTGTACGCCTTCGAGGTGGGGGTAGTCCCGATGGCGTAGGCCCATGATCGTGCCATCGGCCACCCAGGCAGTAATTTCCAAGCTGCTGGGGAGACTGGCGCGCTCCACCACTAAGCTATGGTAACGAGTGGCGGTGATGGGGTTGGGTAATCCGGCAAAAATGCCGAGGCCGTTGTGGTGGATGTCGGAGGTTTTGCCGTGCATTAGGTGGGGGGCGGAGATGACTTTACCGCCAAAAACTTGGCCGAGGCTTTGATGGCCTAGGCAAACCCCCAGGATGGGAATTTTTGGCCCTAATTCCTCAATCACCGCTAGGGAAACCCCGGCATCATCGGGGCGGCCAGGGCCGGGGGAAATGACGATGCCATCGGGGGCGATCGCCCCAATCCCCGCCACATCAATTTGATCATTGCGCACCACCTGAATCCTTTGCGCCACGGGAAACTCGCGCCCCAGTTCCCCTAAATACTGCACCAGGTTGTAGGTAAAGCTGTCGTAATTGTCAATAACCAGCAGCAAAAACGGTTCTCCTTCTGTTTAAGGTGAAAAGACTGTGAGGATGAGCGTAAACAAGGGCGGCAACAGAATCAAGCCAGCGACCAAGATTGAGGCGATCGCCGCCACCAGCACCGCCCCCGCTGCACAATCCTTCGCGATTTTCGCCAATTCATGATAATTCTGTTGCACCGTCAAGTCCACCACCGATTCTAAGGCGGTATTCAATAATTCCAGCACCATCACCAAAGCACAGGTTAGGGCCACAATGGCAAGCTCAATCGGACTCACCCCTAAACCCACCCCCAAAATTACCGCTAAACTGGCAATCACTGTATGAATCCGAAAATTGCGCTGGGTTCTAAAGGCGTAGTTAATTCCTGCCCAGGCATAGCGAAAACTTAACCACAGATTCGGGGCGATTTGCCAAGCAAACTGACGGGGTTTAGAACTACGGGGAGGCATAGCAACATAGAGCGACGGAACGGGGGTTACATCGCATTGGGGGGGACGATGGGAATTGAGGGTCATGACCTTCACCAAAATTAATGGATCTGAGAGCTACGCCTTTTTAGGGTGGCTTTTTTCGTCCAATTTATCGATCCAGTTTTCTCTGTCCATGGTATCATGACACCATTAAAACTTAATGTTTTGGCGGCTGGGCAAGCCGACCTGAATGGACAGACGTTAAGCAGTGTTAGACCCCGATCTGGGGCAGTTGCTTGTCTGTCTACCCATCAGGAGTCTACTTAATGTAGGCAGACTGGCGATCCCCGTGCCTTTAGGACAGGGAGGATGTCAACAAGGAGGACAATTAGTAGGGGAATGAAATCAGCGGTAGTGCATCAGATTATTGTTGGGAAGGAGAGGATATCCTGCCAACTCCAGCGATGGTCAGTCAATCCTGCTCGTTGTGCCGCCGTGCTCTTGTAGCGACTGTGCTGCCAGATCCAGTTGAAATA
>Ga0316611_1000436_pt1 | contig 14341 bp, 9 predicted proteins | sample MIS2016202_MG_FD_207675 | JGI IMG/M metagenome (GOLD analysis project Ga0316611, IMG submission 207675) | Microbial mat bacterial communities from Middle Island sinkhole, Lake Huron, Michigan, United States - MIS.2016.202 | ecosystem: Environmental > Aquatic > Freshwater > Lake > Sediment... | reverse complement strand
GAATTAAATTTCTAAAAAAATCCCTACTCATAACTCATAACTCATAACTCATAATTCAAAACTCATAACTCAAAACTCATAACTCAAAATGCCTTCTATCAGCGATTTCAAAAACATATTCTTTATCGGAGTTGCCGGAACAGGCATGAGTGCCATTGCGCAATACTTGAGTGGTATTGGCAAAAATGTAAGTGGCAGCGACCGCTATTTTTTACCCGGCGAAACAAACGATACCCGCACCAAACTCGAAGCCGAAGGCGTAAAATGTTTCGTACAGGATGGAAGTGGAATTACGTCCGAAACGGATTTAGTGGTGGTTTCTACTGCTATCGAAAATACCGTTTTTGAGGTTCAAAAAGCAAACGAATTGAACATCCCAATTCTTCGTCGCTCAGCGGTGTTGGCGCTTATTGCCGATAGCAAAAAAACTATTGCCGTAGGTGGAACATCGGGCAAAAGCACTACTTCGGCCATGATTTTCGACATTATGCAATATGCCGGACTCGAACCAAGCATTATTAGCGGCGCAGGACTTACAAGTATTATTCGTGAAGGAAAAATTGGCAATGCCAAAGTGGGGAAAGGCGATTGGTTGGTAATTGAAGCCGACGAAAGCGATGGTTCAATTGTGCAATATCATCCCGAAATTGGTTTATTGCTGAATATCGAAAAAGACCATCAGGAAATTGTGGAACTAATGCAGCTTTTTGGCACTTTCCGCGACAATACGAAAGATATTTTTATTACCAACCGTTCGAATAAACTAGCAGCTCAACTATCTACAAATGCAGCCAACGATTTTGCGGTGGACGAAGCAATAGAAGCAGGATTTAAAGCTACAAACTTTAGTCAAAAAGGTTTCGAAATAAACTTTGAAGTAGAAGGAACACCAGTGAAAATGCAAACTGTAGGGCGCCACAATATGGAAAATGCCTTGGCAGCCATTGCTGTGGTGAGCCGCTTAGGAGTTAGCAACGAAACGGCTGCAGCAGCCCTGTCAAAATACGAAGGAATTTACCGTCGACATCAAATTATTGGACAAAAAAATGGCGTGATTCTGATTGACGACTACGCGCACAATCCTGCTAAATGCGCTGCCTCTATCTCAGCGTGCCAACCAGTTGCAAATAAGGTAATTGCATGGTTTCAACCTCATGGATATGGGCCGACACGCTTTTTGCGAACTGACTTTGTGAATGAAATAGCAGCCACTCTTCGGGAACAAGACGAGATTTGGATGAGCGAAATTTTCTATGTCGGAGGCACTGCTGTGAAAGATATTTCGGCCAACGACCTCATTAAAGATATTCGACGCTTGGGTAAAAATGCCTTTTTTGTAGAAGACCGAAATAACTTTTTAGAGGCTGTAAAACAGCATTTTACGGGCAACGATGTGCTTTTATTGATGGGTGCTCGCGACCCAGGATTGGAGAAATTTGCTGGTGAAGTATTTGCTAAATTGTAATTTTTTATTCAAAATATATTATTCATCTTTAAATTAAAATCACATGAATTCAAAAATCATTTATTTAGGAATTTTTCTACTCTCAGTATTCAACCTAAACGCTACTATCAAAGTAGCATCAGCTTTAGGCGACAACATGGTTATGCAACGCAACTCGGATGTAAAAATATGGGGTACAGCCAATCCCAATGAGAAATTAACTATTACTACAAGTTGGAACAAAGCAAAAGTATCGACCGTAGCCAACGACAAAGGTGACTGGCTCGTGAAAGCAAAAACAACCGAAGCCGGTGGACCATATACAGTTACCATTGCTGCTGGAAAAGAAAAAGTGCAGCTACAAAACATTTTATTGGGCGAAGTTTGGCTCTGTTCTGGTCAATCGAACATGCAAATGCAACTGTTAGGCTATTCCGATCAACCAATTAATGGCTCTAACAAAACAATTTTGGAAGCCGACAATTGCCAACTCCGATTATTTACTGTAAAATTATCAGCTCAAAGTACGCCGCAAGATACTTGTGTAGGAAAATGGGAAGTAGCTTCTCCCAAAACAGTAGGTAAGTTTAGTGCTGTGGGCTATTATTTTGCAAGTAAATTACAAAAAGCGCTAAATGTTCCTGTTGGTGTTATCAACTCGAGTTGGGGAGGTTCGCGCATCGAAGCTTGGATTGATGCCGAAACCATGCAGAAATTTCCCGAATCGCTTGCAATTACCACGAAAGAAAAAACACCACAACACCATCGTGCCGCTAACTTGTATAATGCCATGATTTACCCTCTTAAAAATTTGAGTATTAAAGGAGCATTATGGTATCAAGGGGAGTCTAATCGTTCTGAATATCAATACTATGCGGCATTGCAAAAAGCTATGGTTGCTAAATGGAAAAGTGATTTTGAGCTCACCGAATTCCCCTTCTACTTTATGCAGATAGCACCCTATTCGTACAATAATAGCAAAGATATTCTTTCAGGAAAATTTTACGATGAGCAATTAAAAGCATCTTTAGACATCCCGAATGCGGGCATGGTGGCTACGGTAGATTTAGGCGAAGAATTTTGCATTCACCCTGCCGAAAAAGAGGTTCTTGGACAACGTTTACTCTATTGGGCAATGTCCGAAACATACAAAGTGGAAGGTTTGTCGTACAAAAACCCCATTTATAAAAGCATGGCAGTGAAAGATTCGGCAATAGTAGTGTCGTTCGATAACGTGGGAATGGGATTGAGTGCTTATGGAAAAGAAATTACGAATTTCGAAGTTGCTGGCGACGATAAAGTTTTTTATCCTGCAACAGCCAAAATCAAACTCCAATCGAAACAAGTAACACTCACAGCGCCCGAAGTTAAAAAACCGGTTGCAGCACGCTACTGTTATATAAACTATCCTTCGGGCAAAGGCTTTTTGTACAATACCGCAGGTTTACCTGTGTTGCCTTTCCGTACAGATAATTGGTAAAGCATGTGCTTTTGAAACATATTTTATTAAAGTAAAAAAAAACACCTTTAGCATGACGCATTTTGTGCGATGCTAAAGGTGTTATAGATTCTGATAGCGTCCTTTTTTATTTCCGTTTCTTCTTATTTTTTGGAACTACTTCGCCATTTTTGTAATAGCTTGTTTCAATGAGTTTAGCATTTGAGTTGTAAACTTTTGCCACTCCATTTCGTTGCCCATTTTCGAAGGTAATTTCCGACATTAGCTTGCCATCTTTGTAGTAGGTAGCCCAAATCCCCGTTTTAAAATCGTTGCTGTAGTTGCCCTTATCTTTAATCTCACCCGTTTCGTAGTAAAATGTCCATTCGCCCGTAGCTTTGCCATTGGCATAATCACCTTTTTGTTTGAGCTTACCATCTGGATAATTCACTTGCCATTCGCCATCGAAAGCATCGTCCACAAAATGACCAAAAGTGTACACATTTCCGTTGGGATAATAGGATTTCCAGCGTCCATTTTTCTTATTTCCATTGTAAAAACCTGTTTGGCGAATAACGAGAACTGTTGAATCGTAATATTCTTTAACAACGCCAATAATGCTGTCGTTTTTGTACATAGATTCGTATTTCAGATTACCTGAGGGATAATACCACGAAAGTTTACCGTTTAGACGACCATTTTCATACAAACATATTTTATTTACCGTTCCGTTGGAAAACTCTTTGTAATAATTGATAAACTGACCTTCACAAAAGCCATCCTTCATAATGGCACGGTCACGGACATTGCCATTTTCGAAATAAGTTACCGAAAAACCATCCTCCAGACCCATTTTGTAGCTTCGCATTATGCGAGGACGACCATCTTCGTAATAGGCTTTAAAATCACCATTTAGCAAACCTTCGGTGTAAGTTCCTATTTCCTGAATTTTGCCATCTTCGTAATAGTTTATAACCGTACCATCTAATTTATCATTTTTAAAATCAGCATTTTGCATCAATTTACCATCGGGGTAATAATATTTCAATTTCCCATCCAACAAGCCCTTTTTATAACCAAGCTCTTGCTTTACAATACCCGTTTCATAATAATCTACCCATCTCCCATCAAGTTTATCGTAATCGTAAAATCCCTCTTGCCACAGTTTATTGCTGGGATACCATATCGTATAAAATCCATGCTTAACCTTGCCAAGCTTTTTATAATCGACCACACAATAAACCTCTTTGGGTTGTTTCTTTTCGACATCGTAAAACGTAGAAACTTTTTGTTGAGCTGCAAGAGACACAACAAATAAACTGACGATAAATATTATATGTAAACGTTTGATTATCATTTTTTTTCGAGCATTAACTGAGTTCTTTCTAAAGGTTGGCGATGACCGTAATCGAGAATTGCTTCTAACTCATATTTGCCTTTTAAAACAATAGTTGGCATTTGTAAAGTTATTTTGTGTGAAGCATCGGGATAAACAGTGTTTTTTGACATACTAAATTTTTCTTCTTTGCCAGATTGTAAATTTTTAAGGGTTAAATATACATTGGCATTTATCACATTATCGCCTTCATTAGCAACCACTACTTCGAAAATTTGTTGACTATCACCATGTTTTGTTATTTCTTTCAATCCATTGATAGTTGCTTTGTATTTATTGTTGCTTTGAGGCGATTGCTCCACTACCACCACAATGCGTGGCACCAACAAAACCCCTGTAACTACTGTTTTATCGGCTTCGAATGCCGTTTGCTCTTTGGCAACTTCTACATGTATCATGCACCAACGCGACGAAAAACCTTCTTTGGGGACGGTGATAATCACATCTAATTGTGCTTTTTGGTTAGGGTTAAGTTCGATAATCGATGGGCTTATTTTTATCCAGTCGGCACACGAACGTTTGTTGCTACCCGACGGAACAATTTTACGATTTCCATCAGGGTCAATCTCAAAATCAGAAATTTTAAGGTTGTATTTTTGTGGCTTCGCCGAATGATTTATAAGCGTTAGTTGCTTTTTCTGTATTTCTACCGGCTCGGCATTAAAATTGATAAGTACAGGCGACACTTCAAATTCTTGTGCAACTACAAGTTGAGTAAATACAAAAAACAAAAATTGAAAGCGAAATTTTATCATAATGCAATATGTATGTTTTACTAAATTTGAATAATTGAAGGTTTTCCTGTTTCAATTATTTATATCAGGCAAAAATACAATTTTGTGTGCATATAAATGCATGATAAAGGTTTAAAAAAACAAAATCCATTTTCGGATATTGCTTTAAAACAAATTTAATAAAGAAATAGGATTAAAAAACTTCCTCGCAGCTCACCATTTCCCACCCACAATAAATCACACGGAGCAGGTGCAACGTAGTTTTGCCTACCGAAGCCACTATGCGTGGTTCGATAGCATACCGATGGAGTTGCGCATCGGCTTCGGCATTGAGTTTTTGTACCAATGCCGAAGCCGAATTTTTGGCTTCAGCTTCCTGAGCGCGGGGCACATATTTGAGCTCTATCAAGTAACTATGCAGCATGTGAGGGCGCACAATAAAGTTGGGCTGCAGCCACAAATCGACAAATCCTTTGCCCATTTCGGCTTCGGAATGTACCACAAAGTAATTCAGCATGTTTAAATATACCAAATGAAACATCTGCACCGTTTTTTCGCCATCCATAAAGTCGCGCACGGAGGTTTGTTTGTAAATTTGCTCCGAAAAATACGTAAAGAAGGGCTTCCAATGGCCATCGTAAGCCATTTTTTCGCCCATATCGGCTAACGACATGGAATCAACATTGAAAATTTCGGCTTCGCTAAAACCCTCCACCAAATACGAAAACAAAACGGTACGAATAGCCAGATTAGGAACGTGGAGAACCAATCTATCACGTTCCACTCTATCAATAGTCAGTATTCCAAAATAATAAAGCAGCGATACAAAATTTTCTTTGGCAATCAACTTTTCGGCTGGGAATGAAGTTACAATAGAAGTGCGAATTTCACCTTCCTCGGCAATGCGCTTGATGGTGGAGAAATTGCCATTCACTTTTTTATCTAAAATAATCAAATGACGTAGTTTGCCATAATCAATCTTAATATTATTGTCGATCAATACCTTAGGAATGCTCCCTTTGGTTAAATAATTATCCAAGAAGTAAAGCGTCATGTCCGAATTGTACATTTTTTGGTCTACCCTGTCTTCGGCAAAACAGTAATTGTTGTACCACTCGCGCATTACATCCAGCAAATTCTCAATCGGTTCGTTGATTAATCCTTCACCTTTGTAATAGTTAAGCATAGTAATTACTTCCGCTTCGGTAAAACCTATTATTGAGTTAAAATTTGCATCGGTGGTAATGTTTTTGGCAATATTAAATCCGCTCGTTACATCATCTAAAGTTACGGGCGAAACGCCGGTTATAAATATCTTTTTGAGTGAAGCATTTATATCGGTAGTGGCTAATTTTATTTTATTAAAAAACAAGCGAAAAAAACCATTTCCGTGCGTTATATCGGCGTAAGTACGCTCGCCATGTTGACTGAGTATGGTGTTGGTGAAATTATCATATTCGTCGATAAACAAATAAATGGAAAGACCAAGTTCCTGACAATAGCGTGCAATGTATTCAAGGCGTGCCTCTGCAGTTTTGCGCAATTCAAATCCGGCCAAAAAATCTTCTCCTAAAATTGACTTATATTTTCGGTAAAAAGATTCGAAGGATTGTAAACAATGCTCCTCGAAGGACGATTCAAGTTTTAACAATTCGGGATTAACGCCCGAAAAATTAAAATTGAGAATCAGATAGTTGTTTCGCTCTTCGGTTGGATGCTTTCCGATATAAGTTTCACCAAAATTAGCTTCGAAATTTGTCGCCTCATTCACATCATAATAAGCCATCATGGTATTCAACCACAGCGACTTACCAAATCGACGGGGGCGAATAAGGAACAAAAAGCGCGATGCCTGTTCAACCGTTTCAATAAAATACGTTTTATCAACGTAGTAAAAGTTGCTTTTTGCTATTTCAGCATAATCGCTGATGCCGTAAGGAATTTTTTTGGCCATAATGGTAGATTTATAGAGAAAAGAGCAATATTGAAAGTTAAATGTCTAAAGTCAAATGACCTTAGACTTTAGACCTTAGTCTATTGACTTTTTCTTCTTGATTTGCAAAGGTACAAATATTTTATGGCTCAACTAAATGAAAGCTATTATTTTTTAGTCAAATATATAGTAACCTAAAGGTCAAATTTTGCCATTCATAGAATAATTTTATCTTTGTGTTTCCAATCAAAACAATCAAAAGTGGGTTGAAATCATCATTACATTATCACTGTAATGAGATTTTTTACTGCTTTATATTTAAATGAAGAATCTTCTTTCGCATTTCGTTTGTCGCTGGTATTGCCTTGAAATTCTCGACAATCAAGTCTTCCGTAAAATTACTTATTAGTCCGTATGCCGGCATTACTGAATTGTACATGCCATAACCCGGATATCCGGCAGCATGCCAACTAACAGGTTTTATTTGCGTTTTATGCGTAATTGCAACACCTGCCTTGATTGTAATATCTTTTAAGTGTACTCTTCTGACTGGATTACCCGGATAGCCCGCAATAATAACGGGGTATGGACCTACGTTTGTAGCAATTATGTTGTACAACAAAACATCTTCCAAAACAGGTATAATAACTTTTGAGTTTTTGAGTGAATCAATTGTGTTTTTATTGCTATTTTCAGGTCCTGTGCCTTGATTGCGAATATTTCGCGACAATCTGTTTCCCAATCGAATATGTATTGGATTTAACACATCTTCCATAGTAATATTCGACACAATTACATTTCTTAAAAATCCGCCATCAGTATTTATTAAATCAATTCCAGTTAAACCTTCCCATTGACCTAATGGATGGAGCATTTTTTTTGATGCAGAACGTTTTATTACAATATTGTTGAAAGAAATATTTTCAAATCCACCAATTGAACCAGTTCCGACCTTTATAGCTGATGCATGTGTTGCAATGACACAATTGCTAACAACAATGTTACGAGCAACAATATCGGCTTCTGATTTAATACAAATAGCATCATCGCTTGTGTCAACAAAACAATCCGAAATAATGACATCCTGACTTGAGTCTATATCTATACCATCATTATTCATATTTGAGTGATTGTAGATATTTAATTTGTTAAGTCGAACATTAGAACAAGCAAAATAGCGTTGCATCCAAAAAGCTGATGACCTTAAATTTAAATTTTCTACAACAATATTTTTACAGTTAATAAAATGTAATCCATAAGGTCTGTTCGGACTGTCACCTTCTCCGGCAAAACATGGAGCATAGCCAGAACCATCGATAGTTCCACCTCCATGAATTTTAATGTTCTCTTGCGTGTCGGCATGCAAAAAAGCTCTCCATGGAACCACATCCATGCGGCTTTGTATGCTCGATTGTATATACTCAAACGCTTCTGCCTTGGTAATCGCTTTTAAAACCGACTTTTCGTTTATATATAAGGTTACATTACTTTTCAGATGCAAAGTACCTGATAAATAGACTCCTTGCTTTAATTCTACAGTACCTCCACCAATACTATGACAAGAATCAATTGCCGACTGAATACTTTTGGTATTGTCAGTTATTCCATCTGCTTTGGCATTAAAACTCTCTGCTTGAAATGTTTGCGCATTGCTAATGCCAACTACAAATATTAAAATCAGACTTAAGATGTAAATTTTCATTTTAAAACATTTTTGTTAGTACTATCCCATAATTACAGTAACATAATTATTGTCAAGCATATAGTTGAATTTAATAATATTATTTTTCAGAATAAATTCATTCATAATTATTTGTTTCACACCTTTTTCAACTCCTGTTGGATTATTCACTTTTATAGTAAGCTTTTTACCCCTAAAAAATCGAGTCACTTCAAATCCATCCCAAGTTGATGGAATGCAAGGATCAATTTTCAATCCATCCACTACTGGCTGTAGGCCTAAAATATATTGACTAGCTGCCACAAATGACCATGTAGCTGAACCACTTAACCAGGGTACACGTGAATTCCCGTAGCGCGGACTCGATTTACTGTGTGTCGATTGACAATATACATAAGGTTCTATCTGGCGAATTTCGGCTTTGGTATTGTAAGCCGAAGGCATGTATTTACGGAAATATTCATACGCACTATTCCCATTTCCACACATTGCTTCGGCAATTACCGCCCAACCTTGTGTGTGCATAAAAATACCCCCATTTTCCTTCATTCCTGTGTTGAAGAGTGCTGCACGTACAATGTTATAATCCGTTTCGGTATAAGGTGGGTCGCAAAGCATCACGCCATAGTCGGTTGCTAATCGGTCGCGCATACTTTTCATAACCAACGATTTTTGTTCGTTAGTGGCTGCATCACTCATAATAGACCACACCTGAGGATTCATGAAAATCTGACCTTCTTCAGATTCCTTTGAACCAAACTTAAAACCATCGGCACGATAACCACGCAGAAACCATTCGCCATCCCAAGCGTATTTTTGGATGTTTTCATCCAATTTCTCTAATAATGGTTGAGCCCACGCTTCTTGCTGCTTGTTTTGCAATAACTGACATATTTCAATATACATTTTTAGCGCAAAGCGCAGCTGCATAGCTACAAACGTAGTTTCGCCATCATGTCCAAATTTCAAACAATCGTTCCAGTCGGCATGTAGTCCACATGGCAAACCGTGATTTCCTGAGCGGTCGAGATTAAATTGAATAGCAGCCTGCAAATGACCTAACACAGTAGCTTCGCCTTTGTCAGAAAACGGCAATATTTTGTTATAAAAATCGATATTCCCAGTTTCGTTTACATAAGCCGGTACGGTATTGAACAACCACATACAATCGTCGGAGCGGTATTGATTTTCAGTTGGAGCGGGCTCATTGCCCGGATTGTGCGCTACTTTGTTCACCACAGGCATAGCACCTCCGGTGGAAACTTGTCCTGTAATCATTAGCTCTAATCTTTCGCCGGCTTCGACGGGAATGGCATGCATTACTCCCAATAAATCTTGCACACTGTCGCGGTAACCAAGCCCATCGCGCTCGCTGGCCGAATATACCAGGCTGGCAGCACGGCTCCAAGCATAGGTTATCAGGCAATTGTACGGGCTCCACATATTCACCATACTATCAAATTCAGCATCGGGTGTTTTTACCGTCAATCCATCTATCCGATTGTGCCAATGATTCTTCAACTTGTCAAATTCAGCATTTATCGTTTCGATATTTCCAAATTTTGCCACCGTGGCTTTTCCTTCTACTTGGGCTTGCCCGACTCCCATTAATACAAAATAATCTTTGCTTTCGCCGACTTCTAGTTTGGTGTCAATTTGCAAAACGCCACAAAGGTTATCGGCAGCTGCTTTGAAATTGGAACAAACGCCCTTTTCAATGGTTTCAGGATTGGCATAAGTGCGATAATTCCCTAAAAAACGTTCTAAATCGGTTTCGTAGCCAACAATTTCGCCACCCACAAAAGCCAGAAACGAATACCGTCCCTGGTCTTTTTCGTTGAAATTATCGGGCATCATGGGAATGTGCACATTAGTGCCATGACTGAGAATGCCATCCACCACATCCATTTTACCAATGTATTGCGTGTATTGAAGATTCAGCAAATCGTCCATTGCATTCCAGTTATTGGCATATTCCACAAAAGTAAACAGACTCAACTCACGTACCTTTTCACTGTCATTGGTTACTTTCACATGCCACACTTCAAAACTCTGACCCAGCGGGACAAAATAACGCGTTTCGGTTTTAATACCTGCATATTCAGATTCGATAATGGTATATGCAGAACCATGGCGACAGGTGTTTTTGTATGTATCTAGCGGTTTACCGACAGGTTGCCACGAACCCGACCAATAATCAGCCGTTTCTTTGTCGCGAAGATATATGTATCTTCCTGGTTGGTCCAGCGGCACTGAATTGAAGCGCATCCTAATAAACCGCCCTTGTCCGCCCGATTTGTAGAAACTATAACCACCGGCATTGTTGGTGATAATAGCACCGTATTCGGTTGAGCCTAAGTAGTTGCTCCACGATTTTGGCGTGTCTGGTCGTGTAATGACGTATTCTTTTTTTTCGTCGTCGAAATATCCGTAATGCATAAAAAAGTTAGAAGTTTAAAAGGTTTGAAGAGTTGGAACGTTTAAAATCAAATAGTATCGGCATTTTTATAACACTCCAAAATTATTTCCAGGTGTTTGCGTGCTAACGAAAGCGGCATAAGCACTTGTTCGGTACCATCCAAAACGCGAATAAAATGTGCAGCCAATTCGTAATCGTCACCACCATGTTCGCTCATATCCACTTCAATGGTTTGTTTGCGTGCTTTGCCTTTGGCTTCATTTTCCACATCGAAAAACTCAATTTCGGGCGTATCCCACGAGTGTGAGCCAAATTTTAAACCACCACGCGTTCCATAAATACGTGTTTCGCTGTTTGCTTCCATATTGGCATTGTTGGCGCGCTCCCAGTAGTAATTCAGTCCACCTGAAAATTTCATATTAGCCGAAAAATGCTCTTCCACATCAAAAATATCCGCACCTGAATCTACATCATCCAATCCGTTTTTCAGTATTACATTTTTAATATTTGCCAATTCGGGTTTGTCACCCAAAATGCCTAAGTGAAACGAAAGGTCGTAAACACCCCAGTCGAATAATGGCCCTCCACCCGATAAAGCTTTGTTCAGAAACCATTTGGCAGTAGGATGATACTCAATGCCAGCACGACTATTACGCCAGATACAATTGTGGTGAATAAAGTAAATTTCGCCCAAAGCACCGCTGTCAATAATTTCCTTTACTTTACGGTATTTAGGTTGAAGTCGTGAGTGACGAGCCGAACAATCGCTAATAATCAGGTTCGGATTTGAACGTTCGGCCTCTATCATGTCATCAATGTCGGCGAGGTTCATTGCCAGTGGTTTTTCAACCAATATATTTTTACCTGCTGCAACTACATCAATGAAAACTTTTTTATGAATTGTAGGTGGTGTACAAATTATTACCGCATCTACATTGCTATCATTCAGCAGATTGTGGTAGTCAGTAGTAATATTATCAATTGGATATTTTTCCTTCACATTTACCAAAGCATCCTCTTTAATATCGGCAACCCACGCAATTTTAGCGCGATTCGTTTTCAAAAAACTAACGATATGCTTTTCAGCAATCATACCGGCACCAATGATGCCAATATTATATATTTTTTCGCTCATACTTTAAAATTTTGTCCAATCAAACACTACTCCTATATACTCATTCGGATTGTTTTTTAATCCGTCGTAGGCACTTTGGGCATTAGCTGGTAGTACCATGTGCGAATAAACAGGTTCGATTTTAAGTTTTTTCTCGTTAATTAAGTTCAACACAATAGCCGCATTGCGTTCGATGCTGTGTTTTGCAAAATCGTTTTGGTGTGTAGGGTACGTAAATTCCAAAGCCCCTTTGAGTGTTAACGATGGGAATAGATGGAAGTTTTGCAGGGTTTTAGTAATATCGCTTTGGAAAGGTGCACGCGGACTACCCAGCAAAATAACTTCGCCATAAGCTTGTACATTTTTAAGTGTATCGGTAATTACAGCCGAAGCTCCAGTTGCATCGATGTAGGTGCTAACTTGTTGACCGTTTGTTATTTCTAAAATCCGTTCCTGCAAATTCTCATTTTTTGAATTGATGCAATAATTGATGCCCGATTTTTGAGCCAATTCAATGCGATGTGCATCAATATCGGTAGCAATAACCGTTGCACCTTGTAGTTGCGCCAATTGTGCAGCAAGGTTTCCAATAGCCCCAAGGCCTGTAATCAACACATAATCGCCCAATTCAATTTTCGAATTTCGGATAGCTGTTAAAGCAATGGTAGCCATGTGCGTAAATGCAGCATATTCGGGGTTAATTCCCTCAGGTAGTTTTACACACACGCCATGCCAGCGTTCACCATATTCGAGTTTGAAGTATTGGGCATGATTTCCATACGTGTAAACCAAATCACCAATTTCAACATGAGAAATAACGGTACCTTTTGCAATTACTTCAGCAATAGAAGTATATCCAGGTGTATCGGGTATCTTAAACCAACCTTCCAAGCCTTGCAAACATGCAAGTTCTGTTCCTGCACTTAAATGTGAGAATACTGTTTTAACAACAATCTCATTGGTTTTGGTTATGGTGTTACTAAATTCGCCTTCAACCAAAAACACTTTCATTGGTTCAGTAACAAGCAACTTTTTGTAGTTCATAATAGCATTATTTCGTTTGATTAATTATCATTTTATTTCAGACACCAAGTCTGTTTCACCCGCTTTGCGTCGTTGAGTAAGTTCTTCCTGAATTTTATCCATTTGTTCGTTCGATAATTGATAGAACAAACACATCAAAGCAGTAATAAACGCAATTATTCCGGGAATCAACCCCATGGACATACGAATTGCATTTTGTACTTCGGGAGATGTCGTATTTTGAGGTGAATAATCAACGGAACTAAGAAGCCAAAGTGGCAAAGTGCCCCCCAAAGCAATTCCAACTTTTTGTCCTAAAACAACTGCAGAAAAAACAAGACCTGTGGCACGTCGTCCGTTTTTCCATTCGGAATAGTCGGCAGCATCGGCATACATGCTCCAAATTAAAGGCATGGTGGCTGCAGCGGCTGCCGATTGAATGAGTTGCCAAAACATAATCATACCAATGTCCTGTGGTCCACTAAAATACCAACCCAAAATGGAAACGCCAACCATCAAAAAGCTAAAGAAGAGCACATTTCGTTTGCCAAATTTATTCGAAACCCAGGTTGTGAAGGGTGTAACTAAAACCAACATGATTACCAAAGAACTAAATCCGTTAAAAACGGACATAATATCGAGGCCGAAAACATCCCAGCCACCAATATTTAGTTCCTTAACAGTAACGTAGTAGTCAAAATAATATTTGGTAGCTGTAGAAAAAGCACCTACGTATATCAGGTTTAGGGTTGTTACCACAAAAAGTATTAACCATGGTTTGTTTGTCAACAAATCCTTTATATCTTCTTTGAAAGTTGACTTTTGAATATTTGTTGATTTTACACGCTCCTTAGTCCATCTGAAAGTAAAATAAAAAGCTACAGCCGACAGAATTGAAAACACGAAAAATGTTTTCATAAATCCTTCCTGCGGATTTAAAGGCATTTTATTCGCATCCAGTCCGCCACCAAAAAATCCAACTAATGGATTTGTGAAAATGCGTAGAATAAAACCACCAAAAAAGGCCATAAAGAATCGATACGACTGCAAACTGGTGCGGTCTTTATGGTCGCTTGTAAGTACACCACCCAATGCATTGTAAGGTGTCATTATCAACGAATAAAGCAACATCATTATCATGTAAGTGGCATAAGCATAC
>Ga0316611_1000433_pt1 | contig 14378 bp, 11 predicted proteins | sample MIS2016202_MG_FD_207675 | JGI IMG/M metagenome (GOLD analysis project Ga0316611, IMG submission 207675) | Microbial mat bacterial communities from Middle Island sinkhole, Lake Huron, Michigan, United States - MIS.2016.202 | ecosystem: Environmental > Aquatic > Freshwater > Lake > Sediment... | reverse complement strand
GGCTTGTCTGAATCAGAATTGACAGAATTTGAGAATTTTCAGAATAACGACAATAACGAATTATTTTCAGCATCTCATTTGGTTTTCATTCTGGAAATTCTGAAAATTCTCAGCAATTCTCAATATGAAACTAATATCTAAAATATTCAAACAGTTATGATTTTAAGAAAATTATGGATATTGCCATCAATTTGTTGATTTATAACGAATTCAGGTTTTCAAATTGAGAATTGCTGTATGATTGCTACCCAAAAGTTTGGTAAAGGAGTAAAATGGACTGCTTTTATGCGCAAATTGCTGCGGACATTGAATATTCCCATAATCACTTGCTTTATAAAACAAAAATTACAAAAAAATTGTGTCATATCTGTCATTTCTCATCACAACGGTCATAGTCCAACTCGAACAAATCATTACATGGCTCATTCACCCCATCGGTTGGCTATTTTCATTTTCTCGTTATGTGGCAAATCGTTTTATTCTCGACCGTTGCCCACAGACCGCAGCGGCGTTGACTTACACCACGTTATTGTCGCTCGTGCCCATGTTGGCGGTTGGATTTTCCATTTTAGCCGCTTTTCCCGTTTTTAAGAACTTTGGCGACGAAATCCAAAATTTCATCTTCACCAACTTCGTCCCCGCCTCGCAACAGGTTATTCAAAACTACATTCTCGGATTTGCCGACAAAGCCACGCATTTAACCGCAGTCGGGGTGATTTTTCTAGTGATCACCGCGTTATTGCTCATGGAAACCATCGACCACGCGCTCAACGACATCTGGCAAGTGCACAAAAAACGCTCCGGAGTTGCCGTATTCATGGTGTATTGGGCAGTTTTAAGTTTAGGTCCCCTGCTGATCGGTTTCAGTTTCGCTGCGACTTCTTTTGTATTTTCATTACCGGGCATTGCTGATTTTGCTCAGATAATTGGGCTCAAACAGGTACTTTTAGGAATTATGCCATTTGTATTGAATACAATCGCTTTTAGTCTCATTTATGTCGTGGTGCCCAATCGTTACGTGTCCCTATATCATGGGATTTTAGGAGGGGTGTTTGCTGCCCTGTTATTTGAAACTGCGAAAAAAGGTTTTGCCTTCTACGTGACTCGTTTCCCCACGTATGAACTGGTTTATGGCACGTTGGCAGTGATTCCGATCTTCCTTGTTTGGGTCTATATGTCGTGGTTAATCATCCTGTTAGGCGCGGAAATCACCCGTTCCCTGACAATTTTTCACCGTGATGACAGTAGCCCAACTTTCTGTGTACCGCGCAACGCGTTGGTGTGGAGCTTTCGTATTATTGGGCATTTATGGCAGGCACAACAAGAACGAAGGATGTTGAATTTAAACGAATTACAACGACTTGAACCACAATTTACCGATATCGCTTTAGAACGATTACTTAATCATCTCGAACAACAAAAATGGTTACATCTCACTGCAAAAGGGCAATACGCGTTATCCCGTGATATTCATGAAGTTACGTTGTTCGATTTGTACAGCGCGTTATCAGATTTATTGAAACCGATAGAAACGCAACGTGATGAATGGGATAAAATTTTGAATACCGTTCTTTTAGAAACTCATCAATCGCTCCATAAAACGATGCAAGTGCCACTTTATTATTTATACCAAAAAGAGAATTTTTCTGAATGATGGGCGTGTTGGTTGACAGTCATGTCCATTTTGATGATGTCAGTTTTGACTCAGATCGAGAGGTCGCGTGGCAACGAGCGCAGGATGCTGGGGTAAAAATTCAAATTATTCCCGCAGTTACCGCGAATGGTTGGCAGAAATTGGCAGCTATTTGTCAACAATACCCCGGACTGCATCCTGCTTTCGGACTGCATCCAATGTATGTGGCAGAGCATCGAATTGAACATTTGCAACAATTAATTCAATGGTTACAACAACCTAACGTGGTTGCAGTGGGAGAATGTGGCTTAGATTACTTTGTCGCCGATTTAGACCGAGAACAACAACTTTATTTTTTCACCGAACAATTGCGTTTAGCACAACAATTTGATTTGCCAGTAATTATTCATGCGCGGCGTGCAGTTGATGAAGTGATAAAATATTTACGACGTTATCGTTGTCGTGGCGTGGTGCACAGTTTTTCTGGCAGCGAACAGCAAGCGAACCAATTGTTAAATTTAGGATTTTATCTCAGTTTTGGAGGACCTATCACCTACCCACGCGCCCTGCGATTGCGACAATTGGTGCAAATTTTACCGTTAGAGCGAATTTTATTGGAAACAGACGCGCCTGATCAACCTTTGCTCACCCATCGCGGGGAACGTAATGAACCGAGTTATTTATTAGAAATTGTCCATACCCTCGCACAATTACGCCATGAGTCGCCCGAACAAATTGCCGCGGTGACTTCTCAAAATGCACTCACTTTATTTGGTTTATCATGATGATAGAAGATTTTTGTTCTCGCACTGCGATTTTATTGACAGAAGCCGAATTAGCGCATTTGGTGCAACATCATGTTTTTATTGCTGGTTTAGGCGGAGTGGGCAGTTATGTCGCAGAAATTTTGGGGCGAGTTGGATTGCAACGGTTGACGATTTTAGACCATGATGTCGTGGTTGCTTCCAATGTAAACCGTCAATTGGTTGCCCTAAATTCGACCTTGGGACAGAAAAAAGCGGAAGTGATGGCAAATCGGTTGCGGGATATTAACCCCAATGTGCAGTTGACAGTGATGACGGATTTTTTGGAAAAAGAGCAGGCAGAATCGGTCGTTACACAAGGTCAGTTTGATTTTGTGATTGATTGTATTGATTCGATTGCGTGTAAGGCGGAATTGGTGGCGGCGTGCGTGCGACAGAATATTCCCGTGGCTTCGAGCATGGGGGCGGGCAATCGGTTGGATGTGACGCAGGTGAAAATTACCAAGTTAAATCAAACATCTGGCTGTGCCTTGGCGCGAGAATTACGAGGCATGTTGCGCAAAATGGATGTAAAAACGAATTATCCTGTGGTGTATTCTACCGAAATTCCCCGCCAACCATTGCCACATCAACCCGTGAGCAGTGAGCCGCCGGGCAGAGCGAGAGCCGTCAATGGGACAATTGCGTATTTGCCAGCACTGTTTGGCGTAATGTTGGCGGGATATGTGATTAAAAAAATCTTAGATAACAAGTTGACGAACGGCTGAATTTCCAATTGAACGATTCAATAACACTTTATTTCAATATATCAGTCACTTAATTCGACAAACTTTATCTTTCTTCAAAAAAATACAAAATCATCTCGGAACGCTCCCTTTCTTCATTAATCGTGATCACAAATCATTACGGGTTGAGCACTATCCAGACAAACGATTTTTTTGAAATTGTCCAAACCACTTCTCAACCACCACTTTATCATTAAATGGCAGACGTTGCCCACTAACTTCTTGATAATCTTCATGTCCTTTTCCCACAATCACCACTGCATCCGCCACTTTCGCCGCTGCCAACGCATACAAAATTGCCTGTTCACGCGGTGGAATGATCGCAGTCGGATTCGGACAACCCACTAAAATATCAGCAATAATTGCCTCCGAAGCCTCATGACGTGGATTATCATCAGTCAACACCACCGCATCGGCGTATTGTTGCGCAATTTGCCCCATCAATGCCCGTTTGCCCCGATCCCGATCCCCGCCACAGCCAAACACGCACCACAATTTCCCCGCACAATGCTGACGCACCGCCACCAACACTTTCTGCAAAGCATCGGGGGTATGCGCATAATCAATAATAGCCATTGGTTGCTGTGGTTGCGTCAATTTTTCCATTCGCCCGACGACGGGAGTTAAATGGGCACAAGCAGTCAAAACTTGCTCAAAAGGCAATCCAAGCCGTAATAATACAGTGAAGGCTGCCAACATATTGTAAATATTAAATTTTCCTAACAACGGCAGTACAATTTCACCTGTTCCCCAATCACTGCGAATTTTTATGGCATAACCCGCAGACGTGGGATGAAACTGAGCAAAAACCCTGCTGTTTTCGTGCTGCAAACTATATGTCAACGGTTGCACTGACGCGGGCAAATCTCGCAATAACTGTTGCCCAAATTCATCATCAATGTTAATCACTGCTGCGCTAAGTTCTGGAAAATGAAATAAAAGTTGTTTCGCTTCCCCATAAGCCTGCATCGTACCATGATAATCCAAATGATCCCGCGTCAAATTGGTAAACACTGCAATATCAAATTTTGTGGCATTCACCCGCCCCTGTGCCAATCCATGTGAAGACACCTCCATAACAACAGTTTTCACTTGCTGATCATGCAGTTGAGCAAATAATGACTGCAAGCGAATGGCTTCTGGCGTGGTATGCAACCCCGATTGCAATTTTCCATAAACACCATAACCCAATGTACCGATCAAGCCACAAGGTTGTTGCGTAAGTTGTTGTAAAATTTGTGAAATAAAATGCGTTACCGATGTTTTACCATTGGTGCCGGTCACGCCAATCACTTGCATTGCTTGAGTGGGATAATGATAAAATTTTGCAGCATAACTCCCAAGTTTCTGCGCTAAATGAGGTAGGGCGATACAAGGAACTTTGCCGTTCATGCCGTCTAATTCAGAAAAAGTAGTTTGATTATCAAAAACTTCCTTCACCACTGCGACCGCCCCTCGTTGCAACGCGTCGTCGATATAAACCTCTCCATGTGTATGTCTGCCCGCGACAGCAAAGAAAACATGACCTGTAACAACGGTGTGACTGTCCACACTCATGCCGGTGATATAGGGATTAAGTGACAGATTCAGTTCTAATAATTCGTTTAAAAAGAGACTCATATTGTTAAACAATCATCATTAAGGTAAGGGAGGAGGACGAGCGGTAACTTCGATGACCGGTGAATAAATGGTTTCACCCGTAGCCGACACGTATTTAAACACCACAGTCACTTTTTTAGCAACAACGGCAAATTGCCCAGTGGCAGGAATCGGAAAAAATTGTCCATGTAACTTATTGTTTTTACTTAAACTTGCGAAATATTGCCCAGTATGACAATGTTTTAGTTGCCAAAATAAAATGTCATTTTCTAATCGAGTAACTGTTGGTAAAGTTTGATTTTTCGAGATACAAAGGGCGTGATTTTCGGAAAAAGTATCAATTTTCAGTTGATCTGCCTGATAACGATACATTGGGGCACTCAGCGCGCACGCACAAGGATCGTAGCAAATATGAGTTGAATCAGGAAGATGCAGCACTTTGGTTCTCAATTGTTGCAATCCTTGATAGTACCAATACATGCCCATCGGTTGCAGCAAAGTTCCAGCATCGCCACGCAAAATAAATTCGCCTTCAGCACGATAACGTTGTTGCATCTCATTGAAGGATAACGAAGAAATTGCTTGAACACTGGCAGCAATCAGAGCCAATCCCAAACTCAGGGGAATCACCGACGGGGTGTGCATCCGTAAAAATTGTAAACTCCAACCAAAACTGATACATAGCAGAAAATACGGTAGCACCAAGTATCGAGTATCTAAAATCGTGAGCACGGGAATGATGGGCAGTGCGACAAGGGCAATCAATACCAAAATAAATATAATTTGCGCGCTTCGTGCTTGCTGCAACAAAATTATCCAAAATAAAACAAAAACTGTGCTAAATATTGTTATTTGCCAAGTCGTTAGCCATCCCAAACTATTCAGAAATCGTTGGGGCAAGTTATACACATAAGCCATTGTGAGTTTAGGTACAAGGCTGGAATCGTATCCGGAAATGAGCCGTTGCCATTGCAGCATTTCTGCCCGCCATAACACGTACATTAGTGCGATAATTGCCAATGGAATCAAATAATTAATTCGTTTTCGCCCTGTTGATTCTGGAAAAAACAATAACAAAACCACGAGGGGCACGTAAATTTCTTTCGCAGTGATGGCAAGGAGATAACCAACGCTACTGAGCCATAACCATCGTTGTTGTTGAGTTCGTAACGCCTTGAGATAGAACAATAATGCGGCGATAGCGAGTCCCAAGCCTTCTAAATAGTGACGCACCATCAAAAATTGTAATAAATTGGCTATCGGAGTGGACAAGACGAGCAAACTCAGCACGAAACTGGTGACGACGGGAGAAAAGTAGTGGTTGAGAAAAATGTAACTCACGGAGAGTACAAGAAAAAAAGAGAGAAAATGGTGTAAATAATAGCCAAACGGGTCAAGTTGGAACAAATACCAGTCTATTCCCAAAGAAGCGATCAACCAAGGTGTCAAATTTGCTGGGCTGACTTGTCGCCACACCTCGCTTGCGTAAAAATGGGGAAAAATACCATGTTCAACAATCGCTTGCAGCAATGCCGGATCATCCGCCAACCACCATGCGTTAAAATGATGATTGTAAAAATAATAAGTTACCATGAATGGTACACTGAGGGCAAAACTGTGGGTGATAAAAAATTTCTTTGTAGATTCAAGTTGATAAATTCCAATCCAACCTGCACCGAGAAAACTGAGAAAAATGGCGTGCGCGGGAAATAACCATCGTACTGTTATTATCCAACACACGAATACGAAGGCAATTTTCCACATATTACTGTCCCATCTCCCAAATAGCAATCCAACTGATTTCGTTGAATAAAATACGCTGATAGCGTTGCGCTGCAAGCTCGGCATCCGTCCAAAAGGAGCGATGATTTTCGTAAGGGTTCGCTGCGATTTCCTGTGGAATAAATGTTTTAGGTGTGCTTAATAAAACAGCTTTACGTGCAACTCGTTGTAATTCTTCTAAAAATATTTCACCTTGTGATTTGGTAAGATGTTCTAAAATATCAATGGCAAGCACCAATTCATAACTTTGTGCCGCTAAAATGGGCAAAGTATCCAGCGCGTCCCCAACAAATATTTGATTATAAACGTAATCGTGAACCGGCGTAAGATAAACTTCACAGGCTTCAATTCCATCAATCTGAACTCGCCATTGTTCTTTAGGACGTTGCGAGCCGCGTTCACCTTCAATTTCAAAGAGATGGATATTTTCTAAATTGGTGCGTGCGAGAAATCCGTATTGCCCCATCCCCATCCCTACATCAAGAATAGAAGTTGGATTAAGTTGTTCAATATATTGCAAAATAGTTGAAATTTGCGAACTTTGGCTGAAGGGCATGGAAGTATTGAGAGTTTGCGTTGAGTAGTGGATAGATTGATCGTGGTATAAAAATTTAATATAAATAAGAAGTTATATTGTTTCTGGCTGCCAACGAGGTGTATCATGCCTCGCTGACATAGCCCACGTTTGTTAGCTTAACTTGATAATAACTAGAAAATCAATTTGTTAAGATTTATTTTAATTTTAGGTCATTCTCGTGTTGGCTGTCGTCGTCCATTAAAATTTCGTGGGCGGGACCTTCCAAATCGTCAAATTGTCCGGAGTGAATTGCCCATAAAAACGCCGCTATAATCAAGCCGACAATGACGAACGAAATAGGAATTAATAAATAAAGTATGTCCATGTTTAAGTTGGCTTTTTCACACTATTTTTGAGAAGTTCTGCCGCTGCTCTAAATCGAGAAGGTTTTTGTGGCTCCGGACGCGATTTGCTTGCGGTGGTGTGCGGTGTGGAGGCAGGGGCGTGAGGTCGAGCAACAGTCAGCCGTTTCACAGGGGCATCCACCAATAATTCTCGCACCTTACGATGGGCCCGATTGACTTCTAAATTACCCGTGCGTTCTTTTTTAACATAATATAAACAAGCACGTAGCAGGTAGTGATCCAGCGAAAGTAAATGCTTTTCGTAGTTATGTTGATCAACACGCAAACTTTCATTGAACAGCGAGCCATAAACCCGTGAAATGGATTGAATATCGGTGAGACGTTCATCGAAATATTTAAGCACCCGACTTACTAAATATTTTTCTTTGGCATTGGTTAAAACTTCTAGGGCATTCCCTTGATTCGCCCGACTTTGCGACATGAGCCCGCGACTGACTCGTTGGAAAAATTCCAAATTTTGTTCAGAAGCGTAGGTAATGACGGTTAATACGTTCAACAGGTGACTTTCAGCAATTTCTTGCAAGAGTTTGGTAATCAAATCATAGGTGCGACTGTGGGAACGTATTGACAAATGTACTTTGAGTAATCCATTGATTTGAATGAAGCTTTTCAGCGATTCGTCCGCCATTTCACGTAATCTTTGTTGTTGAGCATCGGAAAGTCGTGAATAAACTAAGGACAGAATTTCAAAACGCTCTTGCACCGCTGCGCGTGAGGAAAAAGCTTGTTCAATTAAGGTTTGACGGCACATATTGAGGTTGAGTCGCAGTAATTCTTTGCTTTCGTTCACCAAGGTTCGATCTTTCGCACCCAATAAGTGAATCACTGGAGTCCAGTCTTCCAATGGTTGACATTCTTTTAATGCACGCAACGCATTGATTTTAATTTCTTTTATCGGTGAAATCAGCCCGGCAACCAAGCGAGATTTGTGTTGTTCAAGTTGCCCTTCTAACATACGGATATACGCGGTGAACGCGGCAATACTAATCTCTGACTTTTTGTGGTCAAGATAGGGCAACACGTATTCACTGTAACGTTGTTGTCGCAGTTCTCCTAACGCTCGCAAATATAAAGCAAAATTAGGCGACTTGGGATCGGACAGCCGGCTTAAAATTTTCTTTTCAATTTCATGTTTGCGAGGATAGAGCGGATGCGCGTACAAACTGAGGCAGGCTTCCACAAATACCGCAGGCGAAGTGTGCTTGAGTAATTTTTCAATTTGTTGATTAAAATTAACATTTTTGAATTGCGATAGATTGCGTAAAATTGACGGCAGCACTTGTGGGTCTTGTTCGGTGCGTAGGGCTTCAACCAAGTAAGTAATGTTGGTATTGGTTTGTGGCAACGAGGCAATGGTGTTGATGCAATGTTCCTTGATTTGCAAGGAGGTGGTCTTGCGCAACATTAAATTCCCTACTTGGGTCGCAAAATAGCTGAGTCGCAGCACCCGAATCATTTCTAATGCCGCAACAACATGGTAGGAATCGCTGCTATTGAGTTTTTCTTCAATAACTTGTTTGAGCGTGCCACTTTTGCTGCTGCCGACTTCGCGCTTGTCAAAGAGCTCACGATTGAGCAGTCCATAAACGCCTTTTTCATACGCTGTCCACTGGGGAAATGCCGCGAGGATACCCAATAAGGAGACCAATAAGGCAATGAGTGAAATGATAAAACTGGTTTTACCCGCGAGTATTTCTGTTAATGTGGGGTGATTGCCCGCCAATAAGATTAAAAATACAGAGGCGATCAGGGTGGATACCGGGAAAACAATGCCGTTGAGGAAGGCTTTATTGATTCCCCATAGATTCGGCGGTATCGCATTAAATAGTAGGTTATTTGCCGGAGCTCGCAACGCATAACGCATTTCTTGGTTGATAAATTGGGCAAAAATTGCAATTCCTAACATGAGTAGTGCATTTTGTTCCATGTCCATCGCTGTGGTATTTAGGTAAAAAAAGGCAAAGAGACCCAATGATGCTAAGGTGGATAGAATAGGGTGCAACAGGTTGCTCGCGCCTACCCCAATACCGACAATAATTGGAGTCGTAACAAACAGTTGGATAACTAACCAGAGTAAATTTGCGCCGATATCGTAAGTTGCCAAAAACGCGGTACGAGCACTCACATCTTCATAAATATGCGGATAAATAATAACTTGGTATTGGTATTCCAGTAGTTTGCTCCCAATCACAAATAACATCAATCCCAATGACATGGCAACCATCAATGAGGAAGATAGGGTATATTTGTAAGCGGCGAGCAATTCTTTGAATGGATTCAACGAGCCACGAAATTCGGAGGCACTGGCGCGTACCGGGCTTAAACGTGCATGAATCATGTACAACACGCCATACGCTCCTAAACAAGCCAATCCGAGCATGAATACCAGACGTTCGGGACGCAGTCGGAATAATTCCAACATGGTGACCAGCGATGTGCCGCCCAATACCCCGCCAATCGGTAATCCTGCATGAATGAGCGAGGTGACGCGTTTGTATTGCACCGCGGTGAAATAAGATGCGATGACGCTGCCAACATGAATAAAAATCAACACATAGAAAAATTGAAAGCCGACGAAGAAAAAGCCATAGACCCAATTGAGGTGGTCTGCCCATAGTTCGTTAAAGAAAAATAGGGCTTGAGCAAACAGGGAAAAAATCGTGGTGGCGAGTAAAAAAAATCCGAGAATCGCTAATCCTGTTGATTTACGTGTGTAGTGGGCATAGACGATGGAGCCGATCATGATGCCTAAGTCCGTCAAAATAAACATGTAGGGTAACGCATCGCCCCCCAGTTTATGTACCACCAAGGTCACGCCAATACTGCGAGCAAAACTTACCCCGTATGAAAAAACCGTCAGCAAGAGGAAAAATAATAAAACGCCTTCCCATTCATTGGTTTTGACGGAAAAAATGTTACCTAAGGAACGCAGCAGTCGAGTTATCATGACTAATTTTTAGTTTTGAGCATTTCACGCATCCGAGAAATCAACACTTTAATAAACCCGAAGGCAATTGCAGGATATTCATGTGCCAACTGTTCCATATCATTGCGTTCAATCACCAAAAAAGTGCAAGGACTATCACAACGTACTGTTGCAGTGCGTGTTTCTGCATCAAATAACGCCAGTTCGCCCAACACATCGTTTTCTTTGAGTGTCACAATCAGTTTTTCTTCACCCGCAATATTCTTTAAAATCTGTACTTTACCTGATACCACAATAAATAATTTATCTCCCACGTCGCCTTCGCGAAATAGGACATGTCCGTCTTCGTATGCTTCCTCAGTAGAAATTGTAGATATCATGTGAATATCTTCAGTTTTCAGTGTTGAGAAGAGCGGAACTTTATTTAGAACGATAATTTTCTCTAAGGGAATCATCAGTAAATCAACGTATTATGTCATGATTAGACCATATAATTTATGGTGTAAAAAACGCAAACAATGTGTTCAGAAATCATAGCCGTGGTATTCTGGAGGCGAAACAAGTTACGTCGGTTTTAAAACGGTAGATAATCGCTATTCTACGCATTTTTTCCATCTCATCCTAATTATTTCGCTTGTGGCGCGGCAACATCATCATTTTTAACGTTTCCTAATGTTTCGTTTCCTGCTGCAAAATAGTAGCCAACTTTGAGACATGCTATGATTTGCATCACACAGTGATTGTTCTAACAACAAGTCGCTGCCCGTATTTCACAAATCATTGCTTTTTGGCAACTATTGCTGAGTTTATTACAATTAATTCAAAAAGTTAATCAACGATATATTTTATAAAATACTCAATTTTAATTATTTGTTTACCCAGATTTTATTGCAAATTAATTTAGTTTGCTCAATACATATTTTTTTGGATAACTTTCAATTACATTTTCTCTTCAAACCGATTAAAAAATCGAATTTCGTGCAATACGTGTCACAACGATTTCCCATTATCACATATTTCACCTAGATTATCATCATGTTCACAAATTATTGTTTAGATCATTCAATAAACAAATTTAATTGATATAACTATCAGTTTTTATTATCGTTATTCTCACTCAAATGTATCAGTGTATCGTGGAACAAAAATGAATTCGCAACTACCCATTGTCCCGAATCAGAATTCACAGAATATCAAAACGATTATTATCTGAATGAACTGGGGTTTTATCATTTTCTGTCAACAATTATCGTTAAGACATCTATCTAGTTTTATTCGGAAAATTCTGATTTCCCCCATGAATGAAATTGTATAACTCCACATCGTTGTCAGAAAATCTTAAGCGGTTGCCGAATTTTACAATGTGAGAATCTGAAAATATCTGCCTGAAGCTTTTAACCATAAAGATTGTAAAAAATCAAAATATATCAAAGTGTTTTCAGTGAAATCTCAATAGAATATAATATATCTAACCAAAGTGACTGAACTGTTTGTTCATTTTAGCAGAAAAACGAGTGAGCAGAGTAACATATTCTTAATGCGTTGATGAGGTTACGTTGCTATGCAAGGATTATTTAATATATTTAGAATGAATTTTTAGCTTAATTTTTCCACAACGATAATTTGGGTTTCTGGAGTGGTGCAAAATAGCTGACTATTTGATAAATATTGAGATTTTTTAGAGTTTTCTATCGCGCCCCACAAGAATAATTATGAATGAAAAATAGTAAACTTGGGTTGCACAATGGCACGATATTGTTAATTTTGCGAATCTCAGACGTAAGTGGAGTAGAATATTATATTATTATCACAGAAACTTAGAGGAGGTCGCGTGACTCTGCCAGAATATGTCGATGGTTTACCCAATATCTCAGGTTCAGAAATGGTTGTTGATGAAGCCATTGCTGCACATAAAAATAATCCTGTTTTTCTCAACGATAGTGGAATTGATTTCCAACATATCCACAGTGCATTTGCCGTTGCGCTACACATGCACCAACCCTTGATTCCCGCCGGCGGTTCTGATTTGCACACCGCAGAAATTATTAGCAATCTCAAGTACATGATGGATAATCAGCACACCGGTGATAATCACAACGCGCCTGTTTTTCAATGGTGTTATAAACGCATGGGTGAATTTATCCCAACGTTGATGAATGAAGGTAAGCAACCAAGAGTCATGTTGGAATATTCCGGGATATTGCTCCATGGATTGCGGCAAATGGGTGCACATGATGTATTAGATGCTTTGAAAACAATCACTTGTGATCATAACTATCGACGCGGGGTTGAATGGTTAGGATGCCCGTGGGGACATGCAGTTGCACCTTCGACACCCATCCAAGATTTTCGCTTGCACGTCAAGGCTTGGCAACACCATTTTGCAGCGATTTTCGGACTGGAAGCGGTGAGCCGAGTGCGTGGTTTTTCTCCGTCAGAAATGGCGTTACCCAATCATCCCAATGTGGCTTATGAATTTGTTAAAACGCTGAAAGATTGCGGCTATCAATGGGTTTTAGTACAAGAACATACCATTGAATTGGCGAAAACTGGGCAGTCTCCAGAACACAAACATTTGCCTCATTTGCTCACTTGTACCAATGCGGAAGGAAAAACCGTTAGTATTATTGCCATTATCAAAACGCAGGGCAGTGATACCAAGTTGGTCGCCCAAATGCAGCCATATTACGAAGCAAAAGGCTTGTCACGTCAAACAATTGCTGGAAAATCTGTTCCGCCGTTAGTGACTCAAATTGCTGATGGTGAAAATGGGGGAGTCATGATGAATGAATTTCCGCCCAAATACCATGAAGCAGTGCGGGAGTCATCCGGTTCTACCACGCCGATCATGAATGTGACGGAATATTTGGAACATTTATTCGCCTCTGGAATCAAGGAAAGCGATTTGTCCGTGGTACAACCCATCATGCAAAAGCGGATTTGGGATCGTTATGTGCCGGGCAGTGGCGAGAAAAAATTAGCGCAAGTGATTGAAGATTTACACAAAGAAGATCATCGGTTCCACATGGAAGGGGGCAGTTGGACAAATAGCATTTCGTGGGTGAAGGGTTATGAAAATGTACTTGCACCGATGGAAAAAGTCAGCTCGCAATTTCATGAAAAAGTGTTGCAAGCCAATGTTTCTACAAATGATCATCGCTATCGTAACGCGTTGTTTCACTTGCTATGTTCGCAAACCAGTTGTTATCGCTATTGGGGACAAGGTTTATGGACGGATTACGGACGGGAAATTTGTCGCCGCGCCACTGATGTGATTACGTTTGATTTTTAATAAATTTCAGTAGGTTAGGCAATTTGAATAGTTCGGACATTTTTCATTTGTAAAATCAATCTGTTAGAATAAATAACCGATTGAAATCTAAATGAAATTTTAAAACTGTCCGAACTATGATTGAAGTTCAAAATTTTAGAATAGCGATAGTTTTTTATGCTACCGCTATCATCTTGATTATTGTTGCGTTTCCACCGGCGTTTCTGTCACAACGACCGGGGCAGGTTCAACAACCACGGGAGCAGGTTCATTCACAACCACCGGGGCTGTTTCTACTGGCGGAGTCACTTCCACCAAGGGTTCCGAAGTCACCGCTGGCGCAACTGTTTCTGTCGGTTGAACTGGTGCAACAGTCGTTTCTGTCGTATCCACAGGGTTAGCGGGTTCAGCAGCAGTTGTTGATGAACTATCAGTCGTTGCACTGGGTTCAACCGTTGTCGCGCTATCGGTCGTTACAGCGGGTTCAGTTACATTGCTCGACGGTTCAACAGGGTCTGTTGCATTATCGGTCGTTGCAGCGGGTTCAGTTACATTGCTTGACGGTTCAACAGGGTCTGTTGCGTCATCAACGACTGGCGACTCCTCACCCTCAACTGTTGGGATGGGCTCAACCACCACGTCATCACTGCCCGGTACACTGACAATGTACAACGTT
>Ga0316611_1000432_pt1 | contig 14405 bp, 11 predicted proteins | sample MIS2016202_MG_FD_207675 | JGI IMG/M metagenome (GOLD analysis project Ga0316611, IMG submission 207675) | Microbial mat bacterial communities from Middle Island sinkhole, Lake Huron, Michigan, United States - MIS.2016.202 | ecosystem: Environmental > Aquatic > Freshwater > Lake > Sediment... | reverse complement strand
TGAATGCCCATCATCATCATCCGGGCAACCCAGAAAAAGAGAATATCAAACGCCGTAACCAAGACTGAGGTGGGATAAAAGGTTTTCAATAAAGGCGTATTGTCGGGCCAGCCCATAGTTGAAAAGGGCCAGAGCGCGGAACTGAACCATGTATCCAGCACATCTGTTTCCTGAATCAGCTCTGTGCCGCCGCACTCGCAGGCAGCGGGCGTTTCCATTGCCACCGTCATTTTCTGACATTTCTGACAAGTCCACGCGGGAATCTGATGCCCCCACCAGATTTGGCGCGAAATGCACCAATCCCGGATATTGTTCATCCAATCAAAATAGGTATTTGCCCAGACTTCCGGGATAATCCGGGTTTTTCCTTCTTTGACGGCTGCAATGGCTTTTTCAGCCAGCGGTTTTACGCTGACAAACCATTGCTTGGACAGATTCGGCTCAACCACCGTATGACACCGATAACAATGCCCCACGCTGTGTTTGAGCGGTTCGATTTTTTCCAAAAGCCCTAACGCCTGAAGTTCTTTGACCACTGCTTCCCGGCATTTGAACCGATCCATGCCTTCAAATTTCCCGGCTTCCGCCGTCATCAGTCCGTCATCGCCGATAACCTTGATTTCAGGCAGATTGTGCCGTCTTCCGATTTCAAAATCATTGGGATCATGCGCCGGTGTTACTTTTAATGCGCCGGTTCCGAAATCCATATTCACATAGCTGTCTCTGATAATGGGAATTTTCCGATTCATCAACGGCAGAATCACCACGCTGTGGCTGAAATTCTGATACCTCTCATCATCCGGGTGAACAGCGACCGCCGTATCGCCTAGCATGGTTTCAGGGCGGGTGGTGGCAACCGTTATTGCGCCTGTGCCGCCGGGGAACGGATAGCGGATATGATACAGATGCCCGTCCGATTCCTCATGTTCCACTTCCAAATCTGACAATGCCGTAGAACATCGGCAGCACCAGTTGATGATATAATTTCCCTGATAAATCAAGCCCTCTTCATACAACTGCACAAAGACCTTGCGAACCGCGCGGGATAACCCCTCATCCATTGTAAAGCGTTCCCGCTCCCAATCGCAGGACGCGCCCAGCCGTTTGAGTTGGTTGATGATCGCGCCGCCGGATTCTCTGCGCCATTCCCAGACCCGCTCAATAAACTTTTCCCTGCCTAGCTGATGACGATCCGAGCCTTCAGCCGCAAGCTTTTTTTCAACCACATTCTGAGTGGCAATACCCGCGTGATCCGTGCCGGGCATCCATAAAACATTATCCCCGCGCAGTCGCCGATAGCGGCATAAAATATCCTGCAGGGTATTGTTCAACGCATGTCCCATGTGAAGCACGCCGGTTACATTCGGCGGCGGAATTACAATGGAATAGCCTTTTTTCGCGCTGTGTTCCTGCGCTGCAAACTTATGATTTTCTTCCCAAAACCGATACCAGCGTTTCTCCGCCTCATGCGGTTCATACGCTTTATCCAGCAAATCGGTAGTCATACTCGCTCCTCTAACGACGCTCGACGTCGTTTTGCATCAGAATAATTCTCAACTTTTTTTCAAGTTCTTCGGTAAATGTTTTTTCAATTACCTGCGTTACAATATGCTCTATTTTTTCGGAAAACACTTTCTGAATCACGCGCTCCAAAGCCGCCTCCATCTGCTCCGGCGTGATGGAAAGATAAAACGGCGATTCCCCCTTTGCCTCATAACTGTCTATCGGACGGATCATATCCGAGATGACCGTCCCTTCGCCTTCCTGCGGATTTTTGATGATTTCTTCTATCGGAACATACTCGTCTTCTTCAAGATTTTTATTATCCGGCTCTCTTTTCTTTTCGGTTTCAGGCGGAATATCCAATGGCACAAGGTCCATTTCCAGAAATTTCAGAAGGTCTTTTTCGTCATCTCTCAACTCCTCGCCATCCAGAATTTCAATATCCGAAGGCGATTCTTCCGATAGCTTCTGAACGGATCCGACTAAGTGTTCTTTCCTGACCGGAAGCCGTTCAATTTCCTCTGAAATTTCCTGAGCAAAATCTTTCTTCGGTGCGGAGTCTTTATTCAGAAGATTAATTTTAGCAGGGATTTCAACATCTTTAACAGCTTTTGGCAGAATAACGGTCTCAAGTTCACGATCTGCCACACTGTCGTGTTCAAGCATTTTTTCAATAGCCGTATTCGGCTGACACGAGGAAATATCGGTTGCGGAGTCCTGATGGGACGAAGAAATATCGGTTATCGAATCGCTGTGCAGTGAAGAAATAATCGTTTCAGGGGCAAGCTCAAAGATATCGTCTTCTGAAATATCCGAGACATTTTTTTCCGGCTGCTGAAGAGATGGAACATCTTCCGCCAGAGCGATAATTGTTTCTGCATTAAGCTCTGAAATAACTTCTTTTTCCGCTGTTTCAACAATATCAGAATCTATATCAATGTCCAGCAGATTGCCGTCATCGTTATCCTGATGAATCAGTTCGGCACTTTTTGCCTGATGCTCAGGCGGCGCGATAATCGTCTCGGCATTCAGATCCGATATGGCTTCTTCATCAGAGACTTCCTCCGCAAGTTCCGGGTCAATATCAATATCCAGCAGATTGCCGTCGTCTTTGTCCTGATGAATCTGTCCGGCACTTTTTGCCTGATGATCGGGCGGCGCGATAATCGTCTCGGCATTCAGATCCGATATGGCTTCTTCATCAGAGACTTCCTCATCAAGTTCCGGGTCAATATCAATATCCAGCAGATTGCCGTCGTCTTTATCTTTACGGAGCGATTCGGCAGGTTGTTCCGGCAGTGCGATAATCGTCTCGGCATTCAGGTCAGAAATGTCATCCTCATCATCGGCTTTCTCAAACACCTTTTCGGCAAGCTCCAAATCAACGTCTATATCTGATAACCTGCTATCCTCTTCGTTTTCAAGAAGCAGATTGGCACTTTTTGCCTGATACTCAGGCGGCGCGATAATGGTCTCAGCATTCAGGTCAGAAATAGCTTCGTCATCATCGTCATCGGCTTTCTCAAACACCTTTTCGGCAAGCTCCGCGTCAATATCCGGTGAGTTATTATCCTCTTTCGGAGATTCCCCGTCTTCATCCGGAAAATCTTCTTCATCCTCCGCCGGAGCAATGATGGGATTTGAATCCGAGCCCAGAATTTCATCGGCGTCTGCTGACAAAAATTCTTTCTCAGGTGAGATAATGTCTCCGGTATGATACACGGACTCGTCATCGGAGTCTTCTTCGGAAAGCGGTTGAGAAACATCATCAGATTCGGGAATATCCTCCGGAAAAGAAGTTTCTCTGACATTTTCAGGGGCGATGTCTGATTTGCTTTCGGCAGCCTCCTGAGCAGCAAGTATCTGCCTGACTTCCGACATAAAATTATCGTCTTCGTCAAACAGCTTTATCTCTGCCTCATGTTGAGGAATATCGTGTTCGTCATCTATTATGCTGATCTCTTCGGCATCCGCGTGAAATCCTACGGGAACAATCAATTCTCTTGTGTTTTCAAGAATCTCTGCTCCGAGTCCGAGAATATCGTCAATATCCCGAATATCCTGAGAATCCTTATCACTGATTTCTTCGGCGAGTACCAACAGTTCAATGGTTTCATCCTCTTCTTCTCGTTCATCTGCCGACTCTACGATGGCTTCGATTCCCAATTCCAAAACTTCATCATCCGGCTCCTGCTTTTCCGGCACAGGAATATAGGATGGCGCGGGTTTTTCTATGGTTATCGGCTCAGAGACAATGATGCGCTCGCTGCTATCGGACTCGTCTTCGACAAAATCCGAAATATCTTCTTCAAGACCTGAAATGGTTTCATCCGAATCTTCAGACGCCACAACTGCCTGACTGTCGGTGTCAAAAACATCTCCGATATTCAGAGCGCCATGTTCGCCGTCTTCGGGCTTTGCATGTTTTTCAGAGGTCTCTGTTTCTGATGGTGCAATAATGGTTTCTGCATTTACATCATAATCTTCTTCAATAAGAATATCTTCTTCCGCATCATCGAGCGTTTCATCCGTATGCCGTATACTGATGGGGGAGTCCTCCGACAGCCCGATAATATCGTCGTCGCTGACAAATAATTCTTCGTCAGGAACCTCCGATAAGTCAAGAGTATCATTTTTTTCCATCGGAATATCCGCATCATAAATGGTGGTCCGATTTTTTCCTTTTTTATCTTTCATATTGCCCCCGCGGAATCATTGAGAAAGCCATGCCTGATAATTTTATAATTTCAAAAAGGTATCATAAGGTATCATAAGTGTCAAGGCATGACTCTATATGGGTCAGAGGTAACGGAGATTGTGCAGATGAATCTCAGCCTCTGAGGCAGATGCCCCAGAGGTTATTGTGAAGCTGATTACCAGCTCACCCCTCCCCCGGCCCCTCCCCGAAGCGGAGAGGGGAGTTCTATCTTCTCCCCCTGCCCTCTCAGGGAAGGGGGACGGGGGGTTAGGTAGGATGCGTAAGGTGAGCTTACCAGCCCCAAGTCAGATACTGATGAATGGAATCCGCCGCTTTTCTTCCCGCCCCCATAGCCAGAATAACAGTAGCCGCGCCGGTAACAATGTCGCCGCCCGCCCACACGCCTTTTTTGGTGGTCTTGCCGGTTTCGGGATCCGCGATAACATAGCCCCATTTATTCAATCCCATGTCCGGTGTGGATTGGGTCAGAATCGGATTTGCTCCGGTGCCGACCGCCACAATCACCAAATCGCAGTCAATGATAAATTCAGAACCTTTTATCGGCATAGGTCTGCGCCGCCCCGAATGATCAGGTTCGCCCAACTCCATTTTCAGGCATTCCATACCGGTCAGCCGCCCTTTTTCATCTCCGATAAAACGGGTCGGGTTGGTCAGCAGTTTAAATTCAATCCCTTCTTCCTCGCCATGATGAATTTCAGCAGCACGCGCAGGCATTTCTTCTCTGGAACGGCGATAAACAACTTTCACGTTGTCCGCGCCCAGACGCAGGGCTGTCCGCGCTGAATCCATTGCCACATTTCCCGCGCCCAGCACCGCTACATTTTTGCCTCTGGGAATGGGCGTGTCCACTGCCGGATAAAGATATGCCTTCATCAGATTGGCACGGGTCAGATATTCATTGGCAGACAGAATGCCGATCAGGTTTTCGCCCGGAAGATTCATAAAACTCGGCAGCCCCGCGCCTACGCCGACAAAAATCGCATCATAGCCCTGCTCAAACAATTCGTCTAAGGTAACGATTCTGCCGACCACCGCGTTGCATTCGAGTTTTACGCCGAGGCGTTTTAAAAAATCCACTTCCTGCGCCACAATGGCTTTGGGCAGTCTGAACTCCGGAATGCCGTAAATCAGAACTCCGCCGGGCTTGTGAAATGCCTCCAGAAGCGTAACATCATATCCTTTGAGAATCAGATCGCCGGCAACCGTCAATCCCGAAGGACCGGATCCCACCACCGCCACTTTCTTGCCGTTAGGCGGTTGTTTGGGGGGGAGGGCGCCTGTGCCGTGCAGTCTTTCATGGTCTGCCACAAACCGTTCCAGATTGCCGATAGCCACCGGTTTGTCTTTTTTGCCGACAACGCACCGACCTTCGCATTGAATCTCCTGGGGACACACTCTGCCGCATACTGCCGGAAGGCTGTTTTTAGTCCACACATTGCGGATTGCGCCGGTAAAATCGCCTGCTTTAATCAGGCTGATAAATCCGGGAATATCCACGCCGACCGGGCAGCCTTCCACGCAGGATGGCTTTTTGCAACTGATACAGCGTTCCGCTTCTTTGAGAGCGGCTTCGGGCGTATATCCGATTGGAACTTCTTCAAAATTCCGACGTCTGATTTCCGGAGCCTGTTCCGGCATAGGCTGTCTGGATATAGTTTCTTTTGCCATTTCTTTCTCCTTATGCCGCATCGCGTATGGTGCAGAAGTCCTGATAACACTTTTTCTCATCTTCGCAATATGCCTGAAGACGCTTCATCAGTTCATCATAATCCACCTGATGACCGTCAAATTCAGGTCCGTCAACACAGCCGAATTTGGTCTGACCGCCCACGCTGACCCGGCATCCGCCGCACATGCCTGTGCCGTCCACCATGATAGGATTAAGGCTTACAATGGTTTTCACATTGAAATCTTTGGTGATTTTGGCGCAGAATTTCATCATCGGCACAGGACCGATGGCAACTGCCAAATCAATTTTTCTTTTTTCCAGATTATCTTTCAACACATTGGTTACAAAACCGTGATGCCCATAAGAGCCGTCATCTGTGCAGGGATAAAATTCGTCAGATACCGCTGTCATCTGTTTTTCCAAAATCATTAAGTCTTTGGTTCTGGAGCCGATAATGGTGATGACATGATTTCCGGCTTGCCTGAGCGCGCGGGTGATGGGATACAGAACCGCCACGCCGGTACCTCCGCCTACGCAAATCACTGTGCCGACTTTTTCGATATGCGTGGCTTTTCCCAACGGTCCGATCACGTCCTGAAACGCATCCCCTACGTTCATTGTCTTAAACAGCGCGGTAGTTTTGCCGACCACCATATAAATTACGGTAACCGTTCCTTTTTCAGGATCGGAATCTGCCATAGTTAATGGAATTCGCTCGCCGGTTTCATTGGCTTTTATAATAACAAATTGTCCGGGTTTTGCCTTCCGGGCAATCAGCGGCGCCTCAAATTCATTGAGAATTACGGTTCCGCCGGACATTTCCTCGCGTTTTACGATCTTAAACATAATGCCCTCCTTGGAAATCTACCAATTGAACATGACCTCGTGTCCCCTGCGATTGGCAATCTCATCCTGAAGCGTATGAAAGCGTTCTCCGACGATTTCTGCCAGATTCGACATCACCAGATAGCCCAGTCTCATATCTTTTTCAAAAAGCGTCATCAGTTGTTTCCGGTCTGCCATGACCACAATGCAGCTTCGGCTGAAACAATAGGATGAAAGCCGGGTTTTATGCGGCGGCACCAGACTTGACCATTGAAAGGTCATTCCCTGAGTCAGTGAAGAAACGGTGTTTATTTCCGAAGAGGGGCGTCCGGGCAGATCAAAGCGCAAATCCACCTGTCCTTCTCTGACAATGCACAAATGGGTCGCATCGTCTCCTTCGCCGAAGACCTTTTCTCCGCGCTGAAATTCCTTTTCTTGGCAGCATTGTTGAACCGCTTTCAGATGATCGTCATTCAATCCTTTGAAAGCATTTGACTTTTCCAGAAAATCAAGGCTGATCATAACCCGCTCCTTATCTTTGTCATAATGAATTGAAAATCGCTGTTTTGGGATAAAAAGTTACATCATTTACACGCTGAATGCAAATATTTTATTTGACTATCTGTGAAAACAACAAAAAACACCCGAAAACAACATCAGACATCATAAAGCTTTCTATGGTGTCTCACTTCTCTTTATTATCCCTTGTTTCATGTCTTTTCAGCTTGTTTCGGTAAGAAAAAAGGGTAGAGGGTCTATATTGACTGTTTTTTTAATAATTAAAACAAGATATTATCATAAAACAGTCAGCTTATTCTGAAGTAGTATCTTGTAACTACCTGCATTTATTCTTATATATTAAAAATATGTTTTTACAATAAAATATAATAATTTTAAAGGCTTAATCTATAAACAGTTTGTATGACACCACTACCTATGGTTGAAAGGAAAGAACTTTTTACGGAGACATTTTTATCAGAACAGGACTTCTGCTCAGGTTGAAAGGAGCTTTTTTGATTTTCTGAATCGGCAATGTTCTGATTTTAAAAAATTGGGATGGTATCTGTGATGTTACACAACTCATTTAGGAGCGCTATATTGAATGAGGCGTTGAAACTCCCTCCGGTTGATAAAGCTTCTGTTATTGATCAGCTTATGGCAGGTTTTGACCTTTCCGAAAGACAGAGAATTGATAACGCATGGGCGAATGAAGCGGAGAGAAGAATTGATGCGTATGATACCGGCAGGATTTCGGCAAAACCCGTTGAAGAGGTGATGAGAGAAATCAACGCTGTATGTCTCGCCACTTTCCATACGCCGTAGTCTATCAGCTTAGGAAAGATGAGATACTGATAGTGGCGGTTATGCATAAGCACCGTAATCCTAAAACTCTGGAAGATCGGCTATACTGAAGACTCAGTGGGCTGGCTGAGAATCCGGATTCTAACGGAAGGTGATCACCCACAAACCGAAGTCTGACCGATAAAAGCCTTGCAGATTATCCCTATTCAGGTTAAAATCAATTCTGATTGATAATCAGAAACACACCTATAAGGAGTTCTTACATGCTTGATTTTATGAAAAAATACATGATGCTCGGTGTCGGTCTTGCGGTAAAGACCAAAGATGAAGTTGAAAAAATGGCAAAAGACCTGATGGCTCAGGGCAAAATGTCAGAGCAGGAAGGTCGGCATTTTATGGATGACCTGTTCAAACGCTATGACGAATCCAAAAAAGTGCTGGAAGACAAAGTTGAAAATCTGGTGGAAAAATCAATGAAAAAAGCAGGATTTGCCCGCCAGACTGAGGTGGAGACCCTGAAAAAAGAACTTCAGGAAGTGAAAGAAAAATTGAAGGAGACCGCTTCATAAGGACATCCCGGATGCTCGGCATCAGAAAAATCGGCGTGTTTGAGCGCACATATCGCCATCTGAATCGTTACCGCCAAATCCTTGCGGTATTGTTCAAGCACGGATTCGGCGGATTGATTGAGCAGTTGAACATTGATGAGTATGTTGAAATCGGTCTTCGGATGATGTCAGAAGAGTGGGGAGGTGAGCGTGGAAAACACCCCCATCATACCCGCGCCCGGCGGGTACGCATGGCACTTGAAGAATTGGGACCCACTTATGTCAAGCTGGGGCAGATTCTCTCCACCCGCTCTGATCTGATTCCGCCGGACTATATCCGTGAACTCACCGATCTTCAGGATAATGTTCAGCCGTTTCCCTGCACCGAGGTTAAAAAAATCATCGCTGAAGAACTGAGCAAACCGCCGCAGGATTTATTTGAGTATTTTGAAGAACATCCGATTGCGTCCGCGTCTATCGGGCAGGTTCATCGGGCAAAACTCAAAGGCGGCGAGGATGTGGCAGTCAAAATTCAGCGCCCCGGCATTCAACGGATTATTGAAGTTGATCTGGAAATCATGCTCCATCTGGCAACCCTGATGGAACGCCACATTGAGGATATGGCGTTTCATCAGCCCGTCAGAGTTGTGGAAGAATTTACCAGAGTTATTGAAAAAGAAATTGATTACACGATTGAAGCCTCAAATATGGAGCGATTTTCCCGGCAATGTTTCGGCGATCCCACGATTTATGTGCCGAAAGTTTTTCGGGAACTGACTACTGACCGCGTGCTGACAATGGAATTTATCCTGGCTATCAAAGTTTCCGAGATAAAAAAATTGGAAAACGCACGGCTGGATAGAAAGAAAATCACGGTCAGGGGCGCAAAATTGTTGTTAAAGCAGATTTTTGACGATGGCTTTTTTCATGCGGATCCGCATCCGGGAAATATTCATGTTCTGCCCGGAAATGTGATTTGTCTCTTGGATTTCGGGATGATGGGTTCGATTGATCGGCAGACGCGCGAAGATTTTGTTGATCTGATTTTCAGCGCGGTCGAGCAGGATGAAGTCAAAGCTTCGCGGGTACTGCTGCATCTGACCACTTGGGAATATGAGCCGGATTTGCGCCATCTTGAAAAAGACGTGGCGGATTTCATGGGACAGCATCTTCATAAATCTTTGAAAGATATTCAAATCGGCAAAGTAATTCAGCAGATGTTCGAACTGGTGTCGCGGCATCGCATGAGAATTCCGCCGGATATTTTTCTCATGCTCAAAGCCTTAAGCACGATTGAAGGCGTTGCGCTCAGGCTTGACCCTGATTTTGATATGATTGCCCAAGCCGCGCCGTTTATCCGGCGGATTAAGCTTTCCCGGTATTATCCGCGCAGGCTGGCGGAAGATATGTTTTCCATTTCCGAAGATTTGCTGCATTTTGTAAAGCTGTTTCCCAAAGATATGATAGAGATTGCCCGCCTGATCAAAAGCAAAAAACTTTCGCTGAAATTCGAACATCACGGGCTTGAACGGATGATCGCCACCCATGATCAGATCAGCAACAAACTTTCTTTTGCCATCATCATTGCCGCGCTGATTATCGGCTCTTCGATTATTGTGAACTCGGAAATCCCGCCGCTGGTCTATGGCATATCGCTGATCGGCATTGTGGTATTTATTGCGGCGGCAATCATGGGAATATGGCTGCTGGTGGCTATTTTGAAACGAGGTGATTTTTAATTGGAAGATTCTCAAACACTTATCAGGCATATCACGCAGGTTCTTTATGAAAACAATAAGGATTGGTCGCGGCTCCCCGAATCATCCGCATCATCACCCCCGTCTGCGGTGCTGCTGTTGCTGGGGAAAAGATGCGAAATGTCCGCCGAACCCTGCCTGATTCTGAATAAACGCTCCCAAAATGTTCGGCAGCCCGGAGATTTGTGCTGCCCCGGCGGAAGTGTGTCGCCTGTTTTTGATTCATGGTTTGCAAAGCTGTTATCTCTGCCCGGCTTTCCGATATGGCACTGGGAATATTGGCAAAAATGGCGCAGACAAGCTCCGCACCAAGCCAAAAATTTTTCTTTGTTTTTTGCCACAAGTCTCAGAGAAAGCTTTGAGGAAATGCGCTTAAATCCGTTCGGTGTAACATGTCTGGGACCGCTTCCGCCTCAGAGACTGGTGATATTTAAGCGGATCATTTATCCGATGGCAGGCTGGATAAGCCATCAGAAACGGTTTTTTCCCAACTGGGAAGTGGAAAGGATAGTGTATATTCCTTTGAGATATTTATTGATTCCGGATAATTATGCCCGCTATCAGGTAACTTTTTCATCTGAATTTAATCGCGGGGTTCAGGAATTTCCCTGTTTTGTATATCAAACAGAAGAGTCTTCGGAATTGCTATGGGGTGCGACTTATCGGATTGTAACAATTTTTTTGGAGATGGTTTTCGGATTCAGACCGCCGGAGATGGCGTCTCTGCCTGTGATTACCGGCAATCTGACACGAAATTATGTAACGCGTAAATCCCGGAAATGATTGATAACTACCCATCTGCAAATTTTTTCATATTATGAACTGCCAATTTACGCCTTTCTGTTGTCCGTTACGTCTTTGTTCTCACGCTCTGATTTCATGACGTAATGGTTTCCATATCGGGAATCCGTCTGTCAGGACATTGCCTTGTCAATGCACTGAGTCCGATTCCGGCAATATTCAGCCAGCGGTGTATGATGAATTTCAGGACGGTTTATCAGTCTTCCTGCTTCTTCGGGCGGAAATACTTCGCAGAAAGCTACAGATTCGGAATTCTGTTCCGGATGGATAACCCGGCACTTACGGGGATGGGGTTTCAACCCGTTTTTTTGAAGTCTGCCTCACGGTTTCATGGGAAACGGAATCCGGAATTCGGCATCCGCGGCGGATTTTCCTGTTTCTTACGGTTCAGTGCCGATTCCATGCCTTCTCCGACCGATCTCTGCCGGACTCCCGATACCGTATTTCTGTTCACGGAAAAGGTTTCCGCAATCTTGTCCGTCCGTCCGGTTCGGACCTTCGGCGTCAGCTTTCAGAAGGATATGTGCATGTTTTATTTTATATGCGGCAGTTTTTCCTTCTGTGATTATCCCGTTCAGATATTCATGTTCTTCCTCACTCAGATGCACAATATTTTTTTCATTCTGTTCCTCCTGTCGGATTATATTTTCGGAAGAACAGATATCATATCTTACTCATAAATTCAAGATTGACAAAGTACTAGCCCCTCCCCGAAAACAGGAGGGGAATCAGTAATGATCCCGTATCACGGATAGCTCTGACCTGTGGGGCGGATCATGATTTCGTTCACATTGACATGCGGCGGCAGTGTGAGCAGCCAATGAATCCCATCGGCAATGGCTTGAGGTTCGAGCAGTTTGCCAAACTGGGCAACTCCTTTGCCGAAGTTTTCCTCATTGTAGCCAGCCACGCCCTGAAATTCGCTGATTACTATACCGGGCATGATCACAGAAACACGGACACCGTGCGAACAGATTTCACGGCGGAGACCTTCTGCTATGGCACTGACCGCAAACTTGCTCGACCCGTAAAATCCGCTGAAGGGCGAGATATTTCTTCCTACCACCGAGCTTATGGCAACAATATCTCCGCTTTGCCGTCTGACCAAGTATTGTGCTGCCCGGCGCATCAGATGTGCGGCGCCGAAAACATTGATCTGATAAAGCTTTTCCCATTGCGATTCATCGCTGCTGAGAACACCGCCTGCAAGCCCCCGACCTGCGTTGACGACCACAATGTCATACTTGCACCCGCCGTCATTCCACGTCAACGCGCAATCCAAAAGCGCATCAATATCCGCCTGAACACCTGCATCGCCTGCCACTGACAATGCTTTGCCGCCATTGGCAATAATTTCCGAAGCCAGTTCATCCAATCGGTCTTTGCGCCGGGCTTGAATTACCACCGCAGCCCCTGACCGCGCCAAAGTCAATGCCGCAGCGCGTCCTATCCCTGAGCTTGCTCCGGTGATGATGGCGGTCTTACCTGAAAAAAGTTTGTTCATATAAGCTCATCCTTTCATGGTTATAATGTTTATTTTTATGGAATATCCGAAATATGCTATCTTTTCTGAAAAACAGCCGCTGACCAGTTTTTTTCGCTTTTCTGCCATCCGCAGACAAAATTCGGTGTGTAACAGCTTAATAAATCAGGTAATTCATCTTGATGTATCCCGGAAACAACAACAATTCCGCCCGCCTCTGTAAGTTCTGTTATCTTCGGATAAAGGCTTTTCAAGGTCGGATAACGCAGATTTGCCAGTACCAGCGCAAATTTTCCTGAAATATTTTCAATATCATGATCCTGAATGTCAATTTGTTTTTCAAGCTGATTGAGCCTCACATTTTCCGCAGCTTCGGCTCTGGCGCAAGGATCAATGTCAATGCCGATTGCCGCATCAATTCCCATCATCACCGCCGCAATGACAAGCACGCCCGAACCTGTTCCGATATCCAACGCCCGCGCTTCTTTGAAAGACAAGATGTTGTTCAGCGCAAATTCAATTGCCCCAAGCGCAAGCCGGGTGGTGGGATGGCTGCCGGATCCGAAAGACGCGCCGGATTGAATCGAAATAACTACGTCATTGCTTCGGGGCTGATATGAGATATTCGGCGGTTTGAGGACAACCCGCTCGGTAATTCGGACGGCTTTATCCAGAGAAGCTTCCATAAAAGAGTGTCCGTCAATATAGCTATAAACCAATTCGTTTGCTTCAAGCAGACTTCGCAGCGCAGCATTGATTTCTTTCCGGGTTGCTGAAAATTGCAGACTCATTTCGCGGATAATATCGCGCTGAGTCAGGCGCCGGGGAGATGCCGAAACATAGTCCGTGATTTTTTGGCAGATAAGATGATTTTCAATGATGGTCATGTCGCAAATTCAGCTTTGATAACAGAAAACAGTTCTCTGCCGATGTCAAGCCCGACATCAATAAACTGAGGACCGTATTTTTTGCCAATCTCAGATCGGAATGTTGTTTTGGCTTTTTCAAGCATATCCATACCTTTGGGATAAAATTCGATAAATTTCGGCAGCGGCGTTTTGGAAAACGATACCATATCCCAGATAGTATCCGTGAAATTGTCCGGTCCCCAGCGGAATTTATCCGCGTCATACAGGCAGTCGGAAATCAGCAGACCTTCGGGCGTATTGACCGCGCTGATGTCTTTGAACGCTTCATGATCCCGGATAGCCTGAGAAATGTCTTCAATCTCGTCTGCGGACAAAGGATAAGATTTCAGAATACGCCGGGCTGCCAATGCCCCGCTGATCGCGTGATCTTTTTCTTTGCGCCGGATGTCGTGAAGCAGCCCCGCGCATTGTGCAAGACACAGCCTGCGATATGCAAAAGCTTCAGAACTGCCGATTCGCCTGCATTCTGCCAGCATCAGAGCGCCTGCATCAAGGCTTACTTTCACCGCATGTTGAAACCCATGCCCGAAATCGTTTTCCAACTGTTTTTCAGCAAACTGCCGAAGCCGCAGAATGATAGGCGCAGAGTCAAAATGAGTGCGCGAAAGTTCCACAGCCCACGAGAGGTCTTTGTAAAATTTCGGGGGAGGAAATCGGAAGACAATCTGACGCGCCCGGCTGCGAATGCGAAGATATATGAGTTCCATAATGAAACGGGGCGGATCATCACCGCCCCGAACAGAATCCCGCTTAGTCAGCCATTGCAAACAGATTGCCGTTGCCGCAGACTTTCCATTTGCCATCTTCTTTTACGACTTCAAAAGTCTGATGAACATGGCGAAGGCTTTCCTGTGTGAAGAAAGAGCGCA
>Ga0316611_1000431_pt1 | contig 14453 bp, 27 predicted proteins | sample MIS2016202_MG_FD_207675 | JGI IMG/M metagenome (GOLD analysis project Ga0316611, IMG submission 207675) | Microbial mat bacterial communities from Middle Island sinkhole, Lake Huron, Michigan, United States - MIS.2016.202 | ecosystem: Environmental > Aquatic > Freshwater > Lake > Sediment... | reverse complement strand
TCCTCAAGTTGAGGATGTTAAAAAAATAGAAGTTTTGACAGAACTTAAAGCCCCAACTCCTGCTCCTGCTCCTGCTCCTGCTCCTGCTCCTGCTCCTATTATTGAAGAGAAAAAAACACGCAAGAAAAAAGAAGAAAAACTTGAGCAAGCCCCTCCTATTATTGAAGAGGCTGTTATTGAGAATGAGAATGGGAATGAGGAAGATGAGGGGATGCGAGAGATAGCTGTCGAGCTTATTGATATGAATATTCAAAGCCACAAAGCTTTTGTTCTGTCTCTTGCAGAAAAGTTTCTGCCCAATTGGAAAGAAGATGATGCTAAAAAGAAACTTATTGTAAAAGCTTGCCTTTCTACAATCGGAATGCCAAAAGATGAAGATCTTTTACTTTCTCATCTTGAGAAATTCATTAAAGGTGTTTAACTCTTTTTTGTATCTATAACACAATAAGGGCTTATCATAAGCCCTTATTTTTTAGGAGTGATTATGAAGTTTCAGTTATCAAATTCACAACTTTCTTTACTCGAAAGTTGTGAAAGAAAATATTATCATCAATATATAAACAAGACGCTTAAGGATATTAATTATGTAGCCCCTGATTTCTTTGCTTATGGGAATATGGTTCATAAGATATTTGAGAAGATTATAAAAACTGAAAAAGATTTTAAAATCACAAAATCTTCTGATTTTGAAATTATATGGAATGAAGTTATTAAAGAAGATCTTTATAAAGATCTTCTTGAAAACAATAAGGACGGCACAAAATTAAGCCGTGGAAAACCCGTTGATGATCTCCAAAGGCAAACCCTTAAAGGAAAAATGTTTTCATATTATATCCTATTTAAGAGATGGTTTAATAATAACATCATCTCTTTAGGTAAAGAAGTCATAGCATCAGAAATAACATTAGAAACCGATACTGTTAAAATGGTAGTCGATTTAATCGTTGAGATTGATAATAAATGTTATATTGTGGATTTTAAAACACATTCAAAGATGAGTGATGCTGATTTTACAGCTGTACGACTTCATAAAGATCAGCAAATGAATCTCTACGCTCTTCATGGGGAGCGAGTTCTTAAATATCTAGGGATTAATCTTGAGTTTGGAGGAGTTGCTTATTTAGAATTTAATAAAACGACACATTCTATGAGCAAGAGTGATACCACGTTTGAGGATTTTGCTCATAGAATCATCGAAGACAAAGGCGAGGAGGCACTTGTTCGCTTTTTAAGCATCAGCAAAGAGCATTTAGATGGCAAAGGATACCTAGAAAATTTCTCAAAACAATATCACAAAGCAATGATAATGAGAGAAAAGAAAGATTTTGGCATTCAAAATTGGAACGCCTGTGTAGATCCTTTTTCAGGACCTTGTGCTTATTTTTCTCAATGCTACGGGCATTTATCTAATGAAAATCCTTTTTGTAATATCATTCTTGGAACAAAAAAGGCAACAACGTTTGAAGATTTGTTTTTAGAAGGGGTAATTTTATGAATATCACAATGCAAAATGTTAAAAAATCATGGAAAGAACAAGGCATTGGAGGAATAAAAGTAGAGATAAGTGTTCCTAAATTATCTTACTCGAGCAGTTGGCGCTTCGATAGTTGTACAAAGTTCATAACAAACTTAAATACACTAGGTCGTTTTTGTTCTCATATTCCTCAAAAAGTATTGGAGCAATATAAAACCCATATCGATGTTTTATTCACTATTGTTTTTAAAGATGGTGAAATTCAAGTGAAACATAATATTCAAAACATTGAGGATATTGAGTTATGTTTTAAAAATATCGAAGATGATATGATGGAACGGTTTGGAAAAGAAATTGTGGAAACAAAAAAAGAAATTGTGGAAACAAAAAAAGAAGAGTTATCTCAAGATGATTTCTTTTTTGATTTATTTTAAGGGGGTGAAATGTTATTAGAAGAATGCCAGGCTTTTGTTGCTAAAATAGACACGATGATTCCGCTAAGCGAGAATCATGAGCTTAATTTATTAAGAAAGATATCAAATGTTCTTGAGGAAATTAATGAGTGGGAGTTAGAAACTTGTGATTTTAAAGAGGATGAAGAAAAAAGAGATGTCCAATTTTATATGCTATCCCTCTTAAGCTATCTTGAAATTAAATTTCCTCATTTTAAAGAAAGAAGCACTATTTTAAAAAATCCTCTAAAAAGCTATCAAGAATATCTTGGCTTGATGAAAAAGAACTTAAGACAATATGGTTATATTTCGATTGATGAGTGTGAGTTTCGGCTTTATGCTAAGCTTATTTATGATTTAAAAGAGGGTATCTTTTTTAAGCTTCAACCTGATTTTATTGAGAAATTAACAGGAAAACTTTTAAAAAAATTTCCTGAAAATTCTAAAGCTTGGGGGCTTAATTGATGATAAAAGAAACAAAACTTTACATGCAAGTTTCAAATGATTTTCTTGAGCTTTCAAAGCTTAGAGCGGGCAACTCAATGAAAGTTGCATCTTTAAGTATGAAAGTTCCTGAATGTATTGATTCTTTGGCAAGATGCAACATTGGCTCAGGTCACGATGTTTTTCTTAATGGAATCATGGTTTTTATCGATTGGAAAATAAATAAGATAGTAAGAGAGCAGTTATTGAGATACAACTTCATTAATGTTGTGTCTTCAAATAGCCTTATGCATGCAAAATTCCCTCTTGCATATAAAGGAAGAGTTTATGAAAATATTGAAGATTTGCCTCTTTCTTTTGAGTATTGGATATCTTTTGTTTGTAACTATCGGCAATTAAAAACGATATATAAGCAAAGAAAGAATCATAAAAGGGAAGAATGGCGAGAATTTTGCAATGAGATAAAATTCTTACCTCATTCAGATTGGATTGTGTCATGAGTGTTTATGAAAAGGGGGAAGGTTATGAGTGTTAACGAAAAGGATATTATCCTTTCTTTATTAAAAATAAATGAATGTTTGTGTTTACTTCTTTCAAATGCACATGAAAGCGCTTTACATAATTATAAAGATTCTTTAATAAAAGAAATTGAAAATTTTAGTATTTTATATAAAAAATCTTTTGAAAGAAGTTATTTTGAAGAAAGTCATGCTGAAATTATATTTTTTCTTGAGAATAATCCTTTTTATTTATTAAAGAAATTAACTTATAACATAATAATTATTTTTGAGAGTAATGATATTTCTCTAGTAAACTTTACTTATCTTGAGATATTGTATTTTTATTTAAAGGAGATTGAAAATGAGTGAGGGAAATCCACAAACGACAACAATAAGCTATAATGAAGTCCTAGAATTATTAGAAAAAGCTATAAGATATTTAGAAGATGCAAAAAGAAAACTTGCACCCAACACAACAAATTCAGAATTTGATGATTTTTTAAAGCAAAGGCGATTGGAAATAATTAAAGAAGAATGCTATTATTGCGGAGAAGACATAGAACCTAATGAAGAAAATAAATTAACTGATAGTATCTATGTTTGTGATAAATGTTGGGAAAAATGGGTACAATAAAAGGAGATTAAAATGAAATCAATTATAAAAGCGTTTTTAAAAGCATCTCGTTTTGTTTTTTGGGGATTGTTTATAGGAACTTTTATTGCATGGGAACCAGATAAAAAAGAAGAATTAAAAAAGGAGAAAGTATGAGTAAATACAATTTAGTTATATCTTTAGCAAATTGTGAAATAATAATAGGATTTGATAGTCCTGACTTAGCGAGCCGAGAACTTGCTAAATATCAAAAAGACCTAGAATTTGGGCATGATTTTCCAAGGGGATACACAAAAGGTAAAGACGGGGTCCTAGAAATACGACAGCATGTAAAGAAGAATTGCTTTATGCTGAGCGCCGTTGTTATAAATATAAATTCAATAAATTTTTTGCACATTGAGGTAATGAAAAATGAATAAGATTAATAATCCCATTCTCTAGTAGACCAAGTATCTAAATGAATGAATCCTCTATCTTGACCATATCCAATCCCTGTAAATCCAACTTCTTTAGCTACTTTTACCAATTCACTCCAATTTAAATTTGAAATTGCTATATCAATAGCATCACCACAAGTATGACGAGAATTTGAAACACCCCCAACATTTGCATTATGTGTGGGACATCTATAAGCGCTTGAAATATAAAGAGGTACACCCATTTTTTCCCGTACTTGTTGCAATAAAGATATCATCTTCATTCCAATCAATTGATTCCTACACTTTCCGCATTTACATGTAAATTCACTTAAATGAAAGTTTTTAGAAAGCTGTTCATCAGCCCCTCTTTGAAAAACTTTAATTTCTTCTTTTACAGGTTCTTCACCATCATCATAAAGAGTAGTTATTTTTTCAAAGACTTTTTTAATGACACCTTTTTCGTTTTGTTCAAGGCTATTATTTTTACAAAAATCATTTACAGCCCTCAAAGAAACTTGTCCAAAGCAAGAATCACATTTCAATAAAGGTTTCTTCCATTTATCAAGCCACTGATTTAAAGATTTTTGAAGCTTTAAAACGTTTGTTGAAACTTCATTTAACTCAATAAATAAACTTTCACTAGGTGTCTCAACACTAAAAAATAAATCAAGTTCGGCTTGTCTCCTTCTTACCAATCCAGCTGATATTTTACCATCTGCTTTATTCCATCTTGGTAATTCTTCTGATATAACAGTTTCAAGCTCTTCTCCTGCTTTTATTCTTCTATCTATTGAATTTGGATAAAGAACACCACCTTCGCCGACATTATAAACAAAAGAGACAAGAGCATCAAATTGTTCTTGAGTCTTTAATAAAGAATAAACAACACTAAGCTTTACATGATTTTCATGCTTTTCCATATCGTGAGAAAAACACTCTTTTGCTTGAGCTAAGGTTATTTTATCGCCTAGCTTTACTTTTATTCCATTCGGATAAATTGTAGTTCCCCAACCAATTGTTGGCACACCTGCAGGACATAAGTACGCGGTTAAATATAATCCTTCAAACTCTTTTATAAGTTCAATGCCTTTTTTTCCAAGATTCATAAAAATCCTCCTTAAGAGCTTAAGTGCTCTTATTCATTATATTCTTTTATAAAATCATCTTCAAGAGGAACTCCAAAAACATTTACAGGCATAGAATAAAGAACAACATTCCCATATTTTTCAAAAATATATTCCATTTCTTCTTTAAAAACTTTGATGCTATTATTTTCAAAAGCTCTTTTAAAAAGAGGGACTCCACCATAATTACAAGCAACAACAAACGAGTTATTCTTTGAGCAAGAGAAGCAAAAATAGTGAGGTGTTTTTTCAATATTCATTATTTTTTCTCCATAAGTTTTTCAACTAAAATAAGCTTTTGTTTATTGCTTTCGATTTCTTTTCGCCAATGCTCACAAGGGAATTTTTCAAGATATTCAGATGCCATTATGATGTTATCTTGAAGGCCTCTTTTTTCTTTTTTTAATTCTAAAAAAGATAATCGTCCTACTCTTCCTTTATAATCATCAAAACTCATTTCATACTCCTTTAAAAATGATTGCAAGGCTTTTGTCGGTTTTGGCGGTGCTGTTTGGACTTGCAATCTATTTAAAGGATATCATGCTTGCTTTTAAAAGAGAAGGGTGTTAAAAAGATATGTACCTAAAAAGTTTTTGGTGAGGACCTGTTTGTTTTAAATTGAGCAAATACACGGGTCCTTTTTTATTAATAACAATAAAAAAGACAAAATCGTTTTGATTTTGTCTGTCCTTTTGGATTGTCATCATGAAAGGATATTTCGTACGTCATCGTCTAGCTATTTATAGAATAGCATATTTTGACTAGTCAAACAAGCCCTAGATATCTTTTTATTAAATCTCTTAAAATTTGAATAGCAAGTTTTAAATCTTTGCTCTTAATGGCTTCAAGAACACCACTAAATTCAAGATTTTCAATGAGATATTCGACACCGTCAAGAATATGATCGACAAGTGATACACAAGTTTCATCAAATGCATCTCCTGGTATAATTTTACGGACATATTCTCTAATATCTTCACGGACTAAATCCCACTCTACAGAGTCGCCATACTTAGCAATTTGGCGAATGACGAAACTCAAAACAACTTCAAAAATCAATTTTTGAAACATAATCACCTCTCTTTCTTATTTAATCTTAGCATGATTAAAAAGGAAAAAATATAGAGAACTCCACTTCTTTTTAAGCTCTTCTTCTATCGTAAGAATACGATGCTTTTTTTGATGAATCATGCGAAACAAAAAAGGAGAAAAAATTCGATCAATAGAAACCTTTATGAAACATAAGTACAAAAAAGGATAAACTCCCATTTTAACTATTTTAAAAATATTTTTTAGATATACATATAAAGAATTACTAATTTCAAAACAAAAAAATATCCACTAAAAAACAATGCCTGGGGACCCCTATAATAGAGCCGCCCCCCAGGTCTCATACTACTATTATCGGATATTATCAAAAAAAGTCAAGCTTAAAAGAAAATTTTTATAAAAATATTTTTTTGATTTTATAAAAAATCATTTTATAAATAGGGACTCTTTTATATAAATAAATAGAAATATCTTCACATAAAGAATAAGAATCTTCTGTTTTAAAAAATGCTAATAAATTATCTTCATTAATATAAGAATAAAAAACACCATAACATTTAATATCACTATAAAAATCTTTAAATGTTCCTTGAATGATAAAATTTTCTTCATTACAAAATAATATTTTTTCAGGCGTAACATATCCTAAAAACATTTTATTTTCTACTTTTGTTACATAGTAGATATTTTTCATACTTGTTTCATTGCAAAAAACATACGGATTTGTTACTAAAAACGTGTTTCCATACATACTCACATAATTACCATTATCATATGGAAAATAAAGTATTCCTGCAAAAACACACAAAAATATTATTTTTTCTTTTCGCAAGAAATAATCTCCTTTTCTAACGTAAAAACAAATCGCTCCAAAGCATCCATTCTCGCTTTATATTCTTTTGAATTTTCAGATGCTGTATTTAGTTTTTCACTTAGAATGGTTACAGTTATATTTAAATTTTGAAGACTTTGTGATATACTTTTAATTTCATTTACACCATATGAAACTAAAGCCACTATTAAAGCCCATAAAAGCTTTTTAGTCCATTCCTCAATCATACCTCTTTGTCTATCAGTCATAAATTTCCCCCTTTAAGCTCAAAAACACACTTTTTGGAGCCTCTATAAACAAAAGCCACTCTTCCCTTATCGTATCATCAAAAAGCTCTAAGAACCTTTTTAAAGAGCAAAAAATGATTATTTTTTCCTCTTCATAATCATATGCAAAGATATTTTTGTATTGCGTTTTATATTTCATAAAGAACTTGTGTATGTGATAATTAAATTAAAAATTTCTTCATATTTTTCTATAAAAGAAGGTAAATATTCTTTAAAATAAAGTTCATTCGCCTCTTTTACAATGTTCTCAATAAAAACGGCTCTTTCATTATCTAAAAGAGTACCATTTAAATACTCAAAATATTCTTCACATATTATTTCATTTAATAACATTTTATTCATTAAAATAAACTGTTCCTTCATTTTTATAATGTAGTTAATTTTAGAAACATCAGTATCTTTTAGTCTAAAAATTATCAATCCATCTATCAATTCATATTGAAAATTATACAACATAAGGAATTTTATAATTGTTGTATCACTTGTTATTATTTTTTCGTTAGTGCCAAATTTTATGAAAATATTCATTATTCCGCCTCCTCAAAATTTAGCTTCATTACAATATCAATAAAGCTATTAATTCTTCTATCACCCGATGGTGCTTTTACAAATCGACATCCTATCATATCACCATATTCATGTGCTATTGGACCTTGTACATAAGAAAAACCATTTCCTATCTCATTATAAAATAATTCGTATTGCCATGTACTATGCCCAGTTTGAGAACCACTAAAAGAGCCGAATGAAACAAGTATTCTATTTGCAATATCAGAACCATTGTAATAATGTTTTCTTGATTCAATTTCAAATAAAATAGGTCCTATTGTGGCATTATAATCAAAGTTTGCATTTCTAAATGTTAATACAATCGACCTTAATTTGCATTTAAATGGCATTTGAAGAGGAAAAGCTGCTGGATATCCTGAATTTGATCCCGATAAAAAAACACCAGGACGAACTCTAAAAAAAGCTCCATTGCTCATAGATGTGTTTAATCCCGTTCCGGATACATAATGTAATTCAAATGGAAACGTCCTTATTCCTTTTGCTGCATAATAACATTGCTCAATGGCATCTTTTACATTATCAGCGGAAATAATTTCTTGTAACTCTAAAGATGCTTCAAAAGGAACAGAATCAGCAACTTGTGTTGTTTCTATTAATTTAATCATAAAGCCTCCAAAATACGAACATTTGTATCTTGTGAAGCTATTAAAAACACATCAGCAAATGGCACATATAATGTTTGCTTTTTATAAATAGGTGTTCCATTTGATACAGTAACAGAATTATTTAAACCATAATAAATAAGACCATCAATGGGTGTTATTCCTATTATTCTTCTATCTGATAATTTTGTCACACCACATTTTGCTTCAACAAAAGACGTTCCTACAACAATATTTGCTTGAATACCATTAGAAAAAAGTTCATCAGTTAAAACACATAAAGAGTTTTTACCATTCTTTTCAGTAATATCACAAGCAAGTGTTTCTTCTTTATTTGTTATTCTTACAACGTTTGAAAATTCAAGATCACTCATTTCAACCTCCTTCAAAAATAAAAGGAGGAAAAAATCCTCCTCTACATAAAAAGAAAAATAAATTCTTATTCTTCTTCGCCTTGAAGGGTCGAATACAAATCAGATGCATTGTCTAAATTTGTAACTTCAATACGAACTGCAAGAGTCGAATCACCAACAGCTTTTAAATTAGGAATCAAAATGGATTGATTCATTTTTGGCTGTTGAAAGAAAACTCCCATTACTGTAAAAGTCGTTCCGTCCCAAGTACCAAAACGAACTTTAACTTCACCACGGGCACCAACTAAAAGAGCACTTCCTAAAAATGTTTTTGCATTAGTCACGACATAATCATGAGTAATGACTGCATCTTTAGCAACTGCTGCAGAAGTAGCATAAGAAAGAACATGCCCTTCTAAGCCCCTTATAATTTCAGTCTTTGTGTTTATAGATCCATCGGCATTAATAGCAAGAAAATCAGTACCATCACCGATTTTAATACTATCAGATGCATGAGTTAAATCACGAATATCAAGATCTATACCGCGAACTAAAGCGGCGCCGTCACCGTCAATGTTCAAACCATTTGTCGCGGTACTTCCTGAAGAAAAATCAACCAGGGTAACTTTTACTTCATTATCCCGAACGGTTTTTACCGCCAACGCTCCATCAAAATCAGCCATATTCTAGCCCTCCTTTGTTATTTGCCCAAGCCTATCCTGAGCTTCTAAAAGTTTCATTTCAATATCTTCATAAGATTTTTTTAAATGAGAGAATCGAGACTCGCATTCATATAAATTTTTCTCAAGATCATTCTTTGCCATTTCTAAAGATAAAACATCTTTTTTAGCATTGTACATCTTTAACTTGCTGTCATGATTCATAAAATCTCCCTATAAAATAAAAACACATCATAATTATTTGTTGAATTTTGAAAACTCACGTTTTCAATATCAACCATAATCCTTTGATCTTTTAAAACCTCAAACTTATCTGTAAAAAGTTTTGTAGGTTCCATATAACTGTTTCTTACTTTAAGTATTACAACATCATCAACTTTTAAAGTCAAGACACCTAGCCCATTTCCTGTAAAAGTAACAGATGATATAATGATTTTTTCAGAAACAACTTCATCAATAAAAACTTTTTTCTGTGCTGGTGCACATGTTTCTATTCCAAAAAAAATAGAGGATGCTACAGCTTCCCCTAAAATTAAATTTCCTGCGTCGTCTAAAGACAATACAATCAATTCTTTTTCTTCATTTACACCAACACAAACACTACCATTTAAATCATTTTTTAGATACTTGTGGATTTGCAGCAAATCTTTGTATTTTGTCATTTACAAATCCTTTCAATTTTTCAACTCTAAAAAAATATCTGCTTCACTGTTTTCTCCTAAGATTTTTCTTAGACGAAAAAAGGTTCCACAAATTTGACTAAAACGATATTGAAGATGGTTATCTTTTTGAACATCTATCTTATCAAATTCAAGCCAGTCACTATCAACATCATTTTTAAATAAAATTGAATAGCTCTCATCTTTATTTGACAATATTGAGAGATTACAAAAAGAATAACTTCCCCAACGGATAATTTTTGAGGCATCATCAATGGTAATTATTTGATTGTCAAATAACTTTTCTTTACGATGCCAATGATTCATTTTTTACACCGCCATAAAGCTTACTTTGATAGCGTCCATTTGTCCTGATAAAGTTTGCAGAGCTTCCCCCTCAAGTGTAACTTCGACGGGACCGTCTTCAGGAATCTCAACCGCTGGCACTTTGAAAATAACTTTTGGACATTCGACTACCATTTTTTGACCGTCGGGAAATCCGACTAAAATTTTCATAGAAAATTCTGTGAATTTTTTAGCTTTAAGAATCAAACCAGCTTGCTGAGCTGTTAAATGCATAGTTACAGATACAGTAATATTTGTCCTTGAAGAGTCTACAAAACCTCTATTACCATCAGCTCCATAATAACCATCAAGATCAGTTAATTGAGGATCAACCGAGACAGAACAAGCAGTCACTGTATCAACTTGTGATACACCGCCATCAAAAGAAACATAACCAGTCAAGTCCGTTGAGATTTGTGCTTTATCTGCTGGGATATTATAACCAAACAATGGATAATAAGGAACTAAAAAACCGCTTGTTTCTGTAGTAACACTTCTATTTAATGTTACTTGTGATGTTCCTGTAGAAACAACTTTTAAAGTACCATCAAAACCTTCTGATATTGTTCTCCCGTCAGGCGAGCAAATCATCACTAAAGAGCCCTCTTCAAAACGAAATTCTTCGCCGGCAATAAGAGAAACAACCGCCAAAGTGGTTCCTGTTTGAATTTTAGCAGGGACGGAAATTTTAGAGTCACGGGCTTTAAGATCCATTGTGATTTTAGCGGCGTCATCACCTGGACACTCGAGATTCCATGTTTTTATATAAGCGCCGTTTGTCGCTTGGGAAAATACATTGTTTGCTGTTAGGATAGACAAATATGTCGCATGAGGTTGCTTCATATCAAAAACAGCAAGATCATTTTCATCATAACTTAAATTTCCAAAAGCTGATGTAAGGACCGATTTCATAGCATTTGGCATATAAATATCAGTGCTGTTTGCCTGCCCTAAAAGGCAATACATTTCAAAAGAGCCTTCGACCATTTTCTTTTTACGATAGATAGAAGTTGCTTGACGACCTGAGCGGTGAGCGGATTTTTCAAACTCTTGAGAGAAATTTACGCCCGCAGAAGTCACATAAATCCAATCATTTGAATCTGTTCCAGCATCTTCTATACCACCATTTGCGATTCCTAAATCAAGATCATCTGCAAGATTGTTTGATATGGCATCAGTGCAAACGACTTTTGAATTTGATCCCGTTGTTTGTGAATAAATTTCATAGCAAGATGAAAAGTAGCGAACCCAAACACGGCCGTCTTTATTCGCCGCTTCATAAGCGGAATTTATTTTAATCTCAAGTTCTGCGGCAATAAGAGCGCCTGTTGTCGCAGTATTTACAAGAGTGACTTCAACAATACCCTCGCCATCAATATTAATATTGAATTTATTATCTGCTATTGCTGAAATGTCAGTAACAGATAAATTTGAAGAGGTACTCACCCCTTGTGATCCGCTTTGAGGTGGATTTAAAGTACCTGGTGTTGTTTCAGCGCAAACAAAAGGATATAATTCAAGAGCACTTGCATATCCTTGTTTGTTTGAATTGTATTGTGCTGCCCAATTTAACGAGCATCGGAATTTAGCCATTTTCATTTCTCCTGTTAAATGTTAAAAGTTTGATTTATATGCTTAAAAGTAAATAGAATGTTCCATATTCTATTTGTTGTAAGCATATTTAAATCGGTTATAGTCGCTTGTGGTACAGGATGTAAAACAGTTTGTTTACCGTTTACAATAAAAGTGCAAGAAGAGTTATTCTTTAAAGTTGCACTATTTGCATAAATAGCTTTAAAAACAGCACTTCTAAATTCAGCCATACCATCATCATCAATATCTTTTTTATGGACTAATCTAAAAATAACTTCTGTATTTATTTCTAAAAGTCCGCCTGCTTTCATTTCATAAGCATCATCTCCTAAAATGATTTCAACCATAGGAAGTTTTTTATCATCATAAGAGGTCGACATGTTAGGCTTTGTTAAAACCGTTAAAATATCAAGAGAATATCCATTTGACTTTTTTATTGTCGTGATTCTATCTTTTAGGGCTTTGATTAAAATCATTTCATACTCTCCCATATTCTTTGCGCATCCTCTGCAAGAAAAGCTTCACAAGCTGGTCCAATATAAGGTCTTGCGGGAATAGTCACTTTCTTTCTAAGAAAATAAGCAATTCTATTATTCAATCGGTCGATAAGATAAGCTCTTTGTGCGTCGTTTCGATGATTAATAAAAGTCAAATTATTAAACTCAAAAGCTCTTTTGCCACGATATTTATCGGATGCCGGTATTGTAAGCCACTTCTTATTTACAGGTCTTATAATACCGCCGTATTCATGAATGCGCCAATAAGGAACGCCTTGATGACCAATACTTACATACGGCTCATCATCATGAAAAACTTCAATTGAATTTCTCAAGCCACCGCTTCGCCCGCTTCTTCCTGCTGATGTTGAATTTGGATTTCCATAAACCCGCCCGCCGAAAGTATCATCAATATTCTTAATGATTCTTTTTCTTAAAGCTAAAGCACATGTATACTTGTATTGTAGGATTTTTCTTTCATGATCATTTTGAGCATTTTGAAGTGCTAAAAAAAAATCTCTATTTGTTCCTGTATTAATATTCATACAACACTCCTAAAGCTCATATTCGAAGGCACTTCACATCTTTTAAAAGATGCTACCATACCACGAACTTCAGATATCAATCCAAAATTATCATTAGAAGTATCGTCTTTTGTAATTTGCTCTTCCATTTTTGAAATACTTTTGAATCCAAGAAGCGGTGCATTTCCGCCAAATTGTTTAAATGCATAACTCGCTTGAAGAAGGGTGGCTTGAACAAGTTGCTCAGGCATTTCTTCAAGAGAATACCCTGATTCATATTCAATGCTTATTTTTTTCTTAGGAGGTATCGTAAAATCAAAAGACAAAATTGAATCACTATAAATAGAAGAATCATATTCGCACCCTGAAACTTGATTTTCATCAATATATAAAGATAAAACATTTCTCAATGGGTATTGTGAAAGTATTATCTCATCGGTTCCATTCGACGTATATTTTTCTCTATAGATAGATTTATGAAAAACTCTTGCACAGTAAGAACAAATCAAATCATATGAAGCCTTTATACATGAATCAATTTTTTCTTGATGAACTTCATAGTCTTCTCCGAACCATAAAACTACTTTTTCAATAGTCATGATCTTCAAATCATATAAAGATGTTTCATATAAGGAAGGCCCACAATATGACATTTGTTATTCTCCTAAAATTCTAACGAATTTTGAATAGGTTTTCGTTACAATCTCAATATACTCAGTGCTTAATTTTTTAGTCTCACCCTTTTTAATAGCAAGGCCTCCCGGCACTTCACTTATAACAACTTCATAAAGGGAAATGTTCTTAATATTCACATACTTTTCTTCTTGTGTTTTTACTTCTTCTTTAGCCATGTTACATACCACCTTTCACGTTACGAGCCATGACGACTGACTTTTCTTTTGCACCTTGAGGAACACATCCAAATGTATGACGTTGCTTTGCGGTACACATAATTGAATCACTATTCGCTAAAGAAGGAGTTACCCAAAAGCGAATACCTGTTCGATTACCAATAACAAAACGTGAGGTATCTACTAAGAAAAGAGCTGTCAAATCAGTAACTACACCATCGTGAATAGCGTTTGCATTTAAGTTTGAAGGAAGTTTTCCGGCACGATATTTTGGAATTCCAAACAAAGATGATTCCATTGATGTGAGTGTTCCAGCCTGAACAACATTTTGAACCATTAAAAATTCAGGAATCATACCAGTATTGATAGAATCATAAATGTATGTTGGTAAAATCCAACGCAAAGCATCATAATTTGCTTCCACGGCTTTATTAGCCATCATTGCTTGAATATCAGTTAAAGAAATTTGATCACCACCACAATTAACAACAACACCGTTTCCTGAGTTTAACAATGCTATTTTACGAAGTCCGTTAAAAGCACGTCTAAAATCTTTAGCAGAAGTGACATTTGAATCCATGTGT
>Ga0316611_1000428_pt1 | contig 14498 bp, 10 predicted proteins | sample MIS2016202_MG_FD_207675 | JGI IMG/M metagenome (GOLD analysis project Ga0316611, IMG submission 207675) | Microbial mat bacterial communities from Middle Island sinkhole, Lake Huron, Michigan, United States - MIS.2016.202 | ecosystem: Environmental > Aquatic > Freshwater > Lake > Sediment... | reverse complement strand
AGGCGTTTTTAACTTTATTTTCATCGGCTTTTTAGTTAGTTTTTCAAATAAATTTATATGATTCAGTGCAGCATTTTCCCAAACTGTGGGCGCTATTTGATGCAATCCATTTAAACTGTACTTATTTCTTTCAATTTCATTATCTAATAATTGATTTACTTCTTTGGCAAGTTCTGCAGAATTATCAAAATCTACCATAATTCCAACCCCGTTTTTCAACACTTCTTTTGCATGTGGAATGGGTGTGGAAATAATAGCACAACCACAACTTATCGCATAGGAAAAAGTACCACTTACAGCTTGATTTGGGTCATTTGAAGTAAAAAGATAAATATCTGTCATTTGCAAATATTCCAATAAAATATCAAGTGGAAGATATTCATTTACAAACAATACATGGTCGATTAATTTTAATTCATCTATTAATTGAATTAAACTTTCACGGTATTTTTCCCCTTCTTGTTTCACAACTGAAGGGTGGGTTTTTCCAATAATTAAAAAAAGAACTTCGGGATGATTTTCTATAATTTTGGGCAAAGCATTTAAGGTAGATTGAATATTTTTCCCGGAACTTATCAAGCCAAACGTTGATAAAATCAACTTATTTTGTAAACCATACTTTTCTTTCAGAAAATTTCGATCCGTATGCTCAACTAAATGTGTTCCATGGGGAATAACATTAATTTTACTATCATCAATTAGATAATTATCAACTAATATTTCTTTTGATGTATGGGTCATAACAATAATTGCTTTTGAATAGATAGCAATATTCTGAATATACGTTTGTATTTCAGCATCAGGTTTTGGCAAAACTGTATGAAATACTACCACGACAGCTTTGTTTAGATTATACAACATCTGTAATAAATCGTTTTCATTATCTTTAAACAAGCCAAATTCATGTTGTAAAACCACTAATTCAATGTCTTGAGAAGCATTTATATCTAAAGTTAATTGAGAATAGGATTGTGAATTTTGAGTTTCTAATGAATATTGAACTTTATCAGAATAAGAATAATTACTATTTTCTAATGTACAAATTATAATATTGAATGAAACTGAAAATTTATTATTAATAGCATGTATTAAATCTTGAGAATAAGTTGCAATCCCACATTCACGTGGTGGAAATGTAGTAATCATAAGCAATTTTGGTGATCTTTGGGTTGCAATTTTACACCAAATACTGTCATTTAAAAATAGTTGATTTGCTTTGTTCATTCCGAAAGTAAAGTGTTTTTTTGTTTGTAGTTTATTTTTCATTTTATATAGGATTTAAAAGTAGTTCTGTTAATAAAGTGGACAAAGAAACTGTTGCACAAGCTATATGTTCATCGGCTGCTCCATAGTAAATATAAAGGTCATCATCTTGAACTAATGCTCCAGTTGGAAAGCAAACATTATGTACGATACCATTTTTTTCATACATTTTGTCTGGTTCAAAAAGTGGGTAAGGCAAACGTGCAATTTCATGCATTGGATTTTCTAATTCTAATAAGCAAGCACAAGCACTATACACATAACCCTCAATAGTATCATGCACTCCATGATAAATGAGTAACCAACCTTCTTCAGTTTCTATTGGTGGGCAGCCACCACCGATATAGCTTATTTCATGATTGAATTTTGGGGTAAGTAAAATATAATCGTTAAAATGTAGAAAAATGTCTTCCCAAAAATCAATACTTAGATCTTGTATATTTTTAATTGAAATAATCTGAATATCAGGTTTTATTCTATGAAGAAAATAAAACTTTCCATTAATTTTTCTCGGAAATAGAATTACATTTTTATCCCAAACAAATACTTCTTTTTTATGTTTTTTGGAAACTTTATATTCTCTGTTAAACCGCAAATATTTTTCATTTAATTCTCCATGAAATTCAGTTAAATGTTTAAACCTTTTATAAGAATATTTAGGTACTATTACTCCTTTTTTCTCCCAATGTTTTAAATCCTTAGAAATAGCCAATGCACTTAATGCATTTATTCCATCATAGGCCGTATAGGTTAAATAATAAATATCGTCAATTTTCACAATTCTTGGATCTTCTACTCCGCATTTTTCATAAGCGAATTGCGAATAGAGTATCGGTATTTCTTTCCGATTGATAATTTCTATATCATTTTCAATTTCACAATAGCCAATGCTTGAAATATTATCTTTGCCTATGGCTCTATAAAACATATAAACTGTAGATCCTTCTTTTATTACAGCAGGATTTAGTACTCCTAAACTTTCAAATCCAAGACTTGTTTTTTCTAAAATTGTTCCTTTTTTTTTTACAATTAGCATTTCTATGTATTTATAGTTAATAAAAAAAACGAAATAGTTTGTAGAATATTAGCCAAATTATTAGTAATACAAGAATTTATTTTTATTGTTACTAATTATTTCATAACAATATTTTTTTTATATTACTTTATTAGAAAATTATTTTCTTGCTGTGTTGGTAATAAAATAATAGTGTAATAGTGTTTATATTTCATTTCAATAGTTAATTCAAATTTGCATAAACTTATTCTAATAATATATGATGTGTGTCAATAAAAAATGTGATATGAATCAAGAAAAGAATTCATTTGAAAAAAGAAAAACCGAACAAATATTTCTTTAATAGTTTTTTGAAATAGTTATAGTAGAAAACTTAAAAAAAGATAAAAGTTAAAATTGTTTGTCTGTTTAAAGTAATATTTTCAACAGTTTAAAAAATAAAAAAACCTATCAATTTATACAAATTAATAGGTTTAATTCTCAGCGGAGAGAGAGGGATTCGAACCCCCGGACCTGTTACAGTCAATAGTTTTCAAGACTACCGCAATCGACCACTCTGCCATCTCTCCAAAATATTTTTTTTGTAAAGCGAGTGCAAATATATTATTAATTATTGAATTGCAAAATTAAATTACACGTTTTTTTAAAAAATAATATATTGATTTAGATTTGAATAGTTGTAGCTAATAAATCTTCAAATGTTTCCTTTCTTCTAATTAAAATATCTTTTCCTTCTACAATTAATACTTCAGCAGGTTTCAACCGAGAATTATAATTGTTTGCCATAGAAAAACAATATGCACCTGCATTTTTAAAACACAAAATATCATTTTCTCTTATTTCAGAAATTTTTCTATTGCTTGCAAATGTATCCGTTTCACAAATATATCCTACAATTGTATAATATCTACTTCTGCCTTTTGGATTTGAAATATTAATAATATGATGATACGAATCATAAAACATAGGACGTATTAAATGATTAAAACCCGTATCTAATCCAGCAAAAACAGTAGAGGTAGTTTGTTTTATCGTATTTACAGAAGCTAAAAAATAGCCACTTTCACTTACCATATATTTTCCAGGCTCAAACATTATGGTAAGTTTTTTCCCATAATCTTTACAAAATTTATTGAATCTTTTCCCCAATTTATCGCCCAAATATTCAATATCTGTTTCATTATCTTCTGGCTTATAAGGCACCTTAAAACCACTGCCAAAATCAATATAATTTAAATCAGAGAACTCTTTTGCCGTATCAAATAATATTTCAGCACCTTGTAAAAATACATCAATATCTAAAATATCAGATCCTGTGTGCATATGAATTCCTTCTATTTTCATTTTTGTATTTTGTACAACTCTTTTAATATGAGGAAGTTGATAAATTGATATACCAAACTTACTATCAATATGCCCAACGGATATTTTATTATTTCCTCCCGCCATTATATGCGGATTCATTCGAATACAAATAGGATAATTAGGAAACTCTTGTCCAAAATGTTCCAATACTGCCAGATTATCAATATTTATTCTAATCCCTAATTCTACTGCATGTTTAATTTCATTAAAAGATACTCCATTAGGTGTAAAAATAATTTCATTTGCATTGAACCCTGCTAACAATCCTAGTTTTACTTCTTGAATTGAAACAGTATCTAAACCCGATCCCATTTCTTTAAATAATTTTAAAATACTAAGATTTGAATTAGCCTTACAAGCATAATTTAATATTACATTATCAACACTTTTAAATGCATCTTTCATTCTATTGTATTGAAATTGAATTTTTTCTGCATCATAAACATATAACGGAGAATCGTATTTTTCTACCAAAGTGGCTAAATTAATGCCTTGAACTAAAACACCCATTTCTATTTTTTTTGCAAAAATAAGTTGATTATTTACATTTTCACTATATAAAATCTAAAAATTAAAATTCTTTTATGCTTGCATAGTTATATATATGTTAATTTATTTAAAAAACTAGCATTTAAGTAGTAAATTTGCATTTAAATTTTATCTTAAAAATGTCAAATTATAATGTTCGCTTAGAAGTAATGAATCTTTTAGAATCAAAAATAGAAGGTTTCGTTCAAAAATATTTAATTCCTGTTGAAAAAATATGGCAACCCACAGATTTTTTACCCAATTCACAAGATGATAATTTTTTAGAGAATGTAACTCAATTACGTGAAGAAGCCAAAGATTTGGACTATGATTTTTGGGTTACTTTAATTGGTGATACCGTAACAGAAGAAGCATTACCAACCTATGAATCATGGTTGATGGATGTAGATGGTGTAAATCAAAAAGAAAATTATAGTGGAGAAAATTCATGGGCAAAATGGTTTAGAAATTGGGCAGGAGAAGAAAACAGACATGGCGATGTATTGAATAAATATTTATACTTGTCGGGGCGTGTAAATATGCGTGAAGTAGAAATTACAACCCATCATTTGATAAACGATGGCTTCGACCCTGGAACTGCAAAAGACCCATATAAAAATTTTGTTTTTACCAGTTTTCAAGAATTAGCTACCAACATTTCACACATGAGAGTAGGAAAATTAGCGAAAGAAAAAGGAAATCAACTGTTAAATAAAATGTGTAGCATGATTGCTGCAGATGAAATGCGTCATCACAGAGCCTATGCAGAATTTGTAACTGAAATTTTTAAAGTAGATCCCAGTGAAATGATTCTTGCCTATTTTGATATGATGAAGAAAAAAATTGTAATGCCTGCAAATTTAATGAAACAATCAAATGATTTTTCGGGAAAATGTTTTGAACATTTCTCAAATGTAGCACAAAGATTAGGCGTATATACTGCTTTTGATTATGCAGACATCATACAAAGACTCAATTCAATGTGGGAATTAGACAAACTGATTCATTTAACAGATGAAGCAGAAAAAGCAAGAGATTATTTAATGAAATTACCTAAAAGAATGGATTTAATTGCAGAAAGAGTTATCGTATCAAAAGAACAATATATTTTTAATTGGGTAAATCCGGTAGAAATAAAGACTTATTAATTTTAAAATGAAATAGAAAAGAAATAGAAATATGTTTTTACTCTTTTTTATTTGTAAAAAAATGATTTAATTATTCTATTTAAAAAAAATTAAAGTTTTTTTTAAAAATTTTCATACTTTTGTTACAATAGAATGTTAAAAATTAATTATGATTATTGCAATTGATGGCTATTCATCCACTGGTAAAAGTTCTATTTCCAAACGATTAGCTAAAAGTTTAGGCTATATTCATATTGATACAGGTGCTATGTACCGAGCTGTAACTTTATATGGCATAAGACATTGCTGTAAGAATGGAATCATTGATATGGAAACATTAGTAAATGCTTTACCACAATTAGACATTTACTTTGAATTGGATTCTGAAAATAGAAATTACACTTTTTTAAATGGTGAAAATATTGAAAACGAAATACGTTCCATTTCAGTTTCAGAAAAAGTGAGTGAAATTGCCAAAAATAAAATAATCCGTGATTTTTTGGTTGAAAAGCAAAGAGAAATGGCAAAGAAAGGAAATATTGTAATGGATGGCCGCGACATTGGGTCGGTGGTATTTCCAAATGCAGATTTTAAATTTTTCTTCACTGCAAATGCTGATATTCGTGCACTACGAAGAGTTAATCAATTAGCTAAAACTGGGAAAATTGAAGATTTTGAAACTGTTAAACAAAATTTAATTTTGCGCGATACCATAGATTCAAATAGAGAAACTTCACCCTTACTTCAAACTTCCGATGCTATTGAAGTAGATACTTCGCACAGGACAAAGGAAGAAACTTTTGCTTTTTTAATGGATATTGTGGGGAAAAAGTAGATGATTTAAAAAAATAGAAAATAATATAGTTTTATCTAAGATAACCGAATTGTACTAATTCTTCCTTTTCTTTAATTTTTCTTGTACATCCATTTTGTATTAAATATAATTCATCAGAAATATCCAAAACATGTTTATATAAATGATCCGTAATTAAAATGGCTTTATTAACTTTTTCTTCTTGAACTTTTTTTATGATTTTATCAACTAATATTGGAGATAAATATGAAAACGGTTCATCTAAAATTATAAACTTCTTATCTGATTTCAGAATTAAGAATATTTCTAAAATACGTTTTTGCCCTCCTGATAGATTTTCAAAACCCATATTCAAATTCATTTTTTGATTACTAAAATCTTCCAATTCAGAAAGTTCTAAATTAAAATCATTTAAAATAGTTTTCAATTTTAAATTTCCAGGGACAAAATGGTATTGTGGCAAATAAGCAATATTTTTTATCTTTTTTACATTATCCAATTTCTTGCCCTGAATTCTCACCGATTGTGTTTCAGTTGTTATAAAGCCATACATAACTTGTAAAAGAGTAGATTTTCCTGATCCATTTCTCCCTAATAATCCAGTTACCTTTCCTGTTTCTAATGAAATATATATGCTATGCAATATTTTTTTATCCCCATAAGAAAATTCAATTCCATCTGCTTCCAATTTCATAATAAAAAAAATTTAAAAATATAAAAAAGTATAATATCAATAATAAAAACTGATATAATTATTTCATATTTAGTAAGTTGTAATGAATAATAATACAATAATTGATTTTTTTTAGTTGAATAAATGGAGTAGAAAGCAATTATTAAAATTACAATTTTAATAAAAAATAAAAAACCTAAAATTTCGGCTATTTTTTCACGATTTGGAACAAAAAATATCATTAAGATAAAATAATAAAAAATTGCAGAGGGTAAAAATAATTTATAAATTCTAAAAATAAGTTTAATTTTTGTAATCAAATCCAAAATAAAATTTTAACAAATATGATGTTATTATAAAAAAAAATGAAAAATTTAAAGTTAATTTTTTCATAAAACTACTTTCATGAAATTCTGCTCCAGGAAATTTTTTCTTTATGATAAGTTAAAAAATGGTTTTTAATTCTACTATTTTCTTCTTTATTCAAGTTTGAATCGTTTTGTAATAAAACCTCAACTGCATTTTTGGTTATTGAAATAAGTTGTTTATCTTTTACCAGATTAGCTATTTTAAAATCTATAATTCCACTTTGTTGTGTGCCTAAAATATCGCCTGGTCCTCGCATTTCTAAATCTACTTCTGAAATTCTAAAACCATCATTGGTTTCGCACATGGTTGAAATTCTTTTAAAGGAATCTTCGGAAATAAAATCTTTTGTCATTAAAATACAATAACTTTGGTCGCTTCCCCGCCCTACTCTACCACGTAATTGATGCAGTTGCGACAAACCAAATCGTTCCGCACTTTCTATCACCATTACACTTGCATTGGGTACATTCACGCCAACTTCTATTACAGTTGTCGCTACCATAATTTGGGTTTCACCACGCACAAAACGCTGCATTTCAAACTCTTTATCGGCAGATTTCATTTGCCCATGCACCACACTTACATGATACTTAGGAATGGGAAATTCGCGGGTAATGCTTTCATATCCATCTACTAAATCTTTATAATCCAGCTTTTCACTTTCTTTTATTAAAGGATAAACGACATACACTTGTCGCCCTTTTGCAATTTCTTTTTTCATAAAACCAAAAAGAGCCAAACGGTCTTTGTCTTTTTTATGAATGGTTTGAATAGGTTTTCTTCCTTTTGGCATTTCATCGATTACGGAAACATCTAAATCGGAATAAAAACTCATGGCTAAAGTTCTGGGAATGGGTGTTGCAGTCATTACAAGAATATGAGGTGGAATAGTATTTTTTGTCCACAATTTTGATCGTTGGGCAACACCGAACCTGTGTTGTTCATCTATTATAGCCAAGCCTAAATTCTTGAATAGCACTTTATTTTCTAAAACTGCATGTGTTCCTACCAAAATATCTAATTCACCAGTTTCCAGTTGACTATGGATTATTTTTCTTTGTTTGATTGAAGTGGAACCCGTTAATAATGCTACATTTACATTCATATTTTGAAGCAATTCTTCCAAACCATTATAATGTTGGGTTGCTAAAATTTCTGTAGGTGCCAAAAAGCAAGATTGAAAACCATTGTCTTTTGCAATAAGGGTAGAAAGTAATGCAACAGCGGTTTTTCCACTTCCTACATCGCCTTGTAACAAGCGATTCATCTGTATGTTTTTCTTTAAATCTTGTCTTATTTCTTTTACAACTCGTTTCTGTGCATTAGTAAGTTCAAAAGGTAGATAATTTTGATAAAAATCATTAAAATTTTGTCCTATTTTCAGCATAGGATTGCCTCTAAATTTGGTAATCCTTTCTACTTTTCGTAGCCCAAATCCTAATTGAAAATAAAATATTTCTTCAAACTTCAATCGCATTTCAGCTTGTTTTAATTTTTCATAATTTGAAGGAAAATGTATGGAAAAAAAAGCTTCTTTTCGTGAAATTAATGTGTTTTCTTTAAGAATAGAATCTGATAAATTTTCAGGAATAATGGTATATATTTGATTGAAAAGTTCTATAAATAATTTTAAAAAAGTACGTTGATTGAAATTGTTTTTAATCAATTTATCCGTTAAAGAGTAAATAGGTTGAAAAGAAATTCCTGATTTTTTTTCATCTGTTTGAAAATCCATTTCAGGATGAACCATATTTAATTTACCGTTAAATTCGGATATTTTCCCAAAAATTACAACTTCTTTATTTAATAAAATGCTATCACGTAGCCATTTTGAATGTTGAAACCAAACCAATTCTACATTTCCTGTATCGTCTTTAAAGTCTGCAACTAAGCGTTTTCCTTTTTTCTGTTCCACTTCTTTTATTGAAACTATATGGCCTTTTAATTGAATTTCTGCAGAAGAATTTCCTATTTCATTTATTTTGTAGAATTTACTTTTATCAACATAACGATATGGGAAATAATGCATTAAATCGTAGTACGAATGAATGTTTAATTCACTTTTCAAGAGTTTAGCTTTTGAAGTACCAACTCCTTTTAAAAATTCGATTTCAGTATGTAATAGGTTTTTTTCCATTAATTATTTGAAGTTCAAAAATAAGAAATAGAATTGAAAATGAATTAAGGTATATATTTTAGAAAAATATTTCAATAATAAAAAATTACAAATTCGTCACCAACTCTTCATACTTGTTTCCAATAGAAATTTTAGTACAATTAGATAAATCTACGCTTGGAATAGGAAAATCGGGAATGGCTTTTTTAACTATATCTTCAAATTTATTAGGGTGTGCAGTTTCTAAAAACAAACCGATCTCATTCATTTTCAAGTCTTTTTCCAGTGCTAATTTTCCAACAGCTCCGTGTGGGTCGAGGATATATTTTTTTTCGGCAAATGTCTTTATCATTTCTTCCAATGTTTCTTCATTGGTATAAGAATAGGAATGAATATCTTCATTCATTTTGTTTTTATTATTGTTGTAGATATGCAATAAACGCTCAAAATTACTTGGATTTCCAACATCCATAGCATTTGAAAAAGTTTGAATAGATGCTTTTGGAATATAATTTCCATTTTCTAAATAATCGGTAAATGAACGATTGTCATTTGCAGCAGCTACAAATCTTTTTATGGGCAATCCCATTTTTTTGGCTACAATTCCTGCGGTTATATTACCTAAGTTTCCACTAGGTACAGACACTACAATATCTTTATTGGAAAATTTTTTAATTTGTTGATAAGCTAAAAAATAATAAATCATTTGAGGTAGCAATCTCGCTAAATTAATAGAATTTGCACTGCTTAAATTGTATATTTCATTTAACTTTTCATCAGAAAATGCCTGTTTTACAAGTGCTTGACAATCATCAAATGTTCCATCAATTTCCAATGCTTTAATATTTTTCCCCAAAGAAGTCATTTGAAATTCTTGAAAAGCACTCACTTTTCCTTTCGGAAATAAGATAATTACATTGATTCCTTTAACATTAAAAAATCCATTCGCAACCGCACTTCCAGTATCTCCTGAAGTGGCTACTAAAATGGTAACTTTTTGATTATCATCTATAAAATACGATAAACATCTCGACATAAATCTTGCGCCTACATCTTTAAATGCTTGAGTTGGTCCATGAAATAATTCCAATACATATACATTGTCTTTTATGTGTTTTACAGGAATTTCAAAATTGATTGTTTCTTTTATAATTTGCTGTAAATCAAAAGAATTAATTTCTTCCCCTATAAATGGTTTTAAAACTGATTCTGCAATTTCTTCTTTTGATAATTGGGTAATAGTATCAAAGAATTCTTTAGGTAATGAAGGGATATTTTCAGGAACAAATAATGCTTTGTTTTTTGCTAATCCTTGAATAACAGCGGTTTTAAAACTTACTTTTTCGTTAGGATTTTGTGTACTTATGAAATTCATTTTTTTATAAATTAAATAGATAAATAGTTAATAAGTGAATTAAATATGTTTTTTGTCTTAGTATTGCTAAGTCTTTCTTCTTTATTCTTGCTACATTTCTCTAATTAAGAAATTTTATCCACAAACAAATGATATGGAATTAATGTGTTTTTTAAGTATTCATTAAATTGATTTTCAATATTTTGTGCTGTTTCTTGTCCTTCAACCAATGTAAAAACTGTTGGTCCAGATCCTGAAATTCCAAAAGAAATACAATTATTTTTTTCTGCTATTTCTTTTAATTCCATAAAATTAGGAATTAATTTACTTCTGTGTGGTTCTGCTATAAAATCTTTCATTGATTTTCGCATTAAATCCAAATCATTTTCATACAATGCAACTATAAACGAAGCCAAATGAGCCGACTGTTTTACAGAAGTTTGTCGAGAAATTTCATTCGGTAAAATATTTCGAGCATCGGAAGTTTTTATCTCAATTTTTTGAAATAAAACAACCATATATAGATTTTCTGGAATAGGTAAATTTAGAATTGTTTCTGCGTCTTTTACCAAAGTTAAACCTCTGAAAATCGCGGGTGCAACATTGTCATAATGTATGGTTCCGCTTGCCACGCTTTCCCCTTCACCAGCAAAATAAACCAATTCTCGTTTTGAAAATGGATTTCCTAAAATTTCATTATAAGCAATAGCTGCAGCAGCACAACTGGCACTGCTGCTTCCTAATCCACTACCTGATTCAAAACCCTTGATGATTTTTATATCAACTCCCTGAAAATCATTTAGTTGTTCTTGCATTTTTCTTATAACAACAGAACAAGAATTTTTTTGCACCTCTTTTGGCAGATTATCACCGTTAACAATTTCATTAATTACGTTTTCCGTTGTATTATTGAATGTTAATTCTACCGTATCACCTAAGGTATTCAAAGCCAAACCTAAAATATCAAAACCTGCGTTTAAATTAGCAATGGAAGCAGGTGCGAAAGCGGAAATTTTATTCATTCTTATAAAAGATATTAGATTTTAAATATTAGAATTTTCGACATTTTAGATTAAACGAAGTTGGTAATCCGTATGATAAATCAAAAAAATTTTCAACTAGTATAAGTTTATTCATAGTAGAATTTAATAATTTTCAATCATTAATTTTCAATTTTAAATTAAAAAAAATTATTTATTAATTATCAGCATCAAATCGGAGAAAACACCACTTGCTGTTACGGCTGCACCTGCTCCTGCTCCTTTTACCACCAAAGGTTGCTCCGAATATCTTTCGGTATTTATAGACACAATATTGTCTTTTCCTTCCAAATGAAAAAACGGGCTTTCTGGTGGAATTTCTTCCAAACCAACTGAAGCAACACCATTTTCGTATTTGGCAACTACTTTCAGTTTATTTCCTTTTGAATGTGCAGCATCGTATAATGCTTTAAAATGGGGTTCGCTTTTATGTAATTCTGAAAACAATTCATCGTTGTTTTTGGCATTTAAGCAAGAATCTGGAAGGAAAGATAGACTTTTTACTTCATTCATTTCCAACCTATTTGCACTTTCTCTGGCTAAAATTAGAATTTTTCTACGAACATCTAAACCACTTAAATCAATTAAAGGATTGGGTTCTGTATAACCTTCAGTTTTTGCTTGCAGCACTACCTCTGCAAAAGGAACTGTGGTATTGTAATTATTAAAAATAAAATTCAAACTTCCAGACAAACAAGCTAAAATTTTATTGATTTTATCGCCACTTAAAATTAAATGTTGTATGGTATTTATTATAGGTAATGCAGCACCCACACATGTTTCGTATTTGAATTGTGCATTTTTTTCTTTTGCAGTATTGATTAGGGAGGAATAGTTTTCATATTCACTGGCACAGGCAATTTTGTTACAAGCTACTACAGAAACCGAATTTTCTAAAAAGTTTTTATAGAAATTACTTACAACTTCAGAAGCAGTATTATCTATAAAAACGCTGTTTCTTAAATTAGCATCAGTAACTTTTTGAACAAAATCTGCAAAAGTATTATAGGGAATAAATTCATGTTTTTTGTTAACATTCAATCCTTTGTCATTCCAAATCATTCCTTTTGAATTGGCAATTCCTATTACTCTAATTTCTATTTTAAAATTTTCCAGTAAAGATTTTTTTTGTTTTCTTAAAATAGATAAAAATTCTGCACCCACATTTCCAATACCAGCAATAAATAAATGTACTTTTTTGGTTACATCGTCAAAATATTTTTCATGTAACACATTAATGGCTTTTTCTTCGTCTTTTTCATTGATTATAAATGAAATATTTCGCTCTGTAGAGCCTTGAGCAATGGCTGAAATATTAATCCCATTTTCACCCAAAACACTAAATGCTTTGCCACTGAAGCCCGATTTTTGTTTCATAGAATCACCTACCAATGCAATTACTGAAAATCCATTCTCAATTTGTAATGAGTTTATAGTCTGTGCATTTAATTCTATTTCAAATTCAGTATTAAATTTTTCTTTTGCTTTTTCCACATCATTTGTACTGATAGCAATACATATATCTTGTTCAGAACTGGATTGGGTAATGAGAATGATATTGATTTTTTCCAAACATTTAAACACTTTTTGTGTAGTTCCTTTATTGCCATACAAAGCTGAGCCTGAAAAAGTGAGAATTGAAATATTGCTTAAAGATGAAATTCCTTTTATATTTTCATCTAAAGCGCTATCTGAAGAAATTTTTGTTCCTATTTCATTAGGGAAAAAAGTATTTTTTAAATAGATTGGAATGTTTTTGTTTTTCAATGGTTTTACACTTTTTTGATACAAAACCTTTGCCCCAAAATGCGATAATTCAAGTGCTTCTTCATAAGACAAATCAGTGATTGTATGCGCATTAGAAACTACTTTTGGATTAGCATTTAACATTCCGTTTACATCACTCCAAATTTCTACCGTTTTCACCTCTAATGCTGCGCCAATAAGCGAAGCTGTATAATCACTCCCACCTCTTCCTAATAATGTAGTTTCGTTTTTATTATTAGATGCAATAAAACCAGGCGCGATGTAATTTTTTGAACTATCTGCTTGTTTTTTAATATTTTGATAGGTTTCTGTTATTTGTACCAATCCATCGGAAAAATCACCTGTTGTTTTAATTAAGGATTGAATATGTAATAATTCTATTTCGATATTATTTTCAATTAAAAAATGAAATATGATATTTGAAGAAAGTATCTCTCCAAAACTCATCATTTTAGCTAATGTTCTATCGCTTAATTCTTGTATGGCGTGAATTCCGTAGCATAAAGTTTCTATCTGATGATATTTTTCTTCTAAAATTGTTGTTACTTTTTCTTGATTTTTTTGGGAAATCAACTGTAACATCATTGCATTATTACGATTTTTTAGATTTGCAAAATCTTCATTAGGGAATTGATTTAAAGCTGAATGAGCTAAATTTTGCAACAAATCTGTAACGCCTGAAAAAGCAGAAACTACAACAATAAAATTATCCGTTTGTGCATGTAAAATTTCTTTTACTCGTTGCAAATTTTCAATATTTCCTACACTTGTTCCTCCGAATTTTAAAACTTTCATATTTTTTGTATAATGCTTTATGCAATAAGCTATAAGCTATTAATTATTAAAAATGCAAAAATAGTTTATTTATACTAAGGATTACAAATGATTTTTGATATTTATTTTAATTTTTAAGATATTATTTTAGGGATTTTGACATATTTAGACATATAAATTAGTTTTTTGTTTTTTACCTCACCCCAACCCCTCTCCAAAGGAGAGGGGCAGCTACAGACTATTTTTAAATTCTAATTGGTATAAGCTGTTGTGTATTTAGCATAAAAAAATAC
>Ga0316611_1000427_pt1 | contig 14528 bp, 11 predicted proteins | sample MIS2016202_MG_FD_207675 | JGI IMG/M metagenome (GOLD analysis project Ga0316611, IMG submission 207675) | Microbial mat bacterial communities from Middle Island sinkhole, Lake Huron, Michigan, United States - MIS.2016.202 | ecosystem: Environmental > Aquatic > Freshwater > Lake > Sediment... | reverse complement strand
AGGACAAGAAGTAAAACGAGGCGAATGTATTGGTTTAGTAGGTGCAACCGGCTGGGCTGTTGCTGCTCACTTACACTACGAAGTAATCAAAAACGGACGTCCTACCGACCCTATCAGATTCTATGTAAGCAAAGACCTTAACGCTGACCAATACCAAAACATATTGGATATGGCTGAAAAAGGAGCAGGTGAATTGGATTAATTCGTTTGTAAAAAAAATTGAAACCATCAAACGCTGTTTGATGGTTTTTTTGTGCCTTTATCATAGTAATTCATTACCCAAACAACTTATTTTTCAACTCCCCAAATACAGGATTGCAACACTTTAGTTTGCTTCTATTCAATATGCGTACATTCATTTTTTTCATTTTTCTTAGTTGTACTTTCCCATCTTTTGCTCAAGACAAATACGATGCTATGAAACATATTCAAAAACTGTGCAGCAAGGAATTTGCCGGAAGAGGATATGTACAAAACGGTGACAAAACTGCTGCAGATTACTTAGCTAAACAACTGAAAATATGGAAATTGCAAAGTTTTTCAAAAAACTATTTTCAGCGTTTCAAAATATCTGTAAATACCTTTCCCTCAAGTATGTTTCTCAAAGTAGATACCAACGAATTGGTTGCGGGAATTGATTTTTTGATAGATCCCTCTTCAAATGGTTTAACAGGCAATTACGATATTTTGAGAGTAACTCCCCAATTGCTGATAGATACTTCTTCTGAAAATTTGATATTCCTTGCACAATTGAAAAACAAAGTCATGTATTTTGATACTTTGGGCTTGGCAAAACTCAAAATGATATCGTTGATAGATAAAGTATTACATTCCAATCCATTTGGTGCGGCAGCTATTATCATGCCCGTAGGCAGCAAAATGACATGGGGTGTTTCAACTGACGTAGAAAAACATACAATTTTGTACGTTGATAGCAAATATTTGCAAAATATTCCAAAAAAAATGAAGGTTGATATCAAAAACCGCTTTTACAACGGATACAAAACACAGAATGTGATAGGTACTATCCAAGGTGAAATTGATTCGTTTGTGGTGTTTACCGCTCACTACGATCATTTGGGCAAAATGGGACGTACAGCTATTTTTCCTGGAGCACACGACAACGCCACGGGTACGGCAACCGTACTTGAACTTGCCAAATATTTCAGCAAACTATCGCAAAAGCCAAAATATTCAGTCGCATTTATGTTTTTTACCGGAGAAGAGTTGGGACTTTTGGGATCGTTTTATTATGCTGCAAACCCGCTGTTTCCTCTGTCAAAAATCAAATTTCTACTCAATTTAGATTTGCTTGGTTCGGGTGATGATGGAGTGCAGGTGGTGAATAGTACCGTACACCCTACGTACTACGAAAAACTACTGAGTATCAATGAAACAGAACAACTACTACCACAAATAAAACCTCGAGGACCAGCTGCGAATAGCGACCATTTTCCATTTTACAAAAAAGGTGTTCCCGCGTTTTTTATTTATTCGTTAGGAACTTACAAAGAGTATCACAATGTACACGACAAAGCCGAGAATCTGGTTTTGCCCAAATATACCGAAATATTCAATTTAATGCTTAAATTTTATCAATCGTTGTGATGACTACCTTGTACAATTCTGATTTGGAGAATGAAATACGTCCACTGTTGTCTGCCAACGAAAAACTGCTGTGGATGGGAAAACCCAAAAAAGGTATCGTTTTTCAATGGTCTGATATTTTTGTAATTCCATTTACCATTTTATGGTGTGGTTTTGCAATATTTTGGGAAACCATGGCTATTTTGGGAAATGCCCCCATCTTTTTTGTGGTTTGGGGAGTTCCTTTTGTTTTGGTGGGATTGTATATGTTGGTGGGACGTTTTTGGGCAGACAAAATAAGACGCGACAAAACACTGTACGCCATTACCAACGAACGAATCATCATAAAAACGGGACTTTTCAAATTGGAAATCAATGTATTGTATATTCGCAATCTCTCCTACATTCATTTTAGTGAAAACAAAGATAAAACAGGAAATATTTATTTTTCAAGAGAAGAAAACAGTTTCAGAAACCAACTGTCACCTTTCAGAAGTCAGTCGATGAATTGTATTGTAATGGTGGAAAACGTAAAAGAACTCTACCACTTGATAACAACACAACAGCGATAAAAAAACAAAACCGTACCCTAAAACAGAGTACGGTTTGTTTGTATTTAACCAAAAAAACCAAACCAAAAAACTTTTTAAACCCGCTCCATTTTCTCCAATTCTAAAGCAACAGCCTCAGGAACAAATTGACGGACAGGCCCTTTGTGAATCCATACTTCCCTAACTATAGTTGAGCTAACGGCAGATAACTCAGGAGCTGTGAGCAAAAAAACAGTTTCAATTTCAGACCACAAAGTCTTGTTTACCTGAGCAATAGCTCTCTCAAACTCGAAATCGGCAGAGGTTCTCAATCCACGCAGCAAAAAATTTGCATTCACTTGTTTACAAAAATCAATAGTCAACCCTTCAAAAGAACCTACTTCGACTCTTGGATTGTTATCAAATATTTTATAAATCAACTCTTTGCGTTTTTCCAGCGAAAACAATGTTTTCTTAGACGAATTACTGCCTATGGCGACCACAATCTTGTCAAATATTTTTAATCCATGGTTTACTATGGATTCGTGTCCTAATGTAAAGGGATCGAAAGATCCGGGAAAAACCGCTATTCTATTCATCAAAAATTATTTTTAGTCGCAAATCATCCCTATTAGCCCTTTTAAAAGCTCACTTTGCCCTTGGATAGACTTCAATCCAAAACTGTGGCAAGTACACCGATAGTTGTATTTTGATTTTGAATGCTCGAATTTGAATCATGTTTCGATTGTACAAACAAAAACAAAGCAAAAGCAATCAGTATAACCAGCACAATGGTGGCAATCAATGTAGCAAATATTGACAATGCTTTTTTCATGGCTAATCTTTGTGATTTGGTTTCTATTACATAGATGCAATAAACGTCAAAAGGTTGCATGGAAATCGTTGATTTTTTTAAAATTACGTGACACCACGTAGAATTTTGTTTTCATTCAGAATCTGGATTTATAAAACTATCGTATTTTTGCATTCCTTAACCTATTAAAAAAAGAAATACTGGAAATTTGAATGAAATATTTTAATATAACCGAAAAAAAATGTAACTTTTTAACTGCAAAATTATTAATTGGATAGAAAAGAGTTTATGGAAATAGAAAAATACATCCGAGGGGTTTGTACTGGAAACATAGAAATCAGAGCTGAAATCCGGGCATTGTATTATGGTATGGTTCGCACGTTTGTAGAAGAGCAAAACAAAGCGAATGGACTGTATCTAAAGTCGTTGTATCTTTATGACAGTATTTTAGGTCTTATTAATCTGTTTTTTACATCAAAATTAAAATTATCCAATTTCGAAGAACGATTTGCTTATTACAAATTCAGCGAGTTGATGAGTTTTTTGCTCTGCGAATTGTACAAATCGGAAATCAATATCCTAAAAGAATTGAATCTCTTGAACAAACAAACGATTGTAAAAGAAGATAGTTTTGATAAAAAAGCATTGTACAAAAAAGATTTTGGTGACATTTTAATTTTCAGAGAAAAAGAACTTGTGTTGATACGTAGATTGATGAAATCTCAAGGTTTGAAGGAGTTTACTGCCCAATATATGGATTTGGCAATAGATATTGTACACAAAAACAGACCAAAGAAACTGAAAATAAGTGAACACGAAATCACAGAATACGCCAAAGATATTTTTAGCGAAGCCGTGATGAAGTTGATTGGACTGATACAAAGCGAAGAATATGTTTATGAGGCAAAATTATCGTCGTTTTTGTATTATCCGATGCTCAACAAGTGGGCTCAGATACGAAAGGAGTTGGGGTTGGAAATCAGTGATGAATTGTTGAGAAAACTACCTGATGATCAACGAATGTATCACAACGAACAAATAGAGCAAGATGAAATGAAAAAATATTTGCTCGACAATATGAAAGAAATGAACCAACGAGAAAGTCAAATATTGTGGTTGAAAGAAGCAGAGGGATACAGCTATCAGGAAATAAAGGAAAAATTGAATTTATCGGAAGAAATAAATTATCTGAAACAATTGAAATTGAGAGGAAAACGGAATTTGGAAATCTTGCTCAAACAAGACAAAAGATTCAAGGATTTTTTTCATTGATACAATAAATAACGCTATGCAACACAACTTTCAAAATATCGATGAACAAATAGATTTGTTCCTTGCAGGTATGCTCAAAGACGGTATGCTCCATCAATTTGAGCAACAGATGGACAATAATGTAGATTTGTGTATCAAAATTGAAGAACGCAAACGTTTCAATTCACTGCTCAACAAAACCAGAGTGGACAGAGAAAATATCCTGCTTTTGCATCACAAGCTAGACGATGTAACATCTTCATCTACAGAATACAACGAAGCCAAAATACTAAATCCTGATTTGGTGGAGCGAGAAACCATTTACGCAAATTTGAAAAGCGAATTGGACTCTATAAAAACTCCTCGCCGTATTCGCCTCACTTCAGTAGTGACTTATGCTATATCATCAGTTGCAGCTATCGGACTTATACTACTGGGTATCAATATTTTGTTTCCCAATACACAACCTAAAAATACTTCAATTGCAGTAGCATCGGTAGAAAATGTATCCAATCCAAATATCGTTTTATCATTGCCCAAAACCACTGAAAAAGAGCAAAAAATACACAAACACGAAACACAATTGTCTATCAGAGAATTGGTACTACAATACGCACAAAAAAAGCAAAATGGCTCTAACGATGAATTGGTAACTTGGGCAAACACGCAAGATATAATATTGCCCGATGCCTTTGCCGAAAACTTTTCGCTCAGTCAAAGAGTGTCTGCTACCTTTCGTAATCCCGCTTTAGAAATCATACAACCTGAAAAATTTGCAGTTACTCAGAATCCACTATCGTTCGATTGCAAAGGTGCTTCGGGTACGCTATACATAAGCATTTACGACAACACACAAACGCAAGTATGGCAAACCAAACTTGACAATAACGGTGCTGTAACCTGCGACAAAACACTGAAACAAGGGACTTACTATTGTATTTTTAGACTTGAAACGGGCAATCAAAAACAACAATCTATCCGCCAGTTTTTTGTAGTGGACTAAGGAGTTATCACCAACGGAAAATCCTGTCCTTGCGTGTATCCCGTAGGATATTGTGCTTCGCCTCTGTATTTTTCGGTAAGGTTGGGAACAGTTTGTTCTATGTATGATTTTAATTCGTTTACTGTTATTTTACTGTCTTTTTCACCACCGTCAGCTTTGCCGTTAAGTCCTTCAAGTATTGCATAGGTGAATACGCCATGTTTGAGTGCAACAAATTCAGTAGCAAACTGTTCGCTACCCGATGCAGCCAACAAGGCTATTCCGGAACTTCGTGCCAGTTGTACAATTGCTTTTTCTTCGGCAACTCCTCTGCCTGTAAATGCCTGCACAGCCCCACCCGACTGACAAGCGTCCAAAATCATCAATTGTTTCAACGCTTTGATTTGTTTGCAAGAATTTTGCAATTCCTCTGCGGAAATAGCATTTTTCTTTAGCTCAGAAACGTCAGTGTACATTTGAGTTACATTATGTGGGATTAAGAAAAATTCAGATGGGATTCCATTTACAGACTCACTCATAACCCCATGCCCTGCAAAATAAAACACAAAAACATCTTTTTGCTGTGCTTTGTTGATGATTTCATTCATTTTTTTGTTGAAATTTTCTTTGGACATCATGGAATCAAATAAATCTACTTCTATAATGTTTTTGTAAATAGATTTTCCTCCATTTTTCATTGTTTCAGCAAAAGCCGAAGCATCTGATGTCGCATAATTCAAATTGTATTTCGCATTTTTATATTTATTCATACCCACCACAAACAAGTACAAATCGGATTGAGGATCAACCGTTGTTTTACATTCCAATACTAATTCTGCGGGGATAGACTCAATACGTGAATTGTTGATGGCTACTACTTTGATGTGATTGAGTCCGGGATTTAAAACCAAATTGAATTTTTTAATTACTTCAGAGTTCTGTTTCTTTATCGGTTTGAATGAACGGTTGGTTGCATCATACAATTTTCCGTTTAAATACAAACGCACCTCATCAATGCCATCTCCTTGATCTGTAAGGGCTACTTCCAATTCTATGTCCCGTTTTTCACAAATGCCATTGAATTTGTTGTTTATTTTCACTATCGGGGGTAATTTTACAGTATTCAAACTATCCTTTTTTACCACTTTGGTTTCGTTATTCATTACAGTAGCCCAAATATCCGGTGTGTAAAAATTTTCGTAAAAAGATTGCAAAGGTATCACATTCAATTCTTGTACATAGTGTAATCCATTGGCTATTCCGTTTTGAGTGCCGTCAAATTTTCCATCGGGAGTTGTAATGACAAAATCATTGCTTTTTTGAAAAATCTGAACCATCATTTTCTCCAAACCGGTGTGGGCATCGTAAAACTTGATTTGTCCTTCGTTGTTACCACTGATCAACCATTTGCCGTCTGCTGTAAAACGAAGAGTCCTAATGTAAGATTTGTTAGCTTCTATATTTGCCAATTGTACTCCTGTGTGTACGTCCCACAATTTGATGCGCGTATCCCAACTACCAGTTGCCAATGTGTTTCCATCAGGACTGATTGACATACAGCGGATTACATCGGTGTGGGCATCTATTTGTCTGATAGGTTTTCCTGTAGTGAGATTCCACCAAATCAGTTTGTTGTCCGAACCTCCGGAAATAAGCGTATTTCCATTGTCTGCAAAAACAAAAGACCAAACTTCACCAAAATGTCCCATAAGTGTGTCTGTAGCAAGACCTGTAGTGACGTCCCAAATGCGAATCGTTTTGTCCCAACTGCAAGAAGCTGCTTTTTTACCATCAGGACTAAATTTAACCTGCATAACAGGTTGGGTATGTCCTGTTAAAGTATGCTTAACGGACAAATCAACTGCATCAAAAATAGTAACTTTGTTGTCATGTCCGGCAGAGATAATTTCAGTATTATTATTGTTGAAATCTAACGCATTGAAAGTAGCACCTACATTTTTCTTCAAAAATTTTGCAGTATCAGATATTGGGTTCAAAATGAGATGATTGTCCACCGAAGCAAAAGTCAAAGAATTGGAAGCCAAAGCCATACAACGATAACCAACATTCTGAAATGCGTAAGTATAAAACCCCAATCCGGTTTTCAAATTCCAACATCTGATGCGTCCATCGGTTGCAGAAACATACAGAAATTTTCCGTCTTGAGTAGTCGCTATATCGGTGATTTGTGCAGCAATTCCTTTCAATTCTCGCTCAACAGACTTGTTGGATAAATTCCAAAACTGAATGATATTTCCGTTTGCAGATACCAAAATATCAAAATTCATTTGTGTTACCCATCTCATACTTCCAACATCGGATTTGAGAGTATAATCGAGAACCCCCGATTCTGTTTTCCAAAATGCAACTCGATTGTCATCTACAGCCGAAAAATAGTGTTTGCCATCTTTTGTAAATCCTACTCCTTTGAGTGTCATGGGCTGCAAATCCATGTTCAAAGCATATTTCGTAGTTCGTATAGTTTTAGTTAAGTGAGTCGGTGAAAGTGTTATCAAAGATTTGTTGTACAATTGACAAACTATTTCTTTTCCGTCTTTGGACAAGGCAATGTTTTCAATTTCAGATTCCAATGGCTCGGATTGCAATGTATTTGAGTAGTCATCTGTATTCCAAAAACAAAGTGTACGATCATCGGATGCAGAAATCAATATTTTACCGTTTGTAGTCAACAAAATATCGTTTACATAGTCTGTATGAACTTTTAAGGTAGCCAATTCGTTGCCGGAAAAAGTTTCCCAGACTTTGATTGTTTTGTCCCACGATGCCGAAACAAACCGTTTGCCATCGGGTAGAAAAAGCAAATCGGATATAGTTTTGGAATGTCCGATATACACCATTTCTACAATCCCTTTTTTTAGATTGTAAAGTATTATTTTTTTATCAAAACCTGCACTGAGCAAAAATTGATTGTCGGGACTAAAAACCAATGCTTTGATTGCATTGTTGTGGTACTGAAATCGGTTGATGATTTTGCCTGTTGCATTGTCCCAAACCAAAACCGCATTGTCTGCCCCACCACTGGCGGTAAGTTTACCGTTAGAAGATACACTCAAAGCCGTAATAGGCTGTGTATGACCTGATTGAAACATCATCTGCGTAGATTGTGCAACACAAGTCGCTACCACAAAACTCAATAGAAATATCAATATTATTTTCATAATAACTAAGAATTTAATCAAAATTTGCTTCATATACAACGTTCTATACCTTAAACGGAAAATAATATGATATATGATACTCCCCAAAAACTTGACCGAAATTTCCTTTCACTGTTCTATGGTGCAAAATTCTTTTATCACAAACTATTATTCATGTTCTCCTATGTGATGTTTTGTAAAATCAATGGTTTTTTTTAAAATTATCTTTTAACGAAAAATTATTTCCTAATTTTTTGGTTTAAAGCCAATCCAATTTTTTCAACAACACCAACAACCAAAGCATTTCCCATAAAAAAAGCTCTTTTGGTATCCGAAATTCCATCAAAGTTTGTATGGTTGTCCGGAAACATATTCAATCTTTCTAATTCCACAGGCGACAGTCTTCTGTAACCGTTTTGTGTTTTTATAACATGTTTAAATCTTGATGGCGAGGAACCACCTTCACCAGTAATAATAGTTCTCGATGGTTTGTCTAAAGAATCAGGAAAAACCATTCCACCTTCACTGTAATTGTATTCAAAACCTTGAGCATTTTTTCTAATTTCCTTTTTGGATCCTTTTAAATAAAACCATTTTTCCAAATCCTTCTCATCAATATAAAATTCAGCGTTTACCTCACCATTTTGGATAATATCTTTCATCAAAATAAAATTTCCATCATACATCGATTTCGTTTTAATTGTCGTAATTACACCGTTAATCATAATTCCGGAATTTTCAAACTTCCCCGCTGTTCCATTTTTATTGAAATTTTCGGAGATTTCAACTATATCGTTTTCAAGTTTAATTTGAGTTGGCATCAAACCTTCATCTGAAGCTACCGGAAACGCAGTAGCTATAGTCCCTTGTTCAAGTATCCATTCGCTAGGAGTAGTTTTCTCAATATTTTTGTAAATATTTGTTTTACAATGATATGCAAGAATATAAACTCTTCTTCTTCTTTGAGGCATACCGTATTCAGCAGCATTTATGACCCGCCACTCAACGGCATAGCCCAAATCATTCAAACTTTTTAAAATAATTGCAAAATCTCTTCCACGCTGTCCTGATGGTGAAATTAAAAGACGATCTACGTTCTCTAAAAATAGATATTTCGGTTTTATTTCTTTCTCACTCAATATTTTATGAATAGACCACCACAAAACACCTTTTTTCCCGATAAGTCCTTTTGAATTTTTCAAAGTCGTAGCTACAGAATAATCTTGACATGGAAAACCACCCACCAACAAATCGTGATCTGGAATATCCATAACATCTACTGTAGCAATATCTTGATTGCAATGTGTCGCTTTATTCCAACGTGTTTCATACACTTGCGATGCGTGTTGAGTTTTGGTCGAAGGTTCAAATTGATTGCTCCAAATTACTTCAAAAGTTGATTCAATATTTTCTTTATATCCGGAAGACGCAGATTTTTTATTCCACCCTTCGAGTCCAAGTCTAAATCCGCCAACACCGGCAAATAATTCAACTACTTTTATTTTATTTTCCATGTAAAATTGTATTTAGAAATTTCACTTTTCTACCTCATGAACATAATTTGCAAATCTATCGCTTTTAGTTTCTCTTTCTATTCTACTTAAATCTGTAAATATTACCATAAGTCATTGTTTGATTTGACAAAAATAGTCAAATAATTTGATTTGCAATTATACATCACTCAATAACTTTTGATTTTTAATTTTGTCTTAAAACCGAGAGTAATTTTTAGAATTTAATTTTTTCAATACTATGTTAAATTAATACATTTGTGGGGACTTCTAAAAATTCGCTTTTACGAGGCTTGCGAAACTCTGAACTGAAGTGCAACAGAAACCGATGTAGTCAAAACCGGAGTTTACAATTGTAAATGAGAACAAAGCGTAGCGATCTCACGAACGTAGAGAGTAATCCCTTAAACAAAGTGCAAAATTATTAGAAGCTCCTTTGTTTTATTAATTTTTATCTTTATAATTTTGTAACATTCTTTTGTGGAAAATATGAATACATTGATTATGAAAAAGTTATTTTTAAAAATATTGTTTGTATTATTCTTTACAAGTTATGCTAAATCTCAAATTGCAGATAAATTCGGAGTAAATGCTGGTTTGTCTTATTCAAATCAATTGTGGAAATACAAATTATTTTCGAAAACCACCCCCAACCAAACTTACAAAATTGGTCTGTCTTCATTCATTTTTGCAGAAAAGAATATCAATAAATTATTGGGTATCCGCACGGAAATTGGGTATATTCAAAAAGGATTTAAAGAAAAAAACACTCCTAAATTTCCCGATGGAAATTCTGTGAAAATAATTCGTGATAATCTTTTGCTTCACGACATTGCATTAAATATCAATTTCAAAATTGCACCTTTGCATTTTAGATTTACACCCTATGGTTTATTAGGATTTAGATGTGATTATATGTTTTCTTACAGAAATATTCAAATTGAGGAAGTTGGCTCCGGTTTAGTAATAGATTCGTATAGTGACATAACACAAGAATTTAAAAAACTAAATATTGGTGGTTTGATTGGACTAGGCGTTGAGTTCAATGATGTAATGTATCTGGAACTAGAATACAATCCCAGTATTACTAAAAGTATAAACGAACAATTGCTTGATATAAAAGACATTTGTTGGGAGATAAAAATGGGTGTAAACATAAATAAACTAATCAAAAATTGAAATGGAAATGTTCAAACATTTATTCAAAAAAGAAGATTCAAATCCTGATAATTTATCAATCCCAAAATCGGATTTGGATATATTTTCAGATAATTTATACGATTTAGAAAAAAGTAATTGTAGTCGTGATTTTGGAGAATATTTATTAGCGTTTTACCATCTTATTCATATTCATAAAAACGAGGAATTGTCTTATTTTCTATTTTACAACTTACTCAAACAAGCCTACGCATCTGACGTTACAAACTCCCCGGAAGAATGGTTGCAGTTTACAAATCCACCTGATATTGAATTAATAATTCAAAACAATTTTGACGACAAAGGTTTTGAAATATTATGTGACGTTTTAAAATTTCAAATATCGGAATTGCATCAAATGAATGTAACCCCTCCTACACCAGACGAGCGAATGTACGGTTATGTATCTACTTCAGGAAATAAATGGGTAAACTTTCACCAAATATTTAATTTGAGATGCGGTATCAGATGTATGACAGCCAACTCCATCTGTTTCAACGAAGCAAATTGGAGCTTTTTAGCTTTGGCCTTCGAATTTGGTCGTAGATATGAATAGTATTCTATTGATAATCAAATAGATACTTTAAAAATTGAAGTAGCGAACCAAAGGGTGGAAATTTATTGTATATTTTCATGCGAATTATCAAATTTTTTCAAAGTATTCAAAAGTACATCTTCGCTGATAGGTTTGGTAATGTAATCGTCAAAAGTATTTGCAAAGTTATCCATTTCGCTCTCCAAAGCATAGGCGGTTTGAGCTATGATAGAAATGTTGGGTCTAAATTCTTTGATGAGTTTTGCCGCTGTATAACCGTCCATAATTGGCATTTTTATATCCATGAGTATTAAGTCTATCATAGAATTATTTTTGCAAATTTCTACAGCATCATTACCGTTTTGTGCATATAGTATATTGTAATCTGAATCTTCTAACAATGCAGCTAAGTATTGATAATTGGAGTATTCATCTTCTGCTATTAGCATGTTTTTCAAATTATGTTTTTGGATAATTTTCGATTCTTTGAGTTTAATCTTTTCATCTTTTCTTAGCGGTATTTGTATTTCAAAGGTAGTTCCTTTATTTTTTTCGCTTCGCAGAACAATTTTACCGTTAAGCAATTCAGTAAAAGATTTTGTAATGGATAGTCCCAATCCGGCACCACCGAAACTTCTGTTTGTACCAATTTCGTTTTGTCTGAATGGTTGGTATATTACTTTCTGAGTTTCTTCGCTCATACCAATACCGGTATCTGCAACTTTTAGGGTAAATAATCCATGTTCACAATTGCAACTAATCATTACAGAGCCGTCTTTGGTAAACTTTATTGCATTGTCAACCAAATGAATGATGATGCGTTGCAGTTTTTCTTTATCGGTGTGGATTGTTTTTACTTCGTTGGTATTCCACCCCTCCACTTTAAAATCTATCTTTTTATCTTTGGCAATTTTTTCAAAACTTACAGCAATAGAATTTATCAATTCACATACATCAAACCCCGAAATATTTACTTTGATTAGGTTGGATTGTATTTGAGATACTTCTATTACATCTGTGATAACACTCACTAATCGTTCACTGTTTTCTCGGATTAGTTTTGAAAATAGTTTTAGTTTTTCTTGTTTCTGATTTGGTTTCACGATTAACTGAGAAAAACCAATGATTGAGTTGAGGGGAGTACGTACTTCGTGAGATATGTTATTGAGAAATGCAGATTTTAATCTATCACTCAATTCTGCTTTTTCTTTTGCTTCTATCAGTGCATTTTCATAATTTTTGTGTTCTGTTATATCCCTTGTGTTGATTACGATAGCATTGATAGCAGGATTGTCAAGAAAGTTTTGTCCAATTGCTTCTAGCCAAATATAATCTTTGTCTTTGTGTATGTGTCTATATTGTGCAGATACGACTTCGTTTTTGTTTTCCAAAACACGCATCCATGCTTGTCCCACGAGTTGCAAATCGTCCGGGTGGATAACTCTGGCAAACGGGCCGTACAATTCCTCGCATGTATAACCCGTTATGCGTTCTGCTGCTTTGCTCAAATAAAATTGATTCCCTTCTGCAGAAAACAAACCAACAATATCGTTGGAGTTATTGATCATTATTCTAAACCGTTCCTCACTCGATTCTGCAAATTCTTTGGCTTTCTTCAAATCTTCTAACACCAATTTTCGTTCAGTAATATCTATCAAAGTGTTAAGTCTAAATATTTTTGAATATATTTGTACATTTACTATAGACAACAACCCGAAAACTATTTTTCCAGATTTTGTTTTAACAGTACATTCATAATTTGATATCTTTCCATTTTTATTAATGCTTTGCAATAAATATTCTCTCTCGTTGAGTTGGGGATAAAACGCCAAATTCAAAGTTGATTTTCCAATTACCTCCTCCTTTGTGTATTCCATATCACGCAAAAAACTATCGTTAACGTCTATGATTATATCAGTTTCGGGTTCGCTTATAAATATGGTTACAGGGCTTTTGTAGAAGAAAGCTGAAAAGAAATCATCGGAAGCAAGTTTTTCAATGGCTTGTTTTCCTTCGAGTTTTGCACTTAGTTGCTGATTGATTTCAAGGAGTTCTTCGTAGGTTGGTTTCACTTTTTCCATATCCATAGCATAAATATTAAAAAACAGATTGACCTTACAATTAGCAAATTTAAAATAAATTATTTAAAACAAAAATCATTAACCATAATTTAACTCAATTACAAAAAACAATCATTCTGATTTTCTCAAAATCTAACAACAAATTACTATTCAATTTTTAGATCGAACTTTTAAAAAATGTGAATTAGATAGTCTGATAATCAAATATATAGAATCTTTTTACAAAATTTCGTTTTTGTAGGCTGAAATATATTTGTAATTCAACATATTGAAAAAAGCCACATTTTACCGTGTATGAATCGCCTTTATGCTATTGGCAATTAGTGTTTACATCATCAAAAACACGATTTCAAGATAAATTTTAATTGAATTTGTCTTTCGTAAAGCCTTTGGTTCGGACAAAATTATTTCACCGATTTCAAGTCCAATATTGTTTTTTTGGGATCGGCAGATTGAAAAACAAAACTACCTGCTACAAATACGTTAACGCCCACATCAGACAGTGCTGCTATGTTGCTTGTATCTACGCCACCATCTACCTGTATGAGAGTATCTGTATTTTGACTTACAATCATTTCATGCAATGTTTTTACTTTCTTGTAGGTGTTAGGTATAAATTTTTGTCCGCCAAATCCTGGGTTTACCGACATCAAAAGTATCATATCAGCATCACAAACAATGTCCTCCAGCACAGATACAGGTGTATGCGGATTGAGCGACACACCAGCCTTCATTCCCATGGCTTTGATGGATTGTATGGTGCGATGCAAATGGGGACAAGCCTCGTAGTGAACCGTTAGCATATAAGTACCTAAATCTTTGAGTTCTTGAAAAAACTTTTCGGGTTGCACAATCATCAAATGCACATCCATTGGTTTCGTT
>Ga0316611_1000423_pt1 | contig 14587 bp, 15 predicted proteins | sample MIS2016202_MG_FD_207675 | JGI IMG/M metagenome (GOLD analysis project Ga0316611, IMG submission 207675) | Microbial mat bacterial communities from Middle Island sinkhole, Lake Huron, Michigan, United States - MIS.2016.202 | ecosystem: Environmental > Aquatic > Freshwater > Lake > Sediment... | reverse complement strand
GTTTCAATCCCTGAAAGGGTTTTAGAGGCTTTGAAGCCGCCCGCGCTCCGAGAGTATATCATATTTGGTTTTCAAGGTGCAAATGCGCGAACGATCGCAATTGTAGCAGATTTGGGGTAACTTGAGCAAAATCATACTTAGAGGCAAACACTGAAAACATAGACATAGCAAAGCACACAAGACTTGCGCGAACCGCACAACCCATCCGATCGCCGCCAAAACCATACCAGCAAACACATTAACAACCCAAAACTGCATATAATCCTCAAAAACACCCTAACCCTCGCGCAAGCCATGAACTGAAAATTAAAAAAAAAATACTCAAGCGAAAAATATAGTGTCATCTCGAACTTGTTCGCCGCCGATGCGTTCTATTTTAGGCTGACAACAGGCACATAGCGTATAAAAACGAATACTATCCTCATCGGGCTTGATTAACTTACTCAAACGCGATCGCAACTTCGCATATTGAGTATCAGTAAGCTCACACTCAAACACACTAAACTGCATCCATTGACCATAGGACTTGAGAATCTTATGGATTTTAGTACGGCGCTTATCTTCGGGGATATCGTAGGAGATGACTATAAACATTAATTTGGTAATTGGTAATTGGTAATTGGTAATTGGTAATTGGTAATTGGTAATTGGTGATTGGTAATTGGTAATTGGTGATGGGTAATGGGTAATGGGTAATGGGTAATGGGTAATGGGTGATGGGTAATGGGTAATGGGTAATGGGTGATGGGTAAACCTAGGTCAAAAAGAAGATCTCAATCCCCAATCACCAATCACCAATCTCCCATTACCAAAAACTACTTCATCACCAACGGCGGATACTTATCGGTCTCATCCATCAAATACTTCGCCAACAGCCTTGCTTGAAGCTCAAAAGCCTCCTGATAAGTACATTTACGCCCCATCACAGGATGCTTAAATTCTGACTGTTTCTTCTGCTCGTACAGCGTCAAAAACACCTTTCTTGCTTCATTAGATAGAGAAATCGCCTTACTCAAAGGCTCAGCAGTAAAATCCTTGGGCGCGATCGCCTTGCGATTAATTGCCGACAAGACAACGGCATCGACAATCAAGGGGCGAAACTCCTCCATCAGGTCAAGGGCAAGACTAGGACGACCATAGCGCTCCGTATGCAAATAGCCCAGATAGGGATCGAAACCGACAATATTTAAGGCTCCCTGCACATCATGACGCAACAGCGAATAGCCAAAACTCAACATCGCATTCACAGGATCAGTCGGTGGGCGGCGATTGCGGGTGGTGAAGCTAAAACCATCGGCACGAATTAATTTTGGAAAAGCTTGCCAATAAACAGCGCTGCCATGTCCCTCCACACCCCGCAAACTAGCGATCGCCTGAATCGCCGCCAGCGAATCGATCGCCCGTTCAAGAGCATCAATCGCCTTCTGTAAATCATTATCAGGATAATCTCTCATATGCCGCATCAATGACCCACGATAATTTTTTAACTTACCGCGCACAAAAGCCTGCACCACATGAATTGCCTTAGGTGTTTCGCCATCCGCCGCCCACTGCGATCGCCGCACGAAAATATTCTTAGTTAGCTCAGGCTCCAAACGTCCCAAAAAGCGCCCTGTTCCCGTCATGAATGACATCGGAATTTTGCGCTCCAACAACTCCATCACCGCCGCAGGCGAAATTGTGGCGCGACCGAGAATGACCACGCCTTCGACCTTAATCAGTGGCACATCAATCAACTGTTTTTTGTCGGCTTTGACCGTCAAGCGTTCATCAGTTTTGCCAATAAACGAATCATCGTGAGTTATGTAGAGGGTTCCCATAGTTTTTTTTGTAATTGGTAATTGGTAATTGGGGATTGGTAATTGGTAATTGGGGATTGGTAATTGGTAATTGGGGATTGGTAATTGGTAATTGGGGATTGGTAATTGGTAATTGGGGATTGGTAATTGGGGATTGGGACTGGGATTGGATTTGGGATTTGGATTTGGATTAATCGGTTTTGTCCTGCGAATTTTCTGAAATATCACCCATCACCCATCACCCATCACCAATTACCCATTACCCATCACCCATTACCCATTACCAATTACCCATCACCCTTCTTTATATTTACTAACCTTTTCCTTCGCCATCGGTACACATTGACTAAACAGGCTGCAACCCTTACAGCGACTACCATAGGTTGCAGGAGGCATCTTGCCCGTTTCCATCATTTGCGAAATATCGGTAATCATCGCGATCGCCTCATTTCGCAACTCAGGTGTAATCTCGATCTCTTGCCTCTGGTGGGTTTGAGCATAATACACATAGCCTCTAGTAATCGTTTTACCCGTCATTTCTTCTAAACAAAGAGCCTGAGCAACGACCTGCATCGCATCGTTATCCCATTCACCCTTCTCTCCGCGCTTATATTCCACAGGATATAGATTGCCATCAATCTCTTCAATCAAATCCGATTTGCCGATCAAGCCATACTGCTCTGACTTCAGCCAGATCGCTCTGATTTGCCAAGTCTCCTCTCTCTGATTTTCGCCAACTGTATGTACCCGTTGATGTAAATCGGTTCCTTCGATAGTGTAGTGATTCTCCACAAACTCCCCTGCACAAAACATTCGCCAACAACGATGAGGGCAGTAGGCGTATTGATTTAAAGCAGCGATGGGGATTGGTTCCATGATGGTGATTGGTGATTGGTAATTGGTAATTGGTGATTGGTAATTGGTGATTGGTGATTGGTGATTGGTGATTGGTAATTGGTAATTGGTAATTGGTGATTGGTAATTGGTAATTGGTAATTGGTAATTGGTAATTGTTTTTTTACTTCTCATCGAGTTAGAGAATTGAGGTAAGCGTTTAGTTTTGGGAGTAGTGGGTTTAGGATGGATTTTAGTTTTTGGACTTGTTCGGGTTTCAGTAGTTTGCGCCGATAGGCTAGTCTGAGCCAACTGGTTGTTTCATAGAGTGAACCTCTTGCAATTCTGATAAATCTTTGATTGTCTTTTAAACTTCCTCGACCTCTTCCTTCGGCTATATTGGCACAAACACTATCTGCCGATCGCACAATTTGTTTGCCCACAGTATCTTTAGCAAACTGATCCCACAAACTCACCATATCCCATACCTCATTAGCCAAACTCTCCGCCAACCGATAAACTTCCAAATCCTCAAAATCAGGTCTACCCATCACCCATCACCAATTACCAATCACCAATCACCCGCCTAACCATCCCCATCCCCATCGTCGTCTTCCTCCCAATTCCTGCAAACATCGCAAAGTCTGCTAGAGCATTAATTTGTTTGATCGTATCTGGCGAAGCATCACCGAGAATTCGATAGCCAATCTCACCGACACAGCCGATAAAACTATGAATGTCATAGTTCTTGACAACTTCTGTCTTAATGTCAAATTTACTGGGGAAAATACATTCAATAATTTCGGGATCGATTGGGATATCAGCATACTTATTCCAGCGATCGCATAGGCTTTTAAACACATTGTCGCGGGTGGGCAATGGGGAATCGTATTTACCTTGACGGAAGGCAGTGGGGGTGGCGAGGTGAAAGATGATAGTTTTTTCATTATCTGAGGCGCGATCATAGATTTGTTGATAGGTGGCAAAATTTGACCAAGGTTGGCTCGATTGCGGTGTGCCGAGAATACTGGTGATATAGAGGTCAGCAGAACCGAGATGAAAAGCGCGATCGGGATTGAGATTAAGCCAAAGTCCTGTTAATTTACTAAATAGAACTTCATCTAAAAGAGAAATGCGCCACCAGCAGGGAGTTGAGGGGGGGATTTGGTAATTGGGGATTGGTAATTGGGGATTGGGGATTGGGGATTGGGGATTGGTAATTGGTAATTGGGGATTGGGGATTGGGGATTGGGGATTGGTAGATCTTGTTTTGGGCTTTGGCTTACCCATTACCAATGACCCATTACCCATTACCAATGACCGATTACCCATTACCAAAATTGGACTCAACCCAAATCCTTTATTAGCTTTGTCACCATGCAGGCGATCACCTAATTCCTTGTCAACGGAGCTAACCAAGGTTAAAAAAAGTGCGTGAATATGCCGTCCTGTCAGATATTCAGGATAAATCGGCGTTTTCGGGATGAAATTTACAACGAGACTATGGGGCATATTTTATAACTCGACATCTTCATAAATATCTGAAAGGGCGATCGCTAAGTCAATCGACTGCAACTGTAGACTTTCACCTATGCTCAATGATTGGACTAACCAACCTTCAGAATCGCGGCGATAAAGTTCTACTTTTGCTTCGGTTTGAGAAACCATGACATATTCTTGCAAAGATTCCAATTTCTGATAATTGAAAAGCTTTTCTCGCCGATCTAGCATGGCTGTGGAAGGTGATAGAACTTCGATTAAGAGACAAGGTTTTTGTTTGACATAGGGATCGCTATCGGTGCGATCGCATACCACCATCACATCAGGATAATAAGTGGCGTTATCTGCCGAGGCGATCGTGAGTTTCATGTCTGAAGAAAAGATACGGCAAGGTTTACCGCGTAAATGTGGACGAATTAAAGCAACTAAATTGCTGGAAATCACATTATGATCTTCACTCGCGCCAGCCATTGCGTAAGCTTGCCCATTAATGAACTCATGCTTTTTAGGGCTGGCTTGTTCGTAAGCGAGATATTCTGAGTAAGTCAGTTCTGGTTGTCTAGCAAGCATGATCTATACCTTAAAGCGATATCCCATACGAGCAGGGATTTGTAAACCATCAACATTATAAAAATACCCATTCATACTGACATTGCGAATCAGGCTAACAGGAGGCATATTTACGGTGTCATAGCTCAAGACTTGGTGAGTAAACATCACATCAAGCGGATTGAGGGGATAAGGAAATATAAAATCTCCATTCCCCTGTTTAACTTTATCTAGCTCTCTGACAGTCAACTCAGCCTTACTCATCCATTTACCCAATCGAATCCATTTAGAAAGTTTAGGTAAAGGATTTTGCGACAGGATGAAAAACTCAAAGGCACTTTCGGGCGCGATTTCCTTAGCTCTGCCAAAGCTAGGTATATTAGTTTTCGTCTTTTCCATCTCAACGTGATAGTTGTTATTGGCATATTTCCATGTGTGCAACACAGATGTGTGATGTAGCGATCGCGCAGGGGTAACATAGATGCCCACTTCGTTGAGTTTGCTCAGATGCTCCTCATACATGGGAACCTGTTCACGGCAAAAGTAGCGGTATTCATGTTCTTCGGATACTTGCGTACCATAGCGATCGCTGTCAACTAGCCCCAAGGCATAGCAAAGAGCATAGTTATGAACGATCGCTTCGGTTTCATACAAGCGTCCGATCTCACGAGTGGCAAAGTAGAGCATGTCATGTAGCTCTAGCTCACAGCGATAGATATGTGTCATGGTTACTTTGCCTTAGCAGGTTTCTTTTCCTTCTCATCAGCCTTTTTGGGCTTAGCGATATGCACTGCGGCATAGGCTTTTGCCTCATCATCAGCTTTTTGCAAAATCGCCTTGATCCCATCTTCGCTTGTGGTCAGCGCCTTGACTTCATTCAATAAAGCATCAAAATTTGCACCGATAAAATCGTGATGTACGGTAAATTCATTATTTAACAATTCGCTAATTGACTCTTTAGCATTTTCCAAAACCAAATCCTCACTCAACGGGTCAATTGATTGCAGAATGTCCGTGGGAATGCGATCGTAAATTGCCTGTGTCCATTGCAGATTGCTGGTAATTTCACCATCAGCAAACACGACACCAATCAACTCGTTACGCACGCGACCAGTGCGAGTCGTTTGCGCCCCATAATGACGGGTTCGCAAAATGTTATTGAAAACATAAAGAAAACCTGCTTCGGTCGGATCTTTCAAAGTGACAATACTTGGGAAAAAGACCTGTGGACGAATGTGATCCTGTTGGTTAATCCGACTGGTGATTTTGCCAACTTCAGAGCCAACTTCGCCCTTTGATGCCATTGTGCCGTTTTCATAGGGAGCATTCAGCGTAAAGGTTTCATGAGACTCATCAAAGGGAGTAATTGAGAAAGCAGTGTCAACGACAACCTTAGATTTCTCTGAACCAGAATCACCGATCGCAAACCCATAGATGATGCAATCGGGATTGTTCATCGCAAATTTGACATTGTATTCGCATTCTTCAGCAGTCATAAATCCGTAATTGCGTAACAGTTCACGACCAACAAGACGCTCAGGCGTAGATTGCTTGCGTTTAAACATGGCAAGGCGACTGATAGGGGTGCGATCTTTAAGCCCTGCACTGACTCTAGCCTTGTTCAATTCGCCATCGGTTTGAAAAAGTGGATAGGATTCGGTCACGCGCACAGTTAAAAAGTGAACATACTTTCCCATTGGCTTGTAAGGGATATCAGCATGGAAGAATTTGGATTCGATGGATTTAAGTAATGTCATGGTTTTATTCTGTAATATTGTTAATTGGTGATTGGGTTCTAATTGGTGGTTACTGCTTGCATGAGAATACGCAAGACAGAATCAAACTGTTCAGGAACTTGATAATTTTCTAGTCCCTGTTCAAGATGTTTTGTTTGGCGATCAAGTCTTGCAAACTGCCAGATTCTGCCAGTAGTGACAGCGCCTAAAATAGTGGTTTGCGGGAAATCATCAAGCCACTGATCGAGCGCAATTAATTCCGCAACAAGTTGAGTCATCCCAAAATCAAGGTCTTCCTTTTTGGCTTCAACGACAATCACATGGTTAGGAGATTGGATTAGATAGTCAACTACTCCCTGCAACTGTTCTGTAACTTTAAGCTTGTATTCAATCCTAATCTCGATCTTAGCGTAATGAATCAAGTCGTGCATGATTGGCGAAATCATAAATTCACGTCTTGCTGTTTCATTGCCTAAGCTCACATAGGGCAGAATTTCGGTAATTCTTGATTGTGTCTCTTGAATGCGATCTAGTTCTCCCTGAAACTGTGGCAATTGCAGCCATTTGCGTTCTAAGGTATAGCCAAATTCTTGAGCTAAGTCTTTAGCTTCAATCTTCAATTCAAAGAAATTACTAAATGTATAAGCTCGATTCAAGTCTAAATTTTTAGTCTTCATCACTTTCCTCCTGTTCAGGGTCAATGGTTAGTTCACCTTTGGCTTTGCGCTCCTGATTTTCTTGATCTTGGGCAAGACGATAGAGAAACTCACAGGTATCGCGAATCAAATTGATTTGCCGACCAGCGAGACGAGCGCGATCGCTTTTAAAAGTCTCGACAAATACATCCTTCACAAAATAATTGGCAAATTCCAAAATTTTCTGGCGCTCCTCTTCACGGTCTTTGAGAATCCATCGCCCCTCGGCAGTGGAAGCATGAACGCGATCGATCAATTTGCAAACTTCGGCGGCGACTACATGAACTAATGCTTCACCTTGAAAACTAGGATCGGCTTTAAGGATTGTGCTAGAAGCGACATCAATTGGTTTGAGGACGGCGTTTGCTTTGGGGTTATAAGACTTGTTAGCCCGATAGAATTGGCGATAGAGTTCTGTTAGTTTTTGAGGATGATTCAAGGGTGATTGCTCCTGTATTTCTAGTTTAATGGAATTTGTCGAATTTGGTTGATGTTTTGCGTAAGCATCAAAACAAGGATAGAAGTTATAGGTATAGAGTTGGATTTTAGCGATGCTAGGAGCATCAACCTTGGCATTGCGAACCCACTTATTGAGATACGCAAACACATAGAGAGGGCTAGTCTCAAAGTCCTTGGCTAGTTCTGTTAGTCGTCCCCAATTCGCATCATAACCTCCTTTGCTTTGTTTAGCATTAACATCAAGATGAATGGCATAAGCCGCAGTTAGCTTGTTTAGTGGCGCAGGATGCTCTCCACCAGTCGGATCTTTCCAACCGTCTAGGATGTAATCTAAACGGAAGCGATCGCCGCCAGTGAGGACTCGAAACGCATGGGGAGCGCTATCGAGAAACACGGTTTCTTCAAACTCTGTACCATCAATAAATGGCGGTACTGGTGACTCCGAAACAACGGTTTTCACATCGAGAATCATCGGGAAAGCTAAGGCTAACCAACTCGGCATCACCCATGATTCTGTATCGGTAGCATCTCGACTTGGGGGCATCGCCATGAAATAGAAAGTCATGGGCTGATCTTCGGGATATTTCATTTTGAAAGTGTGATCTTTGCGATCGCCCATCACCTCATCGATCAAGAAACTATCTGCACTTTGATAATTTGCTGAGCTAAAATCAGTCTGTAAGTCTTTGGACACAAAATGATTGCGAAGACTAGTATCAAAACGGGTTTGGGCAATATTCATATAAGCCTTTTGTAAGAACTTATTTGTTTCAGGTGTGAAGTAATAAGTGGGATAGAAATAGAGATAGCGATATTTGCCATCTTCAAAGGACTTACCGACTGCTTGAGTTTGATTCATCAAGATTTGCCGCAACATAATCTCAATTCCCGCAATACTGGAAATATTGCGCTTCGCATTGGAGCCGCCCAGCATTTGTTTATTTGTATAGACTTGCGGTGTAAATAGTACCGATGATTCCATTTGCTCTGTCACCGTATAGGGTGAATGGGAAATTGAGCAGATTGCTTGTTTACCTCGTCCTGATTTTTTGGCTGCGTTGTAAAAATCTAGCTCTTTTAAGAAGATATCCACTTGGTCAACATTGGCTTCAACCTCTTGACTAGGAAGCATCACCACGCGATCGCACCAATCTTTTAAATCTTGCCAAGGATCAGGTAATTGATATTGTTCACGAATTGGCTTAGTTAGCTCGATGAAATAATTAACCAACCGATAGCCAATATCACGCACATCTAATGAGCCTAATCCGTCTTCAGATTCTAAATACTTAGCAGCGATGTAGTACCACTCATAGGCAATACCGCCCGTATTTTTGAGTTCCTGAAGTTCGACAACTTGCGATCGCCAATCCGTTAAACCTAAAAACTCAAGAGATGCAATCGTAAGATTTAATTCACGCGGCGCTGGTAATTTCTTATCAAGTTTTCGCAAGTCTTTAACTTTAACTAAATAATCTTCCCAAAGTTGTTTAACAACTAACGCGCCAAGTTCCGCAAGGTGATCAATACGCGGATCTTCTTTAAAATCAAATTTTAGATCTTCCGTTAGAAATCCTTTGCGCTGAAATGTGACGAGATTACTAGCTTTATCAGGTGCTTTGCTAGTTTTAATCTTGTTAATGACTACATCAACGGAGAAACGCAAAAATTCTTCAAAATCAAAAAACAGATTGTAATAGTCAGCGAACTTCATGCCCACATTGCCACGACTAAAACCAACTTGCCGATCGCGCAATTGGTCAGCACAGAGTTTTTTGATTTTTGCAACTACGCGATCGTTCAATCCTTCTGTCTGTAATGGCGGTGCATCTCGCAGAGTTAGATAGATTACACCTGTCGGCAAATATAGAAGCGGCTCATAGTATTGATTTTCTGATGTATTCAGAGCAATATGAGCATCCATCAAAGCGTTATTAGCAACGTTTGTAAGTACGCCGCGATTCTCAGAAATACTGTGATAGGTGAATCGTAACTGTCCATCACTAAGCTGATGCATTAGCTCCTTAAACTTAGTTTTGACCGCATCCTGTGGATGTTTGACAATAGAAGCCAAAGAATCCGCTAAACAGGTGAGATCGGTGAGACAGCGTAACGTGCGATCGTCTAGCCTGAGATTGCTTAATCCAAAATCCGAGAAATTCCAGTTTGTATCCCATCGACATTGTGCGTTGTAAGCAATACAAAGCAAATCATCGATATATTCTTTCCACTGCTCAGAACCATTGCTAATAAACTGATTAAGCCCTAAAGCAACCACAAATATAGAAATAATTTCACGATGTTCATCTAAAGAGAGTTTGCGAATATCTTGCTCTCTCTTAGCTGATTTATATTTATCTGGCATTTCAGGAAATAGCTCGTAATTGAACTTTTCAAAGTCATGCAAAATAAATCCTGCGATTACTAGCCTGCGCTCGAACTCTCTAACTTTTCTTCTAACCGTTGTATTAAGTTTTTCTAGTCGTTGCTCAATCAAATTTGCAGGAAATAACCCATTTAATAAATGTGTACCAAGCGATTGATCAGCAGCATTGTCTCGTCTAACCTTTTCCTTTCCTAATGCTTCATTTTGGCGATCGAGTTCATCAAAAAACTTACCGCCTTTTGCAGTCACTCCCACCACGATAGGCAAAAGCTTAGGTAATACATATTCTGCAAAATCTTTCATGACAGGATCGTCAGGATTTTGAGACGCGATCGCCTCACGCATTAATCTTAAAGTCAGCAGTTCTTGCTTCGTCTCAATAGTGCGATCGCTTTTCTCATCAAAACCAATATCATCAAAGTCATCCAAATCAACCTCTAGATAATCTTCATCATCAACTTCTCTGTTTGATAGATGATTAGATTCTAGAATGGATTCACTATTAAAAATTGATAACTGAATCTCATTTTCATCAATCTTTTTATGTTTAGTCATAATTTTGACAATAATAAATGTATGTAAGTTAGGTTTGAGAATCTTGAAGCGAGTTAATGAAAGTTTCAATCTGTCTTACATAACGTGGATATTTCTCTAAAATATCATCAATTTCGACAAATACTTCTTCGGGTGAGATTTCAAAATATCGATGAGCAAGAACGTTACGAGTATCAACAGATTCTTCGATTTCTTCAGCTAATTTATCTGTGATAATCTCAAATTTACTCATTTCCAAAAAGGTCTGGTGACTGGTTAAGTTTTTAAGGTTAATATCCTTTTTCTTGAGCATATATTTGTTAATGTCGATCGCAGTTTGAACGACAAGCTCAATTATTTTCTCAATAGTAAATTGTCGATGTCGGTCTGACAAAAACTCTGTAAGGGTAAGTGTCTCAAAATATTTTAGTTCATTGATATAGTCCAGAAGCTCATTTAGCTTGTTTTGCACTAGTTCAAGGTTAATATTTTTCATACACCTAATACCCGTAATTTTTTATCAATATTTTGACGTTGTTCGTGATGGATTTTTTTGATGTTTTCTCTACTAATTAGACTCCTGCTAATAAAAGCATCATATTCACCTGCTTGCTTCTCGTACAAAAGTCTTCCATTATTTGCAATCTCATGAGCCAATATTGCTGAACATCGATCTAGATCGACAATATCAACTGCTTCATTGGGAAGTTCCAATATATTCTCAAAGATAGAATATAGACTAAACCAAGATTTTCCTTTTTTCTTCCAATCTTGATAAATCTGTTGATCGCAGATCAAAGCAAAGTCATAATCGCTGCCTTCGTGGTTTTGACCTGTCGCTCTAGAGCCGAACAGAATTAGAAGTTTCAAGAAAGGAATCTCCTGAACTAAATTTGGTAAGAGTTGTTTTAATTCAGATAGCGATCCACTAGTACTCATATATTTCTCTTTTTATTTGATTAGTGTAGAGGGAAGCCAAAGAATTGCTGGCTAAACTAAGTTTGGACTTTCTATAGACTCGCACGCCGCCGCAATAGCTTTGGGGGTTGAGACGACTTACGTCAGTACTTAATAGCGCAAGCTATATAATTAAGCTCCCCTCTAAGTAGTGGGGGATTTTAGTCCCCCGCAGATTTAACTATACGACTGCTAAACTAACCAACTTGTAATAAGCGGGTTTATTCCCAGCAGATTGAATAGTAGCAATCTCATATCCTTTACCACGAAGTTTGTGAATTATGTCTCCGAAGCGATGAGTAACCTCTGCCAACTCTTTTGCTGAGTGAGGTTGCAAATCTGAAAGGATTCTTAGTATTCTTTTCTCCATTTGATTTTCTCCTTTGATTTCTGATTACTGTTTGATCGACCACTATTATTACTAGCACAAGTAAAGTTGATTGCATAGCTATCGCAGAAAATTCTATAAGTTCACGACTTATTTAACTGTTAAATACGTCATGGACTATAATAGTGATTAAGCTTACCTCCTGAAACCCTTTTAGGGATTGAAACAAATAAGTCTGTACTTAATAGCGTAAGCTCATCTCTCTTTACATCGAAAACCCTTTTAGGGATTAAAACTAAGCGATCCATATCTCGCCTCCTTTTTTGTTTTTAAAGGTGTAAGCCAATGTGTCAAGCAGTAAAGCTGATTGTCCAAAAGCGATCGCATAGCTCGGCACAGGATCGAGGAGAGTTTGCTGGTCGCAGATCCCATAGATCTGAAAGTGCATCGGTAATAGCAATCGCGCTTTTATTTCAGCAACTGGATGATTGAGGACATAAGCAACGATCGCTTGTTTTTTCAGTCGTTCATTAACCTTGTCAATCCATCGATTATCTGGTTGCCAAATGCCAATCCCTGAAAGGACTTGCACCTTCCAACTATCAGCAACCTCTTTAAGATCGCCGTTATAGGTAAACCGCCAATTAGAGCGCTCATCCCTGTAACTCAACAATTTCATAAAGCCCATACAATACTCAAATCGACTTTTAGGAATTGGCTGACCTGTTCGCTCTGATGTTTCCTTGAGCAGGCGCATAAACGCCGCCTCCGTCATTGGCTCAATCTCTAAATTACTGAGAATGCCAGTTAGGTCGTATGTCTTAAAGCGATCGCCTTCATTTGGTTCCGTCATGTCATAAAGTCCACATTGCAACGGACTCGACCCACGAAAACTACTAGCATCCTCAGCGATCGGATTACCTTTGTCTTTATAAAATTTTTCTTGCCATTCCATCTGACAAGCTTTCACCTTACCCGCAACCTTACCCAAACTCACACCAAACACCTCTTCACAATCGGTGCGAAATTGGTCACGACTAGCTGCGTATTGTTGCGCGATCGTTTTATGCCCCAATTTACGAGACAAATCAAAAGACTGCAAAGCACCCCAACGACTGTAATAATTTTTAAAATCGTTGATTTTGCGATAGGTGGTGTAAATGTTTTCACTCAAAAAAGCGCGATCGTAAGTTCCATTTATCGTAAACGGTGAGTCTGCTTTCTCAAACAAACGCTCTATCAAATAATTAGGAGCAAGCGTATAAGCAACAAACCGATCAAACTTTATTTCTTGTCCATCCGCATTCACATAACCTTGATGTCGTCCCAGCCTGCCCAAACGCTGAATAAAACTACCCGAATCCGCAGACTCAAAAATCAAAAAATTAATCTTAAAGTCCACACCCACATCAATCGTGCTAGTTCCCAATACCAAATCACAGGCAAGCGATCGCTCTTTAACGGTTTTGCTAGATAAACCCGTATTTTCACCAACCGTTAACCCATGTTTAACAAAAGCTTCTGCAAACAAAGGCGTTAACCTTTTTACCGAAGCGATCGAATTGAGAATAATCGCGCCTTTTGTCCCACGATGTTCTAAAAAATGCTGCAAAATAAGGTTTAGGTTATCTTTGATCCAAGTCTCAGAAGCTTTACTCACCGACTCCAACGGTACAAAATGCAAAGCAATTTCTCGCGTTACCAGTCGCCACTGAGCATCAGCTAGTTCTTGCGATCGCGCTTCAGTATCAGGAAATTGATACTTCCCAGAAGCTTTAGGATCGATAAGTTTATATCGTAATTTTGCTTTGTCTAATCTTTCCAGTAACTGCTGATCGGGAGTTGCCGATAGAAATAGAAACTTCTTGCGGCGATTGGTGAGATGAATTAACAGCATTGTATTAAGAACGCTCGCAATTTGGGGAGCGCTGAATACATGAAACTCATCAAATATGAACAAATTAAAATCCTTGTCAATTCTGCCCCAAAGCTTGTCTGGACTATCTTTTGGTATTAAATAAGCGCCACGATGTAAATAATGAAAAATATCAGGATTTGTAATTAATATTTCCCGTTGACTGCCATGAGTAGCGATCGCGGCGGACTTTTTAATACCTTCATTCTCTGCATATAGCTCCAGTTCCGCACTATTTAATCTCGCTATCCGAGGCTCATTTCGAGGTTGAAAATTTTCTACATACTGACGAATTTGATTTTCTTGATCTCGTGCAAGTTCATTAGTTGGATATAGGGCGATCGCCTCAGTATTTCCTTGTAAGACTCCCAAATAAGCCGCCAGACTCTTACCATCACCAGTCATCGCCGTATTAAACACCACATCAATATCTGGATCTTGCAAAGCTTTAAAAGTCTCTAACTGATGCCAAGCCAATCGCCAACCATCAGGAATTTCGATCCCTTGTGGGGTTTCTACAGTCTCAGAATAGACAGGCTTGAGAACTATTTTGTATTCCGTCATAAACTCACATCCTCATAAATATCCGAAAGCGCGATCGCCAAATCAACCAACAGTAAATAGCTCTGTTGGGAAACAAAAGCAATGTACAGAGCAGATTTCACTTCCTCGTCCATTTTCAAGCAGCATCTAAATAGAAGTTCCATAAACCAGCCGCTATCAACATGAGACGGTCATCAAAATCAAATACACGATTGCGATAAACTCCTGTTACGGAATTATATCGTTTCATCCCTGCGTGGGCATGTTCACATTTCACTCGTTGACTGCTAAATTCTCGATTTTCCTGTTTCTGCGCTTCAGACAACTCTTGACCTTTTGGCTTTTTGTGGGG
>Ga0316611_1000422_pt1 | contig 14652 bp, 13 predicted proteins | sample MIS2016202_MG_FD_207675 | JGI IMG/M metagenome (GOLD analysis project Ga0316611, IMG submission 207675) | Microbial mat bacterial communities from Middle Island sinkhole, Lake Huron, Michigan, United States - MIS.2016.202 | ecosystem: Environmental > Aquatic > Freshwater > Lake > Sediment... | reverse complement strand
AATTTATATTAATTGCAAATGGGCAATGACTTTTATAAACAACATATTTAGCAATTGGATATTCTAATCGTAATTGACTTGAAGGTTTTGGCAGAACATCTTTTTTGCAACTGGTAAGCAATAGTGTGCTCAATACTAATCCTATGAAAAAATGAAATGATTTACACATCAATGGTTACTTTTATTTGTTTAACTCTTTTTTTATCAACAACTTCTATTGAAAAAACACAATTTTCAAAATATATTTTTTGTCCTTTTTTTGGAAAATTCCCTAATATTTCTAAAATAAATCCAGCTAAGGTTTCGGCTTCACCTTTTCTAATTTCAAATAAATTTTCGTTAACTTCAATAATTCGATAGAAATCTTTTAGGTTTATTTTACCTTCAAAAAGATAATTTTTATCATCAATTTTTGAAAAATTTATATTTTCTTCGTCAAATTCATCACTAATATCTCCAACAATTTCTTCTATAACATCTTCTAAAGAAACAATTCCTGAGGTTCCGCCATATTCATCGACCACAATAGCTAAATGACTTTTCATGCTTTGAAAATCTTTCAATAAATCATCTAATTTCTTGTTTTCAGGCACAAAAAAAGGTTCTCGTAGCAAAGTTTTCCAATCAAATAAATTTTTATTAATGTAAGGAATCAAATCTTTTACAAATAGGACGCCTTCTATATGGTCAATATTGTCTCTATAGACTGGAATTCTTGAATATCCTTTCTCTATAATTTTAGGAAAAATTTGCGTAAAACTTTCTTCAATATCCAATGCAAATAAATCAATTCTAGGACTCATAACTTGTTTGGTATCAGTATTTCCAAAAGAAACAATGCCTTCAAGTAGTTTTTGTTCGTCGTGTGGGGTGTCATCAGTAGAGGTCAATTCTAAAGCTTGCGATAATTGATCTATTGAAAAGTTAGTTTTTTGTTTACCTAATTTTTCTTGAATATAATTGGTAAAGGCTCTCATGGGTAAGCTAATTGGTGATAAAAGTTTATCCAAAAATGAAAGCGGATAGGCAATAAAACAAGCAAATTTTATATTATTTCTATTGGCATAAACTTTTGGAAGAACTTCTCCAAAAAGCAAGATTAAAAAGGTGACTAAAATTACTTCGACAATAAATTTTAGAAGTGGCGAAGCAATAGTTGAAAAAACCTGATCAAGTGAAAATGAAAATACTATTACAATTGAAATGTGTAAAAAATTATTGGCTACTAAAATAGTAGCTAAAAGTTTTTTAGGCTTTGAAAGTAATTGTTTGATAGCAATGAATTTAGTTGAATTTTTTTGTTCTAAATCAGTTAAATCTTTTGGAGTGAGTGAAAAAAGTGCTACTTCAGATGCTGCAACCATGGAGCAACAAAAAAGCAAAACTATTATGCCAATGATTCCAAAAACAATATTGGTATCAATGGTTGTAAATAAGGTAAAACTGGGCTCTGGGTCCAAATTTAATGAAATTAGTTAAACAAATTAATAAGGCAAATCATTTTCTAAAGCCGAATTGGTAGTGTCAAAGTTACTGTTTTTAGGTTCAGAATTTGAAATTTGTTTATTCCCATCAGCATCTTTTTTCACATTTAAAAATGTAAATTCTGTAACTTGAATTTCGGTAGTATATTTTGTAGTTCCATCTTCCGCTTGCCATTGTCTCGATTTTATTCTGCCTTCAACATAAATTTTATCTCCTTTTGTGAGATATTTTTCACAAATTTCTGCAGCTTTATTTCTAACAACCAAATTATGCCACTCTGTTGAAGTAATTTTTTCGTTGGTAGATTTATTGATATAAACTTCATTCGTTGCCAATGGAAAACGGCCAATGCAGTTTCCTCCTTCAAAATAGTGCATTTTTATATCGTCACCTAAATGACCAATAAGCATAACTTTATTCAATGTTCCGTTCATAATTCAATAATTTGTGAAAATCAAAATTACTAAATTTAATAGAAAAAGCAGATATATATTTTATATAATTATCAAAGATTTTTTTTTACGCATTTTTATGTGTAAATTATAAATTAATTCAGCATCAATAATTATAACTATTGTCGATAAAAGAGGTGGTTATTGTCTGATTTTTTTATTGGACATTAAAGATTTTAAATACATTTCTCGATAAAATTATAAATAACTACAGGAAATGGATAACTTCTCAATAATTTCAGGTTAATTCCGTTTTTTAATTTTTTTGAAACTTCAACTTTATAAAAATTGATGTGTAGTTTTTGGTGAGATAATTTATGAATAAATGGTTCATTGTTGAAAACAGCTATGGTTTTGATTTCTAGATTAGAATATTTTTTATGAATTTCTTCAGAAATTGTTTTAAAATCAATTACACTTTCTGTTTCAATTATTGGAAAATCATATAAATTGTGCCAAATTCCTTTTTCAATTCTTTTGTTAATTACTGTCGAATTTGAATCATCCAAAAAAATAAGATAATTAAAATACTTTTTAGTTACTTTAGTTTTATTTAGTTTTACAGGAAGTTTGTTAACTTTTTTCTTTTGTAAAGCTGCACAACTACTTTTGAAAATACAGTTATTACAGTTTGGATTTTTTGGCACACATTGTAAGGCACCAAATTCCATAATTGCTTGATTAAACAAAGCAGGATTATCTTTTGGAATCAACTCATTTGCCAAAGCAGTAAATTCTTTTTTGGCCGAACCCGAAGCAATATCGGTTTCAACATCAAAATATCTTGATAAAACTCTAAAAACATTTCCGTCAACCACAGGAACAACTTCATTGTAGGCAAAAGATGCGATAGCTGCCGCAGTATATTCACCTATTCCTTTGAGTTTTAATAATTCTTTATAATCTTTTGGAAAATTTCCGTTGAAATCAAAAACTATTGTTTGAGCCGCTTTATGCATGTTTCTTGCACGAGAGTAGTAGCCCAAACCTTGCCAAAGTTTTAAAATTTGTTCTTCATCGGCTTTCGCCAAATCAAAAACCGTAGGAAAAGCTTGTATAAAAGACAGAAAGTAGGGCGTTCCTTGCGCAACTCGAGTTTGTTGAAGGATGATTTCGGAGATCCAAATAGGGTAGGGGTTTGTTGTATTTCTCCACGGCAAATCGCGTTTGTTGTGTAAATACCAATACAATAATGAGTTAGAAAATTCCATAAATTATTTAAGATTAACAAAAGTATAACTTTATGTAATTAAATTTTAATCAATTATACTTGAAATATTGTTTTTTTAATTCTTATATTTGCACTCTCAAAAAAATATACATAATTATTAAATAAGAAAGAAAATGACGAAAGCAGACATCGTATCAAAAATTTCAGAAAAATTAGGTCTTGAAAAAGGTGATGTTCAATCAACAGTTGAAGCATTAATGGAAGAAGTAAAAACTTCATTAGAAAATGGAGACAACGTTTATTTAAGAGGTTTTGGAAGTTTTATTATTAAAACTAGAGCCGAAAAAACGGGTAGAAACATTTCAAAAAACACAACTATTAAAATTCCAGCACACAATATTCCTGCATTTAAGCCTGCAAAAGTTTTTGTGGAAGGGGTAAAGACTAAAACTGAAATTGCAGTTTAAATAAAACTTAATTATTAATCACAAAAAATCAACCTATGCCAAGCGGTAAAAAAAGAAAAAGACATAAGGTAGCCACGCACAAAAGAAAAAAAAGAGCAAGAGCTAACCGTCATAAAAAGAAAAAGTAGTTACTAACTACTTTTTTCTTTTTAATCGTTCATTGAAAACGAAGTTTAGTCACCAGTATTCAGCCACAGTAAGCAGTTTGCTATCTGAAAACTGCTACTGCCAACTAAAATTCACCGGGTAATAAACCTGTAAAAATTGTTTAATCCATCTGTGTTAAAGTTGGAAGTTGAAAGTTTAAAGCTGGAAGTTTGATTCAATTATCAATCTGAAATCTGAAATCTGAAATCTGAAACCTTGAAACATGGATAAAAATTTACAACATGAATAAAGAATTAATCATCCGGAAGGATGGAAATGCTGTAGATTTTGCCTTATTAAAAGATGGAAAACTAATTGAATTACACAAAGAAGAAGAGAAAAGGTATAGTTTTTCTGTTGGCGATATTTTTATTGCCAAAATCAGAAAACCTGTTGCTGGATTGAATGCTGCTTTTGTAAATGTTGGCTTCGAGAAAGATGCCTTTTTACATTATCATGATTTAGGTCCACAATTAGCTTCTTATTTGAAATTCATAAAACTTGTAAGCGCAGGTAAAATAAAAGATTTTTCCCTAAAAAACTTTCAGTTTGAAAAAGAGATTGATAAAAACGGTGCTATTTCAGATATTCTGAGTGCCAATCAATCTTTATTAGTGCAAGTGGTAAAGGAACCAATTTCTACAAAAGGACCAAGGATTAGCTCCGAGCTTTCTTTTGCTGGTAGATATTTAGTTCTTGTCCCTTTTTCTGATCGAGTTTCTGTTTCTCAAAAAATAGAAAGCAAAACAGAAAAAGACCGATTGAAAAAATTGGTGCAAGCAGTCAAACCAAAAGGATTTGGAGTTATTGTGAGAACAGTAGCTGAAGGCAAAAAAACAGAAGAATTAGAAAAAGATTTGCAAAACCTTAATAATAGGTGGCTTGCAATGTGTAAAAAATTACCAACTGCTCATCATCCCTCCAAAGTTTTAGGAGAACTTAACAAAGTTTCTTCAATGCTTCGAGATATTTTTAATGATACTTTTACCAGTATTCAAGTAGATGATGAAGAGTTGTATCAAGAAACAAAGGACTATATTGCAGAAATAGCGCCTTCAAAACAAAATATGGTAAAACTTTATCAACATAAAGACACTCCAATTTTTGAGAAATATCATATAGAGCGTCAAATAAAAACTTCATTCGGACGAACCGTTTCTATGAGTAAAGGAGCCTATTTGATTATAGAACACACGGAGGCTCTACATGTTATAGATGTAAACAGCGGAAATCGTTCTAATAAAGCATCTAATCAGGAAGATACAGCACTAGAAGTCAACATGATAGCAGCAGCAGAAATTGCTCGTCAGTTAAGACTTCGAGACATGGGCGGAATTATTGTTGTCGATTTTATTGATATGCAAAAGCCAGAAAACCGTCAAGAGCTCTATAATTTCTTGAAAGAAGAAATGGATGATGATAAAGCAAAACACAAAATCTTACCACCAAGTAAATTTGGTTTAGTTCAAATTACTAGACAACGTGTAAGACCAGAAGTGAATATTGAAACAAGAGAAGAAAATCCTAATAATTTGAGTAGTGATGTAGATGCACCCATTCAAATTATTGATAAGATTTCATTTTCACTTGAAAAAATTGTTAAAGACCATAAAAAAGTGAAACTTAATGTTCACCCTTTTGTGGCAGCATACCTAAAAAAAGGTTTTCCATCATTACGTTCAAAGTGGTTTTTTGAACATAAAAAATGGGTAAAAATCATACCTCGTGACGCTTACACGTATCTTGAATATCATTTTTTTGATAGTCAAGGAAAAGAAATTAAATAAAAGAAAAACGCCTTTTCGAAAGAGAGGCGTTTTTTTTTTAACAAAATCAATAACTGATAGCAAATGGGTTTTCTGCTCTTATACCACACACCTTCAAACTATTTTTTGTGTCCAACAATCTTCCACATGATCATTTATCATTCCGGTGGCTTGCATATGGGCATATACAACAGTTGAACCTACAAATTTGAATCCACGTTTTTTTAAATCTTTACTAATAGCATCAGAAAGTGGGGTAGTAGCTGGAATCTCTTTTAAAGATTTTCTGTTGTTTTCTATGGGTTTTCCATCTGTAAAATTCCAAATGTATTTTGAAAAACTCCCAAATTTTTTTTGCACTTCCATAAACGCAATGGCGTTAGAAATTGTGCCTCTAATTTTCAATTGATTTCTAATAATTCCAGCATTTTGAAGTAATTCTTGTATTTTTTCTTCACTATATTGTGCTACTTTTTTATAATCAAAATTATCAAAAGCAGTTCTAAAATTTTCTCTTTTTTTCAAAATAGTGTACCAACTCAATCCTGCTTGAAAGGTTTCTAGAATTAGAAATTCAAATAATTTATCATCATCATAAACAGGTTTTCCCCATTCTTTATCGTGATAATCTCTATATAAATCGTCTTTTTCGCACCAAGCACAACGTATTTTATTTTCCATCTTTAGCTAAATATTGTTCTATCAAATAATGTCCTAAATAGATTATTGGTGTCATCAAAATGGCAATAATTAATTTTACGGAATATCCAGTTAATCCAGAGAAAACATATGTTTTTCCATCCATAATTCCAGGTAAATAAAATGCAATTCCAAGTACAATAAAACTATCAAACAATTGCGAAATTACCGTTGAACCTGTGCTTCTCAACCAAATCATTCTATTGCCCGTTCTGTTTTTTACAAAATGAAAAATAGTTACATCTATCAGCTGCGAAACCAAAAATGCTGCAATACTTCCAATAATAATCAACTGACTTTGTCCAAAAACTGACTGGAATTGTTTGGTAGAAACTGAACTAATTCCTGTAGAAGGAATTTTGATGGCAAAAAATAAAATAATAAAAGTATAAGCAATTAATCCAGCTGTAATTAGCGATAGTTTTTTGACCCCTTTTTCGCCAAAATACTCGTTGATTAAATCAGTTGTAATAAAAACTATTGGCCAGGGCAAAATCCCAATGCTCATCGGAACACCAAATACGTCAATCAATTTTCCGCCAATGAGTTCAGCCACTATAGCATTAGTGATAAAAATACCTGCTAGAATTACATAAACGATATCTTTTCTATTTTGAAACATAAAACTTTATAATAGCGAGAATAAATTCAAATATACTTTTTTTAAAATAAAAAAAAGTATTTCGTTTAAGAAATACCTTTTTATGGTAATGAATTAATAATTTTAATTTAACAAAAAATTACCCAAGAGCTACTCTTTTGAAACCAGTTACAGTTAAACCTGCATCAACAGATTTAACATAAGCTGCAACGTTCATGGAGTTGTCTTTGATATAATCTTGGTTTACTAAAGTGTTGTCTTTGTAGAAACGTTGAATTTTTCCTTTAGCAATATTGTCTAACATGGCTTCTGGTTTACCTTCGGCACGTAATTGATCTTTAGCAATTTCAATTTCTTTTTCAATGATTGATGCATCAACACCAGCTTCGTTTAAAGCAATTGGATTCATTGCAGCAGCTTGCATTGCCACGTTTCTTGCAGCTTCTTCAGCGCCTTCAACACTTGCAGATAATGCAGTTAAAACGGCAATTTTGTTTCCAGCATGAATGTAAGAACCAACGAAAACACCAGACAATCTTTCGAAAGAAGCGATTTCAATTTTTTCTCCAATTACCCCAGTTTGCTCAATTAATTTGTCAGCAACAGTGATACCATTAAAATCTGAAGCTAAAAATGCTTCTTTTGTGTCATAGTTTAATGCTTGATTGGCTAAATCAGTGGCTAATTTTACGAAACCTTCATTTTTTCCAACGAAGTCAGTTTCGCAATTTAATGTGATGACAACACCAGATGTTTTGTCAGCATTTACCACTGCAATAGCAGCACCTTCTGTAGATTCTCTGTCTGATCGGTTAGCAGCCACTTTTTGTCCTTTTTTTCTAAGGTTTTCGATTGCTAAATCAAAATCGCCATCAGCTTCTACTAATGCTTTTTTGCAGTCCATCATTCCTGCACCGGTTATTGTTCTTAATTTATTTACGTCTGCAGCAGTAATTGTTGCCATTTTGTTTTTATTTTAAGATTAAAAATTGTTTAAAAGTAAAAATTCCAATTTTATAAATTCCTTTTTCCAATTTTAGAAAATCATCAACATTGAGTTATCGATTTTTTTTGGAACCTGTCTGCCGTCAGGCAGGTTTTGGAATTTATAAAATTGGAATTTAAGTTTAATTTATTCTTCAGTTTTAGTTTCTTCAGCAGCTTCTACTACTGGAGCAGCAACAGCTTCAACAACTGTAGCTACTTCTGGAGCAGCAACTGTTTCTCCCGAAGTTTCGGTATCTGTAGCTTCATCGGCTTCTTTGTCAGAAGTTCTGTTAGCCAATCCGTCTTTTACAGCGTCAGTTACTAAAGTTAAAATTTTCTCAATTGATTTTGAAGCATCATCATTGGCTGGAATAACATAATCTACTTCACGTGGATCAGAGTTAGTATCAACCATTGCGAAAACTGGAATGTTTAATTTTTGTGCTTCTTTTACTGCGATGTGTTCAGCTTTTATATCTACTACGAATAAAGCAGCAGGTATTCTTGACATTTCAGCGATAGAACCTAAGTTCTTCTCTAATTTTGCACGAAGACGATCCACTTGAAGTCTTTCTTTTTTAGAAAGCGTCATGAATGTACCATCTTTTTTCATTCTATCAATAGAAGCCATTTTTTTAACTGCTTTTCTGATAGTGATGAAGTTAGTTAGCATACCACCAGGCCATCTTTCAGTGATGTAGGGCATGTTACATGCAGCAGCTTTTTCAGCTACGATGTCTTTTGCTTGTTTTTTGGTAGCTACGAAAAGTATTTTTCTACCAGATGCTGCAATTTTTTTCATAGCTTCGTTAGCTTCTTCAATTTTTGCAGCAGTTTTATATAGGTTAATGATATGAATACCATTACGTTCCATATAAATGTAAGGAGCCATGTTTGGATCCCATTTACGAGTCATGTGTCCGAAGTGAACACCTGCTTCTAATAATTCTTTAACGTCAATTTTGTTTGCCATTGTGTAATAGTTTACGTTCCGTGTTATAGCAATTTTCAAGTAGTTACTTTCGTTTGTCTTGAAAATTTAGATGCTAAACTAATTCCCTTTTTACAAGGAATATCGACAACTTTGTTTTAAATTCAATTTTAATTGTAAAAATAGTTTTGAAAAAAATCCGAAAATAGTTCGAATATTAACGTTTCGAGAATTGGAATCTCTTACGTGCTTTTTTCTGACCGAATTTTTTACGTTCTACCATTCTTGGATCTCTTGTTAATAATCCTTCTGGTTTTAAGATAGCTCTGTTTCCTTCACCAACTTCACACATTACTCTAGCTAAAGCCATTCTTACAGCTTCTGCTTGACCTGTTGAACCACCTCCATATACATTTACTTTTACATCAAAGTTTTCAACATTGTCTGTCATGGACATTGGTTGTAATACTTTGTATTGTAAAGTAGCTGTTGGAAAGTAAGTTGCAAATTCTCTTTTGTTTACAGTGATTTTTCCTGTACCTTCGGTAACATATACACGTGCTACTGCACATTTTCTTCTACCGATTTTGTGAATAACTCCCATTACTTTAAGTCGTTAAGATTAACGGATTTTGGTTGTTGAGCCGCATGTTTGTGCTCAGTCCCAACATTTACATTCAAATTTCGGAATAATTCGGCACCTAATTTATTTTTAGGCAACATTCCTTTTACAGCCTTTTCTACTAATAATGCAGGGTTTTTTTGTTGCATTACTTTAGCAGTCAAGCTTCTTTGTCCTCCTGGATAACCTGTGTGTCTGATGTACGTTTTGTCATCTAACTTGTTACCAGTTAGGTTGATTTTTTCTGCGTTGATAACGACAACGTTATCTCCACAATCAACGTGTGGTGTATAACTTGGTTTGTATTTACCTCTTAAAAGCATAGCCACTTTTGAAGCAAAACGACCTAAGTTATGACCTTCAGCATCTACAATAATCCACTGCTTATCGGCGGTGGCTTTGTTAGCTGAAACTGTCTTGTAGCTTAATGTGTTCACAATAATTTATTTTAATTAAACATTCCATTCCCAATTACGGGAGTGCAAAAGTACAAATAAAAATTATATATGCAAACAGCATTTTAATTTATTTTTTGGAAGGTTTTTTTTTAGGTAGGTGATGAAACATAAACCATGTTCAATGCTTTATGATGTTTGACTAATAGGCGATTATAATTTTTGGGTGTTTTTCCTTCAATAATTATTCATTTTAATGATCTAATGCATAATAGACTATTGCTAAACTTGGTAAATTAAAAATCAGAAAACTATTTTATAAAATGAAATCAAAATATCTGAAGAGCTGCGATACATTTATTAATATTATAAAACAACAATTAAAAAGGATAAATTATTTTTTTAGAAATCATCCCTGAAAGATTAATGTTTAACAACACAATGTATAAATCCATTACAGTTAACTATATGAAAGTTAATTATAATGGATTTCTTTTTTGCTAGTAAGCAGAGCTGTATAAATTTTTAAAAATTAAGTCTATTAAAAGAATGTTACCGGATAGAGAAATTATTGATGTATTGTGAAAATAATTTATTAATCTGCGTTTTCGTCTGCAGCTTTTTCTTCGTTACCCGTCAAATCATTTACTTTTTCTTTGATCGTTTGAAAAGCATCGCTAGCCATTTCTTCGGCTTTTTCTGCAAATTCAGATGCTTTTTCTTTAACCGTTTCTATGGCACTTTCCATAGCCTCTTGTGCCTGAGGGATGTATTCGGCAACTTTTTCTTTAGCTTGTTCTGCTAAAACTTCGACTTTGTCAACAATCGGAACTGCAATTTCTTTAACATTTTCGATTGTTTCAGAAGCTAAAACTTCTGCTTTGTCTGTTACTTCATTTACTTTTTCTTTTGTAGAACCAAATAAGTTCTTAAAAAATCCACCTATTCCCATAATGTTTATAATTAATAATTAGAATACAATATTACACTATTTTTATGTTCATTTAAAAAAAACTTAAAAAAAATAAGTTTTGATGCATTAAATTTATAATCAAAAATTATTCAATTTCAAACGACAATTTCAAATTGACTCTATATTCTGAAATTTTTCCATCAGTGACAACGGCACTCTGTTCTTGAACATATACAGAACGAATGTTTTTCAATGATTTAGCAGCTTGATTTACTGCTTTTTGAGTTGCTTCTTCCCAACTTTTTTCTGAACTTGACAGAACTTCAATTACTTTTAAGACAGCCATGATTTATATTTTGAGTTTATTAAAAAAATAAAGATACTAAAATTTATTGGATTTTATATCAAAAATAAATATATAAAAATAAATATTTTTTATTTCATAATTAATTTATTCATAAAAATAGTAAATTGCAGACTTAAAAAAAATTACTAAAGAAAAATGATTTTAAAAATTTTATTTCAAAGAAACACATTTATATTTTTGATTCTTTTATTGAATAATTCACTACTATCTCAAAATTTATTGAATAATGGCAATTTTGAAAGTGGTGGAAATGGAGTTGGATTTAGTTTGAATGGTTCAGGATATTCCGAAATTGTGGCTCCTTTTTCTGGAAACACGGCTGCAGGAAATTATGCCTTTACAACCAATCCACAACCCATGAACACCGCTAATTTTTTATCCGTTGGAGATCATACAACGGGTTCTGGATTAATGATGGTTATCGATGGAAACACAACAGGAGGATCACAACGATTTTGGAGAGCAGGAAACACTGGAGGTGGAATTTGTGGCTTAACAGTTGGTGTTACCTATACTTTTAGCTATTGGATTCGTTCGGTTTCTAGCACTGTTGTTGATGTATCTACCCAAGCAGATATTGGAATTCAATTCAACAACGTAAGCTCCTTTAGTTTAGTTTCTGGAAGCACTGTGGTATCATTGCCATCAAATGGATGGCAGCAAGTAGTATATAGTTTTATTCCAAACAACTCTTGTGTAAATATTGAACTTTGGAACAATAACACAAATCCTGTTGGAAATGATTTTGCTGTTGATGATTTTTCGGTTACAGCCCCGCCATTGCCTTTAGGAATTACCTATTCTTATTTGAATAGCAGTTGTTTTGGAGCTAATAATGGATCCATCACAATTTATGGAGTAGGAGGAGTTATTCCTTATGTGACTTATTCTATTTCGGGAACTTTATCTCAATCAAATTCAAATGGTATTTTTACTAATTTAACACCTGGAACTTATTCACTTTCTATTACGGATAGTAATGGTGCTAACGTTAGTCAATCTAATATTGTGCTGACAGAACCAAATAATCTAGTGGTTAGTCCAGATATAGCGATATGTTCTGGAGATTCTACTACATTAAGTGTTAGTGGAAGTACCTCTGGATATACTTGGACAGCTTTACCAACGGATACTTCTTTGACTTCTCCAAATAGTGCATCACCAACAGTAAGCCCATCTCAAACCACAACCTATTCGGTTAGCTCAACAACATCTACCACAAATAATCTAATTTTTAATGGAGATTTTTCTCAAAGCAATATTGGTTTTTCTTCTGATTATCAATATTTGAGTTCAACTACCCCTACAGGTGCACAAAGAACGTATGGTATTGCCACTAATTCAAATTCCTGGTTTTCAGGATTTTCATCTTGTACAGACCACACAACTTCAACGGGAAAAATGATGGTTATAGATGGCTCTATTTATAATTCAGGAAATGATAAAGTATGGTGTCAACAGGTTCCTGTAATTCCAGGGCAAAATTATACCTTTAGTTATTGGGTACAAACAGTAGCTTTACCAAATGTTGCAAATATTGAAGTAGAAATCAATGGAGTTTCTATTGGAAGTGCCCTGGCTCCTGCTTCAACGTGCGGGTGGGCTCAAAGAACATATAATTGGAATTCAGGAACAAATACCACTGCACAGATTTGTATTTATGATAGAATATTTTCGATTGCTGGAAATGATTTTGCTTTAGATGATATTTCTTTTACAACCACAACATCTTGTACTTTATCAAATAGTGTCATTGTTACAGTAAACCCAACAGCTTCACCATTGATTAGTTGCGGAGCAGTTACGGCAAATTCTATTACATTTAGTTGGATTGGATTATCAAATGCAACTAGTTATTCTATTAGTTATACCATAAATGGTGGTACTCCTATAAATGGTGGTTCGGTTACAACTCCAGAATACATTGTAAATGGTTTGAGTGCTGGAGATGATGTAACAATAACTGTTTTGCCAGTTGGCAGTGGATGCTTTGTGTCATCGAATCAAACATGTACTAATTCTGTAACTTGCCCTCCAGTAATTGCTAGTGTTACACAGCAGCCCAGTTGTTCTTTGCTTACAGGTACAATTGAAGTTACAAGCCCATTAAATGTATCTCCTCTTCCAATTCCAACCAATTTATTTATATCAGAAATTACAGATGAAGATGTTGGAGCTTTAACTTATATAGAAATTTTTAACGCTACGGGGGCTCCTAAAAACTTAGCTAATTATAAAATTAAAATATATAATAATGGAAATGCTTTTACTTCATGCGAGATTCCGTTATCAGGTACTTTAAATAATAATGATGTTTTTGTTGTTTCAGTTGGGAGTGCGACCAACCAAGGAAATGTTACTCCCGATTTAGTTGTTGCAAGTTGTGCTGGAGTCAATAATAATGACAATATTCGATTGACTTCTTCATCAGATATTGAAATTGATTTATGGGGAAGAACTGATGGAGTTATTTATACACCTGCCTCAGCAACTGGGTATACTTATCGAAGATTGCAAAACGCACCCCACCCATCTTTGACTTGGAATGCTTCAGACTGGACTGCAATTGATCCACAAGATTATACAAATGTTGGTCAATATACTTATCAAACTGTTCTTTATGAATATAGTATTGATGGAATAAATTATCAATCAAATCCTGTTTTTAGTGGATTATCGGCTGGGACATATAGCGTTACTGTTAGAGATGTAATTTCAGGTTGTGTTTCCAATCCAATTTCATTACTCGTAAACAATATTGTAATTGTTACCCCAACGTTCAATCAAGTGCCTTCAATATGTTCGGGAGCAACTTTATCGGCTTTGCCTACAACTTCTACAAATGGAATTACTGGAAGTTGGTCGCCAGCATTGGATAATACTACAACCACTCTTTATACTTTTGCTCCCACAACAGGTCAATGTGCTACCTCAGTTTCAATGACAATCACTGTCAATCCAGCGCATACTATATCTCTTAGCTCAGTTGCAGCTACAGAAACCCAAACTACTTGTGTTGGAACGGCTATTACCGACATCACTTACACACTTGGTGGAGGCGCTACAGGAGCTACAGTGACAGGATTGCCAGCGGGAGTAATGGCTTCGGTAGTAGGAACCACATTGACCATTTCTGGAACTCCTTCTACAAACACTGGCTCTCCATTTAGCTACAATATTACAACCACTGGAAACAGTTGTACCGTGGCCACAGATAGCGGAAGCATCACTATCAATCCAGCGCATACCCTAACCCTTACTTCAGTTGCAGCTACAGAAACCCAAACTACTTGTGTTGGAACGGCTATTACCGACATCACTTACACACTTGGTGGAGGCGCTACAGGAGCTACAGTGACAGGATTGCCAGCGGGAGTAACGGCTTCGGTAGTAGGAACCACACTGACCATTTCTGGAACACCTTCTACAAGCATTGCTTCTCCATTTAACTACAATATTACAACCACTGGAAACAGTTGTACCGTGGCCACAGAAAGCGGAAGCATCACTATCAATCCAGCGCATACCCTAACCCTTACTTCAGTTGCAGCTACAGAAACCCAAACTACTTGTGTTGGAACGGTTATTACCGACATCACTTACACACTTGGTGGAGGCGCTACAGGAGCTACAGTGACAGGATTGCCAG
>Ga0316611_1000420_pt1 | contig 14669 bp, 8 predicted proteins | sample MIS2016202_MG_FD_207675 | JGI IMG/M metagenome (GOLD analysis project Ga0316611, IMG submission 207675) | Microbial mat bacterial communities from Middle Island sinkhole, Lake Huron, Michigan, United States - MIS.2016.202 | ecosystem: Environmental > Aquatic > Freshwater > Lake > Sediment... | reverse complement strand
TCGGGCAATCCGGGTGTTGGTGGGTCGTAATCGCCATCGCCGGCTTTGATTACTCGGTCGGGATTATTCAACAAAACCACTTGATCCAGCGCTTTGAAAAACTGAAAATACTCAGCTGCGGTATTCAAACTTCGTTGCGGATTTCCCTCGGCATTGGGGAAACGCTCGTTGATATAACTTGCCACTATAACCGACGGATGCGAACGCCCCAAACGCTCCATTTCTTCCACTTGCCGAATGGCTTCGGTTATTTTATTACGCCTGATACTACCAAAAAGTGGTAAGTCGATTTGATTCATTAATCCCAATTGGTCACAAAAATCTAATACTTCTTCCTGCACAGGTCGTTGCGTAAAACGGAGGTAATTCATATTGCAGGCCTTTGCCAACAGAATATCATCGCGCAGTCGGTTCCAGTCTTTTCTCATCACGCTTTGCTGTTCAAAACCCATGGTGTTGGCACCACGCAAACGAATGGGCTGCCCATTGAGGTACATTTTTCCTTTGGGAATGGAAACGGTATCCATCGTAAAACTGCGCATTCCAAACTGACGAACTCTCGTGTCGGTGAGTTTTCCGGCCTGATTGTACAGTTTTATCTGAATTTGGTACAGCCACGGATTTTCATTGCTCCAATATCGGAAACCTTTCATATCGAGTGGAATGCGCAAGAAATTTACGCCATATCCCATTTTCAAAATCCGCTTTTCGTTGTCAGTTGGTTTGGCAAGGTCGCCTACACCCGGAATCATTACCGTAGAAGGAACGTACTCATAATCAGCTAAAACCGTGTCGTTGAAATTCTGGCCATAAACCGAAATCTTCAATTTCACACCTTCGGGATATTGCTTAAAATTATTGACTTCCACCCACGCTTCGGCAGCGGATTTTTCCACCAACGGACGAACAAAAATATCGTTGATGTGAATATTGGCGCGAGTTTCGAGGTAGCAATCCTGATAAATACCCATGGCTGCCGGCCCATGATGCCAACCCAAAATAGGATCATCATAACCCGGACCAGTGGCTGCATAAATTTTGTCACCCGCCACCACATTGCCTTTGTCATCCTTGTTGGGCGTGGTAGGGAAATCATTTTCTACTTTCACCACAATGGTATTTTTACCCACTTTTAGTAAGTTGGAAATTTCAAACTCAAAAGGGGCAAAAAATCCTTCGTGCGAACCACAAAAATTTCCATTTACAAAAACGTGTGCTTTGTAATCCACACCTTTGAAATGAAGAAAAACGGCATCGTGATTCACAATGTCTTTGGTCAGTTCCATTTCTTTTCGGTAAAAGGTGGTGGCTCGACCCAGCGGTGGAGCGTAATGTGGAATGCTTATTTTCGTCCACTTTCCAGCACCTTGCAAAGTGGTTGCAAAATCGGTTGAATCGGCGTGTGTGGCAATTCTCCAATCGAATTCCGTAAGTGCAATTCGTTGGCGTTGTTCGGTTACTTTTGGTGCCAATTGCTGCATAAATGGAATGTAGCGCGCGCGCAATTTGTCCATTTCCACGTCCAATTCTTGTTGGGTAGAAATGGGATTCACCACCTTGAATTTTGCTTTCGGATTATTCGCCGTTGGCACCGTAATATTGGGCAACGGAATGGGTTGTGGTGTTACCAAACCTTTGTTTTTCAAGTCGTAAGCTTGCGTGCCGATGTCGGCAAATTTATCTTGTGCAGAAACTGTGAGGATAGAAAAAAGAAAAGTTATTGAGAAAATGATATTGTTGAATAGCTTTGTATGTTTCATTTTAGTACTAATTTATTGGGGCAAAAATTTAAAACAAAATTACTTTGTAAATTGCATATTTCTCACCATTTTGAACGCTAACCAAATAAAATCCTTTATTGAGTTGGGCTATGGTCAATTCTTCATTTTCGGTACTTTCAATGAATTTGAGAACATTGCAATTTGCTTGAATAGAATTATGCGTAGACTCATTTAATTGATACAATTAATCGGCAATCAACTATTAAATGATTAGTATTAATTAACAATAAGCTGTGTGTCATTAGATTCATGTTAAAAAACAGTTTTATAGCCGTATATAGCCATCATTAGATATAAAAGTGGTTTTGTGCTAAACAATGGGTCGTTATAAAAAAGTCATATCGTATTGATTAATATAGATTAAAGTTGAATTATTTAACGATTTGAAGCTTTGCTCAAAACAAAGAGTAAACGCAAAACCGCAATCCCGATAGCTATCGTGGATTTAAATGCCTTATATTCAACAACAAGAGAAGGAACGCTAATAAAACATCCCGAGCAACGGGAGACATAAACCTTCAGTTTTTCTACCGATAAATCGGCATGTTTCATTTGCGGTTTTGCATCCACGATAGCTATCGGGATAGCGGCTTTGCGTTCAAAAAAACATTTTTTATTACGAACTGTTGGCTAAAATCAAATGCTGTATTACATTTAATTGCGCTCAGTCAAATTATTTTTTACTTCCGAAATTATATGTTATATAACCACAATATTTGTTATATAAGTGTATTGCAACAATATATATACTATATATTTGCCGACAATAACCAATAAGATACAATTAATTCAGATATGATTAACTAAGTAGGTTATTGATTTTCAATTACATCATTTATTTTTTTATGTTGAATATCGACTTCAATTCCAATAATTCAATTCCCAAATATCGACAGATTAGCGAAACCATTCTTCAAATGATAAGCCGAGGTACATTGCAAAAAGGCGACAAATTGCCGTCGTGCAATGAATTGCGCAAGCAATATGGATTATCGCAGGATACGGTTTATTTAGCCTATAATCAATTGAAAAGTCTTGGGGTTGTTTCGTCGCAGGTGGGAAAGGGATATTTTGTTCAGAGTACAAACGTAGAAAACAATCACAAAGTATTTGTGCTGTTCGACAACCTAAGCGCTTACAAAGAGGAACTTTATGAATCTTTCAAACTGTCCATGAAAGGAAAAGGCAGTGAGCAAATCTTCTTTCACCATAATAATTCAAAGGTGTTTAAGTCGCTGATTGAAAGTGCTATAGGAGAATTTACTGACTTTGTGATTATGCCTATCGACGAAAAATCGACTGTTGAAATCTTGGAGTTGTTACCAATCAATAAGGTGTATTTACTTGATAAGGCAACAAAAAAGTTAAAACAAAGCTATTCTTATGTCTGTCAAAATTTCGAGAAAGATATTTATGACATAATCACTCAAAATAAGCATATTTTTCAAAAATACAACCGAATGATTTTGCTAACCCAGCACCATAAAAGTCATTTTCAAGAAATTATCAAAGGATTTCGATTGGCAAGCAAGCAACTCAATATTCCTTGCAATATAATATTTAAATCCACTAATTTTCAACTCCAAAAAGGAGATGTATACATTGTAGTAGAGGACATTAATTTAGTAAATATTGTCTATTCCTCTGAGCCATTAAATTTGGTGTTGGGTAGCGATATTGGCATTATTTCTTACAATGAAACCCCATTAAAACAAATTGTTGCGGGCGGAGTTACTACCATTTCAACTGACTTTAGGGCAATGGGAAAAAGCATGGCCGAAATGATATTGTCAGGAAAGAAACAGAAAATTCACAATCCATTTGGAATAATCGTTAGAAAATCAATATAAAATGAAACAGTTAGAAATTAAATCGGCTCAACAAGCTATAGACTTGAAAACATGGGCTTTGAGTGGCGAAGGAATTATCGAATCTAAACGCACTATCGGACAACTTGCCAATGTGTTTGGCGATGAACAGGCTCGAAAAAAAATGAATCAGGATACTTTGGCGTATAATGTTCAGGCACATTTACCTGCAAAAGAAGGAACTCTTGGTGGTTTGTATTTTGGCACTACCATAATACAACCCGGAAAAGTAGGGAACGAGTATTTTATGACCCGCGGTCATTTTCATGCTAGCTCTGATAGAGCTGAGTATTATTGGGGTGTGAAAGGTGAAGGAATGTTGCTGCTAATGGACAAAAACCGCATCACATGGGCTGAAAAAATGATCCCCGGAAGCCTGCATTATATTGGTGCTGATATTGCCCATAGGGTTGCCAATACTGGGAACGAACCATTGCATTTTGGTGCTGCTTGGCCTTCGGATGCAGGTCATAACTATGACGAGATTGACAAAAATGGATTTTCGGCAAGATTGGTAGAAGTGGACGGAGTGCCAACATTGGTATGAAAGCAATTATATTAGACTTGGGCGGAACTCGGTTAAAATTAGGACTGATAAGTGGCAGAGATATTATTGCCGAAACAGTTCTTCCTTCCTTTTCGGACAATGGACTGCTACCTCGACTGCCCGATGTTGAAGTAGCCATCAATGAATTGTTGAAACGTACCGATACGGCTACCTCCGAATTGACTGGTGTGGGTGTTTCTATTCCTGGCATTGTGGATGTCAAAAACATGACTGTACTATCTATCAATCAAAAATTCAGTGATGTAGTTGGGTTTGATTTCAACCAATGGAGCCAGAAAAACTGGGGAATTCCATCTCTACTCGAAAACGATGCACGTGCTGCTTTGATAGGCGAATGGCAATATGGCGCAGGCAGAAACTGCGACAATATTGTATTGGTAACATTGGGAACAGGCATTGGTGGAGCTGCCATGATAGAAGGGAAATTGCTGCATGGCAAGCATTTTCAGGCAGGATGTTTGGGCGGTCATTTTACCGTAAATTTGCATGGCCGAAAATGCACTTGTGGCAATATGGGCTGTGTAGAATCTGAAGCTTCGAGCTGGATACTGCCCGTATTGTTTAAAAGTCACGCTGATTTTGAAACTAGCAAAGCGAGGAACGAATCTCTTTTGGATTTTGAATTATTGTTCCGCTTGGCTGCACAAAAAGATGAAGTTGCAACAGAAATTATGAACAATTGTATGGATGCATGGAGCGCAGGTATTATTACTATGATTCACGCTTATGACCCCGAAATGGTAATTATTGGGGGCGGCGTTATGAAAAGTGCTGAGGTGATTTTGCCACAAATTAGAAAAAAAGTGGCCGAGCGCGCATGGACACCTTGGGGAAATGTGGAAATTTTAGCAGCTCATTTTACCGATGAGGCTGGGCAATTAGGGATGGCACATCTGTTATTGACAATTTAACTATTTACAATTGACTGGTGACCGCAGACTGGTGACCACAGACGAATTAAAAATATGAACGAAATTAAATTTAACACGCTCCCTAGCGTAAAAGTAAAGGGGAATTTTCCTGTATTTCAGGGTTGGGAAGCCATTGGCAGTCAGATAATATCGGATATTGCTAAGCTAAACAAAACGACAGTAGTTGTTGCAGTAGAGTATTATCAGGGTGTATTGGAAGAAGCTACTACCCAAGCTTTGTCAGAGGTTCTAAAACCACAATTGATTATCGACACCCGTGATTTGATGTGGAGTGAAGATAAAATCAAAGCCTTAGTGTATCCCGATGTTACCGACGACAGAATTTTTGGGTATATGACCCGACTAACCATCAACGCATTTTTTGACCATGCAAAAGTAGAAGCTGCCAATGCTCAAATTTCAAGCACGCAAGGCTTGGTAGTGCTAGTGGGTTCGGGTTCAGCTTTTGTACATACTACGCCGGATATTTTGGTGTATGCCGATATGGCACGGTGGGAGGCACAACTTCGTATGCGTACGCACGAGGTCGATAATTTGGGTGTAAAGAACCGTGAAACAGCAGATTGGATGCTACTTTACAAACAAGGGTTCTTTGTCGATTGGCGAGTGTTGGACCGCTGGAAGAAGAAAATCATGTCGAGCTGGGATTATTTGTTGGACACTAACAATCGCAATAAGCCAAAACTGGTGGCAGGAAAAGGAGTATTGGAAGGAATGAAACAAGCAGTGAATCGCCCATTTAGCGTAGTGCCATTTTTCGACCCGGGACCTTGGGGCGGACAATGGATGAAACACTATTGCAATTTGGACAAAAGCCAACAAAACTATGCTTGGTGTTTCAATTGCGTGCCAGAAGAAAATAGCTTGCTGCTAGAATTTGGCGATGTGTTGGTGGAAATGCCATCTATCAACTTGGTGTTTTTCAAGCCTGTAGAACTTATGGGTCCAGCTGTTTACGGACGGTTTGGTGATGAATTTCCTATCCGTTTTGACTTTCTCGACACCATCGAGGGTGGCAATCTGAGCCTGCAAGTTCACCCCACTACGGAATATATTCAGGAAAAATTCGGCATGAATTATACCCAGGACGAAAGCTATTATATGTTAAAAGCAGTACCTGGGGCAAAGGTTTATCTTGGTCTGAAAGATGGTATTAACCCCGAAGAAATGATAGCCGACCTGGAAATTGCACAAGCTGGAGGTGAGCCTTTCGATGCAGAAAAACACGCAGGAGTATGGCCAGTAAAAACGCACGACCATTTTCTAATTCCAGCAGGAACGGTGCATTGCTCAGGTGCTGGAAGTATGGTGTTGGAAATAAGCGCAACACCATATATTTTCACTTTCAAAATGTGGGATTGGGGACGAATGGGCATTGACGGGAAACCACGTGCCATCAACATTGAACACGGAAAACAAGTTATCGACTGGAGCCGTACCACTGACTGGACACGTAAAAACCTGGTCAATGCCATTGAAATTGTGGCAGAAGGCGATGGCTGGGTAGAAGAACGCACTGGCTTACACGAACGGGAATTTATCGAAACCCGTCGTCATTGGTTTGATAAAGAAGTGAGCATGGATACCAAAAACAATGTGCACGTAATTTGCTTAGTGGAAGGCGACGAAATCATCATCGAAAGTCCTACAAACTCATTCGAACCGTTCGAAGTGCATTATGCCGAAACATTTATTGTACCGGCTGGTGTGGGAGCTTACACTATGAGACCTTATGGCAATGGTATTGGACAAAAATGTGGAACCATGCTGGGATTTGTAAGAACAGCCCCCTAATCCCCTCCCGACAAGTCGGGATAAATTGCGGGGCTTTAAGACGCAGTTGGCTAATCATATCAATTTAATATTTTACATAATGAAATCACAATCAAGCTTTTATCCAGTTTTTATTTCTTTTGTTGCAGCACTTGGTGGCTTATTGTTTGCCTTTGATGCCGCCATTATTTCCGGAGTAGTTCCATTTTTGCAATCAAAATTCAGTCTTTCGGGTACCGAAACTGGCTGGATTGTAAGCAGTTTGGTACTGGGTTGCACTGTTGGTGTAATTCTATCGGGCGCACCTGCCGATAAGTTTGGTAGAAAAAAACCGCTGATGCTTTCGGCATTCTTGTTCTTAATTGCTGTTATTGGCGAAGCATTGACCAATTCGGTGGGTATTTTTGTTGTTTTCAGAGTGATAGCTGGATTTTCTGTAGGTATTTCGTCTATGGTTTCGCCCATGTATATTGCTGAAATTGCACCGGCAAAAAGACGCGGACAATTGGTTTCATTATATCAATTTACCATTGTAATAGGTATTCTGCTTGGTTTTATGTCCAATTATATGCTTGTGAATACGGGCGGAGATAATAACTGGCGAATTATGCTTAGCATAATGATTGTTCCTGCTATTGTGTTTTTGGTTGGGTTGTTTTTTGTTCCTGAAAGTCCACGTTGGTTGATTCAAAATAATCAAGGCGACAAAGCTTTAAAGACCCTTCAGAAGATTAATGGAGCTGCCGATGCTGCCAAAGAATTTGAAGCAATTAGCAATTCATTGACCGATAAAAGTGATTCAAGTTACAAAGCCGTTTTTGCACCCGCCATGCGCTTGCCTCTTTTTATTGGCATTGGACTGGCTGTTTTACAGCAAATTACGGGTATCAATGCCATCATGTATTATGCTCCTACCATTTTTGCCAAATCTGGTTTGAGTGTCGATTCAGCCATTTTCCAAACGATATTGGTAGGCGTTATTAATCTGGTATTTTCGTTGATTGCTGTTTTTGTGGTGGATAGATTGGGTAGAAAACCGTTGTTGGTGATTGGTTCAAGTTTAATGACTATTTCGCTGTTGACAGTGGCAGCATCATTTGCCTATAATTTGGATAGCATAATTACTTTGGCTGCCATATTGGTATTTATTGCCTCATTTGCAGTTTCACTCGGACCTGTTACTTGGGTCATGATTTCCGAAGTATTCCCGAATAATGTGCGTGGAAAAGCAATGTCAATTTCTATTGTTTCGCTGTGGCTTGCTTGCTTTTTTGTAGCGTTGTTATTCCCAATTTTGCTAGAAAAAATAGGTATTGGAAATACGTTTTTGGTGTTTGCATTTTTCAGTTTTGCAAGCTTACTTTTCAATCTTACTTTTGTGAAAGAAACCAAGGGAAAAGAATTGGAAGAAATTAATTAAGCAACACAGCGCCCTATAAACAGCTTCTAAACACAGCAATGTAATTTTATAACAACACAATATTAATTTTTTAATACAAACCACTTTATTTTAAAAATCATGAAAACGCAAAAAGTAAAAATGAATCAGTTTTTCTTTACAATTGTTTGTTTGATAGCATTGATGATACCTTCCACTCTTTTTTCCAAAAACAAGATAAAAAAAATAGAGGATACAGACATCAGGTTTAGTCCAAAATGGACAGAAGATGGCACTCCGTTTAAACATTCATGGGAGGGTTATGTTTCGATAGACCAAGCATTTTGGTTACAACATACCGCAGTGCAATCTCAAATAGCCATGGCGCACAAAGATTTGAAAGCAAAAAACTTACGCACAGTTAGTATGCTTGATGACAATATGCGAGTTTGGGCTAATGACCCCAAAACATGGCGCGATAAAGACCGTAAGCCACGCATGAATTTCAGAATGCTGGATGAGGCATTTCAATTGTTGTTGGATAATGGCGTGAATCCGGTGGTCGGTTTCAACTTTATGCCAAAGAAAATGGCGGTGAGCGACATCGATGTTTTTAAAACTGGAAGTTCGGCACCTCCCCGCGATTATAATGAATGGGAATTACTTGTTAGCAGTTTAACGCAGCATTTGATAGAACATTTTGGAGTGGATGTGGTAAAAAAATGGGATTTTGAAAGTTGGAATGAACCCAATTTGAATTATTTCTGGAAAGATGCAAATAAAGACGAGTTTTTTAAACTTTGGGCGATAACTTATAAAGCTATTAAATCAGTCAATTCGGAAATTCGCATCGGCGGTCCTTCTACAGCCCGTGCAGAATGGATTCCCGATTTTATTGAATTTAGCCGGAAAAATAATTGCGAACCAGACTATATTATTGTTCATATCTATAACAATGACAGTGAGTTTGCTGCACTTTCGCCATTCGATGGTCCTCAAACGGATAAAATAAACCATTCGCCACATTATGTAGCAGCGGTTGTGAAAGGGGCTCGCAAGCAAATGAATGATTTAGGATACAAAGGTGAATTGCATTTTAATGAATGGGGCAGCTCTTGGTTTCCAACGGACGAAACGCGCGAAACTCCCAATGAAGCGGCATTTATAGCCATGACAATGGCCAATTGCTCACAATATGTTGACAGAATGACCTACTGGTGTCTTTCCGACCATTTCGACCAGTCGGGATATGCCGCAGAAGCTTTTTATGGCGGATATGGGATGTTGAGTATGGATGGACTGAAGAAACCATCATATAAAGTTCATGAATTATTAAGTATGCTGGGAAACAAGCAATTGCCATTTAGCTCCGTAAATACATCGCAGTTACAAAATGCAATTGCCACCAAAAGTGCAAATGGATACCAATTCTTGTATTATTCTTATGAAAAGGATTCTGTTAGCAATAGAATTATAGTCAATAAAAAGACTGTATCCTTGGTATTGCCCAAAGACGTATCGAAAAATAATATATCGGTATATAAAATCGGACGTGTTGAGAACAATATCCTTTATCAATGGGAAAAGATGAATAAACCAACTTATTTGAAAAAAGAGCAATTGATAGCATTGAAAAAACACAACGAATTAGAAAAATGCACTGAAGACAAATACGAATTAACGGAAACCAAGGAAGGCAAAGTGTTGACTTTTGAAACAGAATCCTCTGGTGTAGTATTTGTCGAAATAACCAATTCATCTTCTGCAAATTGAAAAGTATAGCAAAAAAACGATGAAAAAAGAAACAATATTCCCCAAAAGGGGGCATGAAGGATTTAATCCGGGAATGAATGTTTTCCCTACGGCTGAGAAATTAGGTTTTGAATATGGTACCGATTGCTTTGGGCCAGAAGTGGAAAATCGCACCTTGGATGCCATTCGCAAAAGTCTTGCCGACCCCACTTGCGATGGACCGGAAATAGTGTATTCCATTGCCATGGATGTGGGTAAAAATATACATAAAGCCAAACTAGTTGAATTGCATTTGCTGTATGGTGCTGTTACTTACGCTGCTGGGCGAATTGGAAGTGAACCTGTACGCAGTCAGGGACATAAGCACAAAAAATCGACTTATGCCAACGGTTGGTCAACGCCCGAAGTGTACGAAATTTGGTCGGGCGAGGCTATCATTTATATGCAAGAAACAGCCAACGATGATCCGGGACGCTGCTTTGCCGTTCGTGCAAAAGCTGGTGAAGTAGTGATAGTTCCACCCTTTTGGGCACACGCAACCATCAGTGCCAATGCTGCCGAGCCGCTAACTTTTGGCGCATGGTGCGACCGCGAATATGGTTTCGATTACGATGATGTGCGCGCTCACAAAGGTCTGGCGTGGTTTCCAATTTTGGATGATGAAAATGGAATTACATGGAATGCAAATCCTGCGTATCGGCAATCAGAATTAATTGAAAAATCGCCGCGTATTTATACCGAATTTGGCATAAATCCGAAAAAATCAATTTATGCCCAATTTGAAGAAAATGAGCATAAATTTGATTTTGTAACCCAACCGGAAACGGTCAAGGAATTATGGGAAAATTTTGTTCCTTGATATAAATTGGGTTTGAAAAAAGACGATAAAATAGGGGAGGGATTGTGAAGATAGTACACAATGTCTCCCTTTTATTAAAAAGCCGATACTGTTATTTTTAGTTTGGTCGTTTCAGGAAATATTGGCAGCGGTGCTTGCATATTATACTTTTTAATTTAAAATAATATCACTTTTTGATTAAATAACTTTCCACCATTCAATACACTAACCAAATATATTCCTTTGGTTGGGATATTAATCGTCAATTTTTCAATACCGTTACTATCAATGCTTTTGAGCAATGCTCCATTTGCGTTAAAAACTGTGATTTTTGAATTGCCTGACAATTGAGACAAATCGGCAATTAATTTTCCATCAACGGTATAAACGCTTAGATTTTCCAATTTATTTTGTACCAATGAAGTGCTAAGCCTGGGTACCACATCTTCAAAACTTTGTCCCAAGCGGAATTCATCGTAATACACATTTGATACGCCATTTCGGCACAGTAATTTTATACCAGTAATAGTTAGGTAGCCCAATGCCGAAGAGCTGTAGCTGCCCGATGTAAAAGCAGAAACATCGCCAATGGAAGGCATTGAATGGGGTAAATTGGAAAAATACACCCAACGTTTAAGTTCAAACTCTGCACCTGTTCTTTTGATTACTATGAAGTTGAAACTTGTTTTTCCAGCTACGGATGCAGGAGTAGTAAAGATACCATCCGTGCCACCAATGTTGGAAACGGTGTAGCTATTTTCTTGCACTGCGGCTATCACATCGCCTTGAAATTTACCGTTTCTAATTCCAATTCCGCCAGCTGCCGAGCTTAAAATAAAACTCAAGTCCGTGCCATTTTCGCTGCATAAATAGGAAATGCAAAGAGAATCGCCATCTGCTATGGTTAGATTAATGGGGCGTGTCATGTTTACTCCAGTACTTCCAAGCTTTCCACCTGCCACTTGCAAACCTTCAAATGTCAAACCAGAAGCATTAATGGCAGGCGATTTGTTCCAATTTCCACCCCAAACATATCCACTATTTACCGAACCCACAAAACCTTCGTAAGCATAAAGGCCTATTCGGATATTCAGGGGCTGACTTGCTTCTGATTTATTACCAGCCGAATCGTTGGCAATAACCGTAATCGCGTAATTGACTGACGGCAAAATATTTACCACATAAGTAGTGTCCCTTGTTGTTCCATAAAGCGCTCCATCTTTGTAAACTTCGTATCCGGTAACGCCAATATTATCGGTGGCTCGTTTCCAAAAAACAGCCACATTATTTCCAATTGGAGCTTTTTGCCCCAAACCTGTTGGAGCAGATGGACTTATGATATCGGCTGAGGTTGATAATAGGCCAGTGCTACTAGGTGCAGAAAAGTTACCCGCCAAATCTTTAGCAATGAGAGTAATTGGATAAGCCGTGGATGGGTATAACGATGAAATGGAGTATGAATTTGTAGCCGTAAAACCCATAAACTTACCACCATTATACACCTCATAACCTACAATTTGACCGTTGTCGGTAGATGATGTCCAACTAAAAGTAATGCTTGTGTTGGTGGCATTGGTCAATATACAGTTGGTGGGCGAGGATGGAGGTAAGTTGTCGGATGAACCAAAAATTCCTTGACTCAAATTTTTGTACGAACCGCTGTTCGAAACTTCCAATTTTAGCGCCCTAACCATATAATAGTTTACGCCTTCTGCTGGCGCACTGTCTGTAAAAGATGTTTCGTTTGCAGTGGTGGTTTTAATTTTTTCAAAAATACCTGTACTTGCATTTTGACGGTATACGCAATAACCCAATACGGGCTCTTTGCTGGCAGTCCAGCTCAATGAAGTTCCGGAAACTACTAAATTGGAAGCTGGTGCTACTGGATGAATACGCAACGTAGGGTCGCCCATTAAGCCTATATTGGTTTGAATATTGGTAGGCCCTATATTATTTTGATAACAGCTACGGCTCATGGTCATCAAGTTCGAATATCCCAAATTCTCTCCTAATGCCGTGTGGTGATAATAGCACCTTGGGCGAGCTCCCCAGCAGGCGGAAAGTCCCCAACCATTGGAAGCCAACGATGCGCGCAGGAAATTGTTTTGACTGTCCCAGTCGCCAAAATAGCTTCCAAAGAAAATATTAAATACCGCTTTTGATTCGTAAGCCGCAAAATTGGACGTACTTCCAACTCCTTGCGCCGAAGTATAAGTGCCACCGCCGTCGCCATAAGCCCACAGATAACTGCCAGCTCGGGTAGTAGTAAAATAGTCGTCGCGGGTAATGGCAGCCGGTGGAAACATGGGGGCAAAACTGAGCCAAGCGGTGGAGGCATAGCGCGCATCATCGCCTGCAAGCGGGTCGAGGTTGAAATTATTGTCTATCACCGCTCTCGGTTCGGCTGAAATGACTTTGTGTTTGAAATTATGACTTTTTGCTAAATAGCGACGCAGTAAAACTTCCTCCGAAACGCCAAACGCGGGCATATCTTCCATGTCCACCCGCCCTACTTGCAAGATAGGAAGTGAGGGGAAATGGCTTTGGTCGAATTTTCCATCTCCTATCAAATTCCAGTTTTCGCTCCTACGGGCTTGTATTGTCGATACGGTATTGTCGGTCCAAACTCCTATCATATCAGCATAATATCCATCAGCAGGCCATGCACCAGAATGATCGGCATGTCCATCCAAGCCTCCCATTCCCGAATAGGGTACCGGAACATGGCCGAAAAGATATACAGCTTTCACATTCGCTGGGTCGGCATCGTAAATGTTTTTTATCAAAGCTTTCACGCTTGGAACAGTTGCAGTACGTTCCACATTTTGGCGAATTACCTGCCAGCCATCGCCGGTCATGTCTGCCACCAACTGGTTGAGTTCCGTATACAGTGAACTGGAAAAACTATTGTCCACCACCAAAATTAGTTTTCCTTTGTTGTCCACCTGTGCCACTTCCACGCCTGCTGTCACATAGATATATGGATTGGCATCGGTACCATAACCAAGAATAAAATATTCGTAGCTCTGACCCACAACTATATTCTTATCGGTAAAAGTGGTGGCAGTACCTGGCAATGTGCCAATGGAATTTTTCAAATCAAAATTCAAATCAGTTTTTGCTTTTCTGAATATCGAAACTTGCGTTCCTTTGGCTATTGGTAACCAACTGAAAGTAATGGCAGGCGGATTAGTTTGTACAGTGGTAGTTACCTGAAGTGTCCAATCACGCGGAATGAATTGGGCAAACATACCGAAATCAACAAGAAGACAGGCAGCAATAATCAGGTATTTTTTTAGCATGATGTTGATGGTGAATTTATTAGAATAAGGATTTTTTGGCAAAAAAAAGTAAAATTGAGATGAAACACCATGGCTTCATCTCAATTTTAGTTGATAAAATATTGTTGCCAATTAAAACAATACCACTTTTTGCGTATAGCTTCTTCCACCATTTTGAACTTGTACCAAATAGATTCCTTTGTTTTGGAAACTAATATTCAGTAGCGAGTCATTAGTTTTGATGGTTTTGACAATCACTCCTCTCAGGTCAATTATTTTTACAGTGGATTCGCCAACAACACCAGCCAAATCGGCTACAATTTGTCCATTTTTGCCATACACACTGAACCAAGCCGCTTCAAGCTCTTTTATGCCTGTGCTGTTTAGCGTGGTAACTGATAACGGCAAACTTGCTGGCGAAAAATTACCTGCCGCATCTTTTGCTTTTACGGTCATTACAGATGTTGTATTTGGATTTAGACCAGTAATAAGCCAGTT
>Ga0316611_1000419_pt1 | contig 14670 bp, 10 predicted proteins | sample MIS2016202_MG_FD_207675 | JGI IMG/M metagenome (GOLD analysis project Ga0316611, IMG submission 207675) | Microbial mat bacterial communities from Middle Island sinkhole, Lake Huron, Michigan, United States - MIS.2016.202 | ecosystem: Environmental > Aquatic > Freshwater > Lake > Sediment... | reverse complement strand
AAAAAGGTAGTTTTACAGGAGCCATTTCCGACAAAGCAGGCTGGTTCGAAACTGCCACCAAAGGCACGCTTTTTTTAGACGAAATTGGCGAAATGACACACAGCTTGCAAGTAAAATTGTTGCGTGTACTCGAAGATAGAACTTATACAAAAGTAGGTGCGCAGGCTTCCAATAAATTTGATATTCGAATTATTGCAGCTACCAACAAGTCTATCGAGCTTATTTCAGGTGGCAAAGAGTTTCGCCTTGACTTGTTCCATCGCGTAGGCACATTTATTATTTATCTACCGCCATTACGCGAACGAAAAGGCGATATTCCAGAATTAGTAAAGTATTTTGTGGATATGTTTGCTCGTAAAATGGCTAAAAATATCAATCACATTCAGCCACAAGTGTTCGAACTACTTCAAAATTACAACTTTCCGGGTAATATTCGCGAGTTACGCAATATTATCGAACGAGCAGTGATTCTTTGTTTCGACGATACTTTGCGTGTCGAAAGTTTTTCATTGATGAACACGTTTAGTTTTCAAGAAACATCAAATCCTTGTTTCGAAACCTTTAATTTAGAAGAAATTGAAAAACAAACGATTTTAAAAGCCTTGGAAGTTTCGAACAACAACAAATCGGAAGCTGCTCGTTTGCTAAATATTGAATGGAATGCGCTATATAGGCGAATGCAGAAATTTGGTATAAGTATTAAATAGACTAAATATTTATATTCGTTTTCGAAGAGTTGTCTTTGTATTACAATAGATTTTAATTATATGTTTTTATTTAAATGTCAGATTATTAGATTATTATCTTTTTGGTATGTGTATTGCAAAATTCTTTGTATTAATTAATCAAAAAGAAATCAATTTTTTAAAAAAGTAATAATATGAAAGCAATGAATTTCAAAACAAGTCTGGTTTTATTTTCGATTTTTGGTGTTTTATTTAGTTCATGTATGAATTACGATAACATTAGCAAAGATCTGAATTACACAAATTTCGATTTCAAAACCACAAAACAAGTAAAAGTATCGATTTCGACCTTAAATTCTGCCAACCAAGCTATAGGTGGAGTTTCGTTGAAAATTTATACACAAAATCCATTAAAAGCAGATGGAACCCTTATTGAAAACAGCGACAATTTCTTGATTTTTAATGGTGTTAGTTTAGCGGATGGCTCGTTAGAATGCGAAATTGCTCCAGCAACTATTGTCGACAGTTTAAGTATATTGGTGAATCATATTGGTTTTCCATCATTATACCAAGTAAAAGTTATTTCCAATGATGTCAATGTTGTTATTGGTGGTGCCTCCAAGCAAGGTGCAAAGGTATCTACAGGTATGTCCAAAATTTCTTCGGTAGTGTTGCCCGAACCCGTAAATGTAGGCGGCTTTTATGTGTTGGGAAATTGGTCTACTGCAGGTGTACCTTCCTATTTAACAACAAACGATGTTATTTCGAACGAATTTTTAGACGATATAAACACCTCATTACCAGAACGAATTAAATTACCTGTTTCGCATCCCGAATACATCAGTTCAACCGACGAAGGTAGCATCGTTTTAATTGAAGACGCTGAAGTTTGGGTAACTTTTGTACATGAAGGAGCCGGATATTTGAACACGTTGGGTTATTACACACACCCAAATGATGTGCCTCCAGCAAAAGCAACAGACATTAGCGATGCAACTATCCTTTATCCAAATGTTTCCTTTTCCGGATCAGGTGGTGGTTTGGTATCGGGGAATAAAGTACAGCTCCTTTACTTAGATAAAAATACAAATAAATATACCACCATATTTCCTGCTGGCACTACGGTAGCTTGGTATCTTATTTCGAATGGATATTCGGGAAATAAAATTGGTACAGGGTATAATAAGTTTTATTCCGACAAGCGTTTTAATCCTGAAACTGCTGCCGACAAAAAGAAACACAATGTGATACTTAAAGATAATGCTCGCAAACTTTTGTTAATTGGTTTCGAAGATTTACATCGCGAAATGGGTTCCGACGAAGATTTTAATGACGCTATATTCTATTCGACTGTAACTCCTTACACAGCTGTTAAAACGGATAATATTAAAGCAATTGATACCCCAACCGATACCGATGGCGATGGAATAGGCGATACCTTAGATGAATATCCAACTGACAAAAATAAAGCTTTTAATAATTATTATCCTTCAAAAAATAATTTAGGAACGCTCGCTTTCGAAGATTTATGGCCTAACAAAGGTGATTACGATTTCAACGATTTGGTTATTGATTATAACTTTAATCAAGTTTCGAATGCTGATAATAAGATAGTTGAAGTAAATGCAGCATTAACGATTAGAGCAATAGGTGCTTCGTTGAGAAACGCATTTTTACTACAATTCAATACTACACCTGGAAATGTGAAAGCTGTAACTGGTCAAAATTTAACAAAAGATATATTCGTTTTGAATGCCAATGGTACCGAAAAAAATCAAACAAAAGCTGTTGTTCCAATTTTCGACGATTCGTTTAAAGCGCTTAATTTCACAGGTTCTATTGTGAATACAGTTATCGGCGGTGCTTATACTGCACCCAAAACAGTTAATGTAAAAGTAGAATTTACAACACCAATTGCATTGAGCGATTTTGGTACTGCTCCATACAATCCATTTATTATTATTGGAGGCGAGCGTGGCAAAGAAGTGCATTTACCTGCAAGCGCACCAACCGATTTGGTCGACAAATCTCTTTTTGGCACAGGCGACGATAACTCTGATTTGGCTACTCAAAAGTATTATATGTCCGATAAGAATTTACCTTGGGCAATCAATCTTCCAGCTCAATTTGCTTATCCAGCTGAAAAGCAAGATATTACTAAGTCATTTTTAATGTTTAATACTTGGGCTAATAGTAGAGGTAACAACTTTATGGATTGGTATATGGATAAAAATGGATACCGTGATGCTTCCAAATTATATGTGAAAAAATAAATAGAAAATATCTTTCTTTACTAAACCTAACAGGATTCATAATTCTGTTAGGTTTTAAACATAAAATTATGTACTTTTACAACTGAATTACACTTAATATTTAAAATAATACAATCATGAAAAAGAAAATTTTAATTGTAGATGACAAAACTGAGTTTCGCCGTTTAACAAAAACTATTTTGTCGGGCACTTATTTAGTCGAAAGTGCCGAAAATGGCGTTGAGGCTTTATCTTTATTGCAAAATGGCTATATGCCAGATTTGATTGTGAGCGATTTAATGATGCCTGTTCTTGGTGGTAGAGACCTTGTAGAACAACTTAAAGCATCGGGGGCTTTCAAGCATATTCCAGTGATTATTCTATCGAGTATCGACAAAACTGACGAAAAAATTAAACTTATAAGGTTGGGAGCCGACGATTATCTTGAAAAACCCTATAATCCAACTGAATTATTGGTGCGTATCGAAAAACTTTTGAAAGAATAGTAATTTATTATTTTTGCAAATAATTTCTCATTTTCGTTCAGTTTATGCATAAGTTTGTCAACCTCTAATGTTTAAATTTATGATTCAACACATTGCCTATCTTGGCACAAATGCCGATTTTGCATTATCTTTTCAAAAACCAAATTTTCATGTTTCAGTTTTTAGCAGTCCAAATGAAATATTGACTGATTTCACTGCTATTGATTTAATTATTTTTGAAGAAAACAAAAGCTATTCATTTGATTCGCTCCGCAAATTAAAAATCCTTTTAGCAAAAAGTAAAATTGTTTTTTTCGTTGTAAATAATATTGTGCCAACGTCCGAATACCTCAAAATTGGTGTGCACGACGCTTTTACATTTGATACAAAACCCGAAGTGCTCCTCAAAAGGTTCGAATTTGTAAAAGCCCACTACCACGATTTAGTGAGTGCCAAAAAGGATCAGGTTGCTCCGTTCAAACTACCATTGTGGAAACGAACTTTTGACATTATCTTTGCCGGTAGTGTTTTGTTGTTTCTATTCCCTATATTTTTAGTAATAATCATTGCTATTCGGTTAGAATCGAAAGGGAAATTTTATTATGCTGCTCCGCGTATAGGTACAGGTTATCAGGTGTTTGGCTTCCTCAAATTCAGAAGTATGTATGCTGATGCTGATAAACGTGTAGACGAATTGATGAAGAAAAATCAATATGGGGTTTCTAAAACTGAAAATGAATCAGCTGACTTAGCGGCTGTTGCTTCGAATAATAAAACGTATGAGCCAATTACGCAAGGCGAAAATGTAATGATCTCAGACGATGGTTTTATATCGGAAGATACCGTAAAGCAACGCAAAGCGGAGAAGCGCGAAAACGCATTCTTCAAAATGGCAAACGATCCGCGTATCACCAAAGTTGGTCGTATACTTCGTAACACAAGTATCGACGAATTGCCTCAGTTTATCAATGTGCTCAAAGGCGATATGTCGATAGTTGGCAATCGGCCTTTGCCACTTTATGAAGCCGAGCTGCTCACTACCGACCAATGGTCGAAACGCTTTTTGGCTCCGGCTGGCATTACCGGATTGTGGCAGGTTACTAAGCGAGGAGGTTCCAATGCAATGTCGGCCGATGATCGTAAGCAGCTGGATATAGAATATGCCGAGAATTTCTCGTTTTGGTACGACATAAAAATATTGCTTAAAACCGTTCCGGCAATGTTACAACACGAAAATGTTTAAATAATTCAAATGAAAAAAGTTTTAATTTTATTCTTTCTTGTTTCAATTTCTATATACAATTATTCGCAAGTGCCAATTGTTGTGGATAGTTTAAAACCCGAACTTGGTTTAAATAAAACAGAGACTTTTGACATTCCCGAACTTTCAGTTTGCATCGAAAGTGCTTTGAAAAATTCGCCACTTTTGAAAGCAAATCAGGAGCAGATTGAAATTATTTTGGAAGATATAAAAATTAAAAAAAAATCGTGGTTAGAGTATTTAATTATTGACGCAAATACTCGCTATGGATTGTTTAATCAGGTTACTCTAACCCAAGAAACATCGAGTCCCGATTTGGCTATACAATCTAATAAAGAGCAATTTAACTATTTTGCAGGTATAACCTTACGTATTCCATTTTCGTATTTTGTAAATAACAAAAGCGAGCAAAAAAAGCTAAAACTTAATATAAAAGAAGCCGAGCTCAAAAAAGAAGATTTAAAAATTGAAATTAATAAACTTGTTGTTGTAGAGTATTTTAAATTTAAACGATTGCAAGAGTTGTTGGGTGTTCATCTTAATAATTTGCAAACAGCTCAGATAGATTATCTTAAATCGAAAAACGATTTAAAATCGGGTATGCTCACTATGACTGAATTTGCTGCATCTTCTACGGCCTACGCCAAGGCTGTTGATGCTTTTGTTTCGGTTAAAAATGATTATTACGCACAGTATTATATATTTAACATCCTGATTGGTACCAATATTCAAAATGACAAAAAATGAATATAATTAAATTTTTAAAAATAATTTATTCAAAATTACTATACCTCACCATTATTCCGGTAGTTGTAGGGGCACTTGTGTATTTTTTAACAAAAGATTTGCCAGTTAAATATACTACATCTTCCACAATTTTTACCGGAGTAACTTCAAATAGTGGTTTGGCTGTTGAGTCAATACGCATTGATAATAATGCAACTCAGAGTGAGTATAATAATATTATGACAATGCTAAAATCTACTACCCTGTTCGAGGAAATATCATTGCATTTATTAACTCAGCATTTAATACTAACCAAACCTCAAAAAGAAATAATTTCAGAAGAATCGTATCGGGAATTAATGGCATCGGTACCTGATAAAGTTAAAAAATTAGTTGTAAAAAATAATTTTGAGAAAACCTATAAAAATTTAAAAGACTATATTGTACAAGACGAAAAAAATTACATATATAGATTAATGAATTTTGGACATAAGTATTATGGTATTAATTCAATTTCAACTTTAAAGGCGGAACGATTAACGAATAGCGATTTAATAAAACTAAGCTATGAATCGGAAGACGCAGGTATATGTTTTAATACAGTAAAGTTCGCTACCCAGATTTTTGTTGAAAATTACAGCGAGATTAAAGTAAAACAATCAAGTTCGGCCGTTGCCTATTTCGAACAAAAATTAAAAGAATTACAGTTAAAATTAGACGAGGCGGAACAAAAACTTCTCGATTTTAATATCGATAACGATATTATCAATTATTACGAACAAACAGAGCAAGTTACCACCCAACAAGAAAAAATTGAAGTTCGCTTGCAAGATGTTAAAATGGAGTTTGAAGCTTCTGAAGCTGTCTTAACGAAGTTAGAAAACGAGGTTGAAAAGCGTTATAATATTAATTTGAGAAATAATACAATTTTACAAATTAGAGAGCAATTAGTAACGTTAAATGAGGCTATTACTGCTATCGAATTGGATAATAAATCTGCTAATAGAACTAAGTTACCCGAATTACGCACCAAAAGAACGAATGTAGAAAATATTCTCGAAAATAAAATTGACTCAATGAATATTTTCGATTCAAAAAGTCAGGGAATTGAATCGCAGCGATTACTAACCGAATGGTTGGATGCAGTTAAAAATCACGAAAGCTATGCTGCTTTGTATAAATCGATGAAGATTAGGCAAATAGATTTTATGAAGCAGTTCAAGAAATATGCACCTCTTGGGGCCACTATCAAACGAATTGAGCGCGAAATTGATATTTACGAACGTGAATATCTGAGCATTTTGCACCATTTGGGCTTAGCGCGACAAAATCAACAGAGTATAGATATGCGTTCGAATATGAAAGTGCTCGACGCAACAAAATTTCCAATCAATTCCATTCCTTCTAAAAATAAATTATACGTTATAATAGCTGTACTTTTCTCAATTATTTTTTATTTATTAGCTGTTTTTGTTATTGAGTTAATGGATGCGCGCCTCAAATCGCCTTCGCTACTTAAAACAACTACTGGATTGGATGTTTTAGCTGCATTTGTGGCAAAAAATAAACGAAATAAAAAATATATTGCTTCTGATATTGTTGATGAACGTGCTGCACTTCAAATTTTCGAAAAGGTTCGAAAATTAGCTTTTGATTTAAGTAAACCTTTTGTTATTCAGATATTTAGTAGTTGGGATGGTGCTGGAAAATCATTAGTTGCTTCGAAATTGGCTGGCGAAATTGAAAAGCATAATTTTACTGTACGAATTTCAAGTTTTTGTAGCCCAGATACTGATAAAAGCTCGGTAGATATTGCTCAAAATAATGAAAATACGGAAACTAAAACTGCTATTCAGATTGAAGATGTCAGTTCTGATATAAATAAATTTAATAATTATAGCGCTTTTATTGCAGATAAAAAGATAGATGCTGACTTTTTAATTACTATTTTTCCACCCATAAGTAATGGTATTGATAACACCGTTTTAGTATCGGATGCTAAAGCTAATTTAATTGTTTACGATGCAAATACTTCGTGGGCGGAGGCTGATGTGTTTATGCTCAACAAACTAAAAACGGTATTGCCTGATAATAGCTTGTATGCATTGTTGACCTATGCCAACCCCGACAATTTGGAGGAAATGTATGGAGATATACCGAAAAAAAGATCCTTCATTCGTAAAATGCTTAAAAAATCATTGAAAAGAGTTATGTAAAGTTTTCGAATCAAATGGGAATGAGTACAAATCCAACGTATTTAGATAATAAAGTAAAACATGCTTTACTGGTAGTTATTGTCAGTAGTATCTTTATTCTGCTTATTGGAGGTGCAATTTATTTTTTTTCAAATGATAACTTTGTTGCTGGTATTGCTTTACTTATACTTCCAGGCCCAATTTTTTATTTATATCATTTTTTTGCTAATCCACGTATTGGTTTTTATTCGGTATTAGTGGCCAATTATTTTGCAATTGGTTTGTCACGCTATATTCCGGCACCATTGGGTTTAACAGTGGATGGATTATTGGTACTTACTTGGTTAGCACTCATTTTTAGTCAGTTTAATAAAAAAGTAGAGTGGAAAAATGCTGGTCGCGATTTTTCATATTTTGTCATTATTTGGTACGCAATGACATTTCTACAACTATTTAATCCAGAGGCAGTTAGTCGTGAGGCATGGTTTTATGCTATGCGTGGTCAGGGCTTGTATATTTTTTTAACCGTGCCACTAACATATCTTATTTTTAACAAGCCTAAAGATTTAGATATGTTGATTAAACTAACGGCTTGGTTTACTATTGTTGCTATTATTAAAGCCTTATCTCAAAAATACATTGGTGTCGACCAATGGGAATCGCGTTGGTTAAATCAACCTGGAAATCGTTCAACGCACATTTTGTTTGGTCAGTTGCGAGTATTTTCAATTTTTTCGGATGCTGGTACTTTTGGTAGTTCAATGGGTTATTTTTCAGTACTTTACATTGTTCTCGCTATACACGAATCCAAAAAGAGTTTAAAGTATTTCTATTTGGCAATTGGTTTTATGTCGTTTTTTGCCTTGATGATTTCAGGTACTCGCAGTGCAATTGCAGTACCATTAACAGGTTTTGCTGTTTATGCAATTCTTTCGAAACGTGTTACTATCATTGTAACCGGTGTAACGCTTATGGTTTTGATATTTGTGTTTTTTAAATACACTACTATTGGACAAGGTAATTACGAAATTAGGCGTATGCGCTCAGGGTTTTCGGAAGATAATGCTTCGATGGATGTTCGAAACGATAATCGGAAAATCTTTGCCGACTACCTCAAATCCAGGCCTTTTGGTGGTGGGGTAGGATCGGCCGGAAACTGGGGAATGCGCTTTAGCCCGGGTACATTGCTTGCCGAAACTGCTACCGATGGTTTTTATATTCAGATATGGGCTGAGCAAGGTATTGTTGGACTAACTTTTTATTTGATAATGATTTTTTATATCGTCGGAAAAGCATCGTTCTTAGTGTTTTTTCGATTAAAAAAGCCAGAATATAAATACAAGGCCATGGGACTTACGAGCGGAATGTATGGGCTAATTGTGTCATCTTATACGGCTTCGAGCTTAGGGCAACTACCAAATTTAATCATAGTTTTTGCAAGTATGGCTATGATTTCGCTCATGCCTGAGTGGGAAAAAAACGAATCTGAGTCTATTATTGTCGAAATAAATAATAAATAATCCTTTAAATTTTTTAATTCTATGAAACCAAGTCGATTAGAGAAATTAGAAGCGGTGCGTGGTTTTGCTGCTCTATATGTGGTTTTTTTTCATGTCTTACCTCAAAAAATATTTTTGTTTGGTGTTAATATAGGCTTTCTTTTTCGCTTTGGACCCGAAATGGTCATCGTTTTTTTTGTGCTTTCGGGCTTTGTAATAAAATTTACTTATGAGCGATCGCGCGATAAATCCTTTGGTTATTACTTTATTAGGCGCTTTATTCGATTGTACATTCCGCTTCTACTAGTTTTTATAATGGCTTATCTTATAAAATGTTATGAGGCTGGAGGCTGGGCTAATCCTGAAATTAAATACTTAATTGGTAATTTGTTTATGTTGCAGGATGTGATTTCGCTCAAACCAAATGTGATTGTTCCTGCCTATTTAGGAAATGGAGTGCTCTGGTCGCTTTCGTACGAATGGTGGTTTTATATGCTGTTCTTTGTTCTTGTTACGCACGTTAAACCTGAAAAAATAAATAAATTCGTTACAATTTTGACGATTGTAGCGGCTGCCACTTATTTAATTTATCCTTTTATAGTAAACCGATTGGTTATGTATTTTGCAATTTGGTGGACAGGAGTTCGATTTGCCGATATGTATCTCAAAAAAGAGGAATTTAATTTTCGAGCTATTTTTCCACAGGCAGCTTTATTGCTCTCAATTTCAATAATTTTAGCTGTTAATTTGAAATTGAATTTTGAGTTTACGAAAATTTACGCTTACCCTTTAGTTGCTTACCCTTTTGTTGAATTACGCCATTTTGTTTTTACTATTATAGTTCTTTTTGGTGCTATACTTTGGAAAAAACTCAATTGGTTTGGCTTCGATTTGTTTGTCGGAAAATTCAAATACCTCGCTTCCAGTTCGTATGTCATTTATATAGCACATCATTATTTAGTTATCGAAGCGCATTATTTAAATTTTATAAATAATAAAATTATTGAATATGGACTTTATATTATTATACTTTTAATATTTTCCTATCTGCTTGAAGTTGTTATTTACAATAGAATAAAAAATTTGATATTAAAATAACAAATTGATTCTGAAAATTGGTTGATAGCCTAGATTTATCCTTTTGTCGTAATTACTATTACAGCAATAAAATTTATTCTGCGACAGCATTTTTATTATTTTAATTACAACTTTATTTTAAGTTATAGTTTACTTTTGTCGATATTGATTTTAATGCAATAATTATTTTAATTTTGAATTTTCATAATATTAAATCACATGGAAAAATCGAATCATTTTCTATTGACTTTCGACAATTTATTGAAAGGCGATTTCTTAGCATTATCCGATTTCGAGAGTTTGAAACTTGAAAATACAACGCTATTTTTAAAAGGTAAACTTTACGGTTCTACACTAACCGATTTGCTTAAAAATTATGTAGAGAATGGCCATAAAGCATTTCAACTAATCGATGGCGATTTTTTGTGTATAGTTGTTGAGCCTAATAAAATTACTATTGTTCGAGATAGACATGGAGCTGGTAATCAGCTGTTTTATTCTTCCAAATACCTTAGCAATTCGCTATTGGCATTTGCAGAAATTGATGGTTTTGAGTGCCAACCCAACCACGAAGGATTATTAACATTTATGAGTATTGGTTATATTCCGTCGCCAAAAACTGCTCTTAAAGGTGTTTCGAAATTAAATTCTGGTTTTGTATTGAAATTTGAATCAAATAAAATTGAAACTTTTGATTTGTTTGATTATAAGAGCTATATGCAAAATGCTGGTAAATCGAAACTCACAGTAGATGAAGCAGTAGGCGAATACGAAAAACTGCATAAATCGGCTATTGAGACACGCATTAAAGGTGCTCAAAAAGTAGGACTTTTATTAAGTGGAGGTTACGATTCGGGTGGAAATATTTCGGCATTACGCGAAGTGTATCAGGGCGATGTGGTTTCTTATTCCATTGGCTTCAAAGATAATCCGTGGACTGAACTTCCTTTGGCAAAACTACTTTCAGAAAAATACAATAGCCGACACTACGATTACGAAATTGATGGCTCCGAAATAATGCAACTACCTCAAATACTTCGCGCTACAGGTGATCCTTTTCAAGAAGGCGGTTTGCTTGTGAATTTCACTGTGATGCAATTGGTTGGAAAATCGGGCGAAAAACCAGATGTCATTTTAGGTGGCGATGGAAACGATCAGCATTTTGGAACTTCGGGCAAAGAATTGGCTATGCACTGGAAATTGAAATCAAAAGGCGTTCAGTTTCTACAAAATTGGTACGACATATTAGGTGATTCAATTTCTTCTTTTGATAAAGATAGTATTCTTTTTCGAACCGAATTTCATAATCGAAAGATTTTGCATATACAACAAAGCGATACATTTGGCTTTTCGCTTCGTAAATTAAATAATATGACTTTGAAAGGAATTAATATTGATAGTTTACACTACCTTAAAAATGCCCCTAAAAGTTATAAAAATTTTGATGACTTTTTCTTTAACAGAAACTATAATATTGATATTAAACAGGTTATAAACGAAGTTATACTTTTCAAATCGTCGCGCATGAGCGAATTGTTTGGAAATAAAATGTCATTTCCGTATATGAGTACCGAGTTGTACAATTTTTTGAACGAAATGCCTGTTAATTATAAGTTTAAGGGCACTCTCGAAGAACTTTCGGCTGGTAAAGGTGTTTCGAAATACCTTCATAAAACATATTTAAAACCCAAATTGCCAACCGAGATAACAAACCGTAAAAAGCAAGGCGGTTTTGCACCACTACCAATATTTCTGAAAGACGACACTCAACGAAGAGCTTTATTTGCCTACTTACGACATGCTGATGGTGTTAAAGCAATTTTCAGAATGGATAAAATTGAATCCTTACTTAATCAATACGAAACTATTGCTACTTCAAAATCGTATTGGTTTTGGTATCAGCAGGTTAAAGCAAATCAGATTATAAATTTATTGACGCTCGCTGTGTGGTGGGAAATGTTTATAAACAAAAAAACGAATTTGCAAAATATCAATGAATTAATGTAAAAACAGACAACATGCTAAAGGGCGAAGATATAATTTGTATTGCAAATACCAGCTGGTTTGGCAATTATGCCAAATCAACGGTTCAAATTTTGGAGCGTTTAGCAATAAACAATCGCGTACTTTTTGTCGAATACCCATACACTATAAAAGATGTGTATGCTACATTGCGTGGAAGGCAAAATGCACCTGTAAAGCGCATGTTAGGAGCTGATAAACGTTTGAAATTAATAGATACAAATGTTGGCAGTCAGGTTTATAACTTGGTTATTCCACCTGGAATTCCTGTTTTTTTTCTGAAAAATGAACGGCTATTTAATTTTTTATTTCCACTTAATGTGTTGATTTACAAGCTGACAGTGAAGTGGGCAATGCGAAAATTGAATTTTAAAAATCCAATAGTTATTACCGCTTATAATCCAATTTTTGGTTTGTCGCTTTTAAATAAATTTGGCGAAAAATCGCATATTTACTATTGCTACGATGGTGTTGAGTCGGTTTTTTTTGGAAAAAGAATTTTTGATATAGAAAATAAATTTTTGGCTAAAGTAGATGCTGTAATCACCACATCCGATTTTTTGAATGCTGAAAAAATTAAACTTAATCCAAACTGTTTTGTTGTAAAAAATGGGGTTGACTTTCTTGTTTTCAGTCGATTTTCAAAATCGGAAGTTTTCACGCGTGAGCGAAAGCGTGTTGGTTTTATAGGGAGTCTCGATCCAAGGTTCGATATTGATACGGTTGAATATGTTATTAGTAAATTGCCTAATTTCGATTTCGAATTTACGGGCGACATGCGCAACGAAGCATTAAAATCGCGTATGAAAAAATTTGCTAATGTAAAATTCTTCGACCCAATTAAACCCAATGATGTGCCCGAATTGCTTGCAGCTTACGATGTTGGAATTATTCCATACATTGTAAACGAAGTAAATAAAAATATTTATCCACTAAAAATAAACGAATACTTGGCTGTGGGTGTGCCGGTAGTTATGAATGCTTTTGCTGTTTTGCCAGAATTTGATGGATTAGTAAGTGTGTCGACGAACAAAGACGATTTTGTACAAAAACTTATAGATGAAACAAAAAATGATACTTCCGCAAAAATTATAAAACGTATTAATTTCGCCTCTGCTAATTCATGGGAAGCGCGAACCGAAAACTTTGAAGGTATTGTTAAAAAAATGTGTTAATTTGCCAATCAACAAATCAACCAATTCACAGATAAACTAATTAACTAATTAACTAATTAACAGATGAACTAATTAACTAATTAACCAATTAAAAAATTAAATATATGTATTACAGGAATATAGCCAATATGAATGAGGTGATAATCAAACGTTTGAGCATTTTACCTCGCGATTTTGATTTAATTGTAGGTGTACCTCGTAGCGGAATGTTACCGGCAAACCTTATTGCCTTGTACCTGAGTAAACCTTTTACCGATATACATTCGTTCCGAAACGGACATATTTACAAAGCAGGTGAACGTGGACAATTTATTGATGTAAAGGAATTTAAGAAGATTTTAATTGTCGACGATAGTATTGCTTCAGGCTCTGCAATGGTTAAAGCAAAGGAGTTGATAAAAGAAATCAGCAGTGATTTTGATGTTCGTTTTTGTGCCGTTTATGTTGTTCCAGGAAAAGAAAATTTAGTTGATTATTTTTTCGAATCTGTGCCACTTCCGCGCTATTTTCAGTGGAATATACTGAATCATAGCGATTTAGAAAAATCGTGCTTTGATATCGATGGCGTACTTTGTGTAGATCCATTAGACGAACAAAATGATGATGGACCAAAATATATCGATTTTATTCTTAATGCCGCACCGCTCTACATACCCAAAAGTAAAATTGGCACCTTGGTAACATCTCGCCTCGAAAAATACAGAAAGGAAACAGAAATTTGGTTGCAAAAAAACGGTGTAAAATACAATAAACTTGTTATGCTCGATTTGCCCGATATGCGTGCCCGCCAAAAAGCAAATAGTCATGGACAGCACAAAGCAAATTCGTATAAAGAATCTCAATATAAATTGTTTTTCGAAAGTTCGTTGCATCAAGCACTCGAAATAAACAAAATTACTGGTAAACCTGTTTTTTGTACCGAAAATTTTGAAATGATTTTCGATTCACAATCCTTTGCTTACAACGTAAAAAGTGGCAAGTATTTTCCAGGATTACGTAAAATTGCTCTGAAAATAAGAAACAAATATTTTAGGAAATAGATTTTTTTAATTATATTTTTTACACAAGATATTTATTTGTTAATAATATTTGTTTAACACATCTACAACCATTTCCACTTCATTCCATTCCATTACAGGGCTTATTGGCAAACTGAGTACTTCGTTGTGAATGAGCTCTGTAATAGGAAAAGTAACATTATTCATTTGCTTATAAGCTCCTTGTTTGTGGGGTGGAATAGGATAATGAATTAATGTTTGAATGCCGTTTTCGGTTAAATATTGCTGTAAGCG
>Ga0316611_1000418_pt1 | contig 14723 bp, 33 predicted proteins | sample MIS2016202_MG_FD_207675 | JGI IMG/M metagenome (GOLD analysis project Ga0316611, IMG submission 207675) | Microbial mat bacterial communities from Middle Island sinkhole, Lake Huron, Michigan, United States - MIS.2016.202 | ecosystem: Environmental > Aquatic > Freshwater > Lake > Sediment... | reverse complement strand
TTACCTGAATTCAATCAAAGTAAAATTGATTTTTGGTTAGATGTTAAAAACGATTTAAAGCGAGTTTCTTTAGCCGTTGCTTCGTAAGCTATCATATAACGTTGGTGCTTGGCGATGTGTGGGACAAAAATAGAATAGACTTTCGATTAATAACTAAACATAACAAAAATGACTGAACTTAAAATTAAAGACCAAACCCCGCATATTGCCAAACACGTGTTAAGCGATGACTTTTCTTTTGTTTTACGTGATACTGAATGTAATTCTAAAGTTTTTGGTTCTTGTGAAATATGTGGTAAAGACGCTGTTCAAGTCTTTAATCAAAAAAGATATAAAACAATACTGCATCCAATAACCAATCAAAAGCACAATCAATTCATAACTGATTGTTATGGTCATTACGAATGTTTAATTAAAATAAGAACATAGTAGCTTACCGAAGCAGAAAGAAATTTAGACAGCGTTTAGCAGAATTATCTTTTTGACAGCTTCGGTTTAAGTTACTTATTATAAAAAAATAATTATGAAAAGATATTTTAAGCTAATTAAAAAGTATCCTGAAAGTCAACCTTTAGGAACAATATTTGAAAAAGATTATCATTCAGAAAGTTATAATCTCACTGACACTTATTTAGTTTGTGTTAAAAAAGAAGAAGTTGAAAATAATCCTGAATTTTTTAAAGAAATCTTTATCCACGATGTTGAGCAAGTTATCGCTTACCTTAAACGTAAACTATTAATATCAGTATTATGAAAAACGCATCAACAACCCAAGACAACCGATTTAACTATATGCTATTATCGAGATACCAACAAGATATCGAGTATTTTTTGAACTACGGTAACCGAAGCGAAAGAAATCTATTCTTTGATACAAAAGAAGAACACATCGAAGAAACAATAAAATTGTGGGAGAAACTAGAGCCAAAACCCGAATGGCTGACTTTTGAACAACTCACAGACTACAAAACAAGAATGTTAAACAACTAAAAAAATTAAAATGAAAACAGTAACTATCAATTCAATAAAATACAGTGTAAGTTTAGAATTAAATAAACACCTAAACGAAAACAAAGACTGTAAAGAAACTTTTAGCTTCTTATTTAATTTAGGTCTAATGAGTGGTTCACTTGTAAAATTATAGAAATTATGGAAAATTTATTTGAAACATTAGCAAACATAACTAACCCTAATAATGGGTTAGTTATTAAAAACGTACAATTTATTAAAAATTTTGGAATCAATCACAATACTAATTTTTAAAACTTTATAAAATGGAACTCAAAGACAAAATTTACCTACCATTCAAATCACGTTCAATGCGTGAAGAAAAGACAATTTTATGCGACAAAAAGTACAAAATGCCAATGTCATACAATGGAACGGTACAAGCAGAAAAAGCAGCCGAAAAATACAACGGTAAAATATACCGTATTCCAATGCAGATGAATAGATATTTCATTGAAAAACAGTAATACTGACGAGATTTTAATAATCGAGACTAGGCGAAAGCCTAGTCTATTACAAACACTAAAAAATTTAAAAAATGGAAACTACACTATTTGAAGTAAAATTTTATGATGGCAGAAAATTTATGGTTTTCTGTTATGGAAAAAATCAAAAAAACAGATTTAGAGAATTTACTCTAAAATTAAAAAACGAAATTGAAAGTATTGAGGAACTTTCAAACGGAATCCACACGATAAGCGAATTTGAAAAAATAACAACTAATTTAGTATAAAAATGAAAACAACAATAAATCAAACTGACGTTTTAAACAGTGATTTTAGACACTCAAAATGGTTTACAAGCCTTAACCGTTCTACTAATCAATACGAGCCTTATTTAAGTAAAAAATTAGCACTCCAATACTTTGCTAGTTGTGGCGATTTTATTAACGATAACAACGTTTTGAGATACACAGGAAAAGAGGGAGGAAGTTATAGAATGAACATAACCGAAGCGACATATTTCAAACAACTTTTAAAAGAAGTAGAAGAAGCAAAAGCCGAAGCAAAAAAATATATTTCAGACCTCAAAAATGAAATTTCAGAAAGCAACAAGCATCCAAAAAAATATTTTCTCTTTAAAAACTGTATTCTTTGTGTTCAAGTTTGGAGTAATTCAGAATACACAAGTACAGATGCAAGTTTTATCGACTACATACAAGAACACGGAGGAGATCTGAAACACATTTTGGCAGACCTTCAACCAATAAAAAACGAGATTTTAACCCTATTTAATTAATCACACAATGGAATATCAAATCAAATTTAGAGGCATCGACAGATGGAACAGACCAGTTTTTAAAGTAATCGACAAGCCAATGTACTTTGGCAGTACAGATACTTTGTTCAATGATGAAGTAGAACCCGACAAGGTTAACAATTATTTCAAAGACAACTTAGAGGAATTGGAGTACTTCGGTAATCATTTCGGGTGCGAACCGCACGGAGGAAGACCCGAGAATTTAAAACTAATCCTAAACAACTAGAGAGCGATGAAAACATTTATATTAGCAGGAAGCGAAGCCGTAAAACATTTGTTTGATGAAAAATATCATAAACTAGAAAAATCGATTTTAAGAGATTGTTCAGGCGAAATATATTCTTTCGACCCAACGCAAAAAAATTGTTTGTCAGAGCTTTTGGAGCAACTAAAAGGCTGGAATGATTTTATAGAACTTTCAGATAGTGCGATAAAAGAAATCGAAGAAAACACCTCAATTCAATTCGATAGAGAAGAAAATATAAAAGCCTCTATTATCTGGAGTACAAATGATTTTGAAGCACAAGCCGAGCAAAATTTTAACGAACTTAAAGAAAGCACACCTGAAGAGTTTAAGCATTTAGAAAATTGGGAGCAACTTTATGATAAATCTAAATTTGCTCACGAACTAGAGCGAATGATAAGCGCACACGATGCAACAATAGGCATAACGTGGCTAACTGTAGAGGAGTATTTGCATAACTGTGAAATCAAAAATCTTAAAATCACAACAAAATGAAAAAAATTATTATTACCATCGCATTGCTTTTATCTTTAAATTCGTACTCTCAACAGGTTTACAATTTAGACAAGAAAAGGGACAGTATTAGCTACACAAAGACAAATGACGTAGCAATTTATCACGGAGAAAAAAAAGTCGTTTATTTATCCAAAAAAGGCAAACTATTTATCTTCGTGACTTCGAAGAAATCAGGCAAAGAATATAAAAAACACATCAACTAAAAATCTAAAAAAATGAAAAAAGTCTATTTAAAACTAGGAGTATTAAAATTTTTAGCAATTAAAAAATTTTATAATGATTGTGCAGATTGTAACGATTTTTACAAAATGTTAAATAGAAGGTTAAAATTTAAAAAACCTTCTGAACTTGCTTATTTTTTAAATTATGAATTTGAAGTACACTGCAAGGAATTTGCACAATATTAAAAAATGAAAAATCAAACACAAACACAAGTAATAACTGCACTAATTTTATTTAGTGCAGTAATAATAACAATTTTAATACAGATATAAAATGAAAACTAAAAAAACAAAAAACGTAAAACGATATAATCTACCAATATACGATATTTATTATATCAAAGATAGTTATTATACTGGTGGGCTTGAAAATGCCTGTATTTGCGAAAATTGCAACCGTCCAATATCAAACGTGGCTGTTATCGAAAATGATAAAAAAGAAGCTTTAAAAATATTTAATAAATTTGATGCAAATATTAAATTAAAAGATATTTATTCAGCTATAAATGCTCCTTCTGGATGTCCAGATACATTTAGTAAATCTTTAAACGAATTGTTATGAGAACATTAATTCACGAACTTATAAAATATCTTGAAATAAGAAACGATGGTATTTCAAAAGTATTAAGCCAAAGTAACTTAACAAACTATGAAGTTGATAGGTATAATGGAATGTATGATATGAATTTGCAAATTATACAGGAGCTGGAAACAGATTATTTGCATCGGGAGAAACAACAAATAAAAACAGCTTTTGCTTTTGGTAATAGAATAGATTATGTTAAAAGCGAGGAAGATTTTTATAATGAAATGTACCTATTGAATACTCAATATAAATCAATATAAAATGCAAAGACAATCAATAATAGTATTTATTCAAAACGTTGCATTTCATTTAGTATAGGAGAACCCATTAATATTGCAATGCGTAATTATTATTTTAATCAATATAAAAATTAAAAAAACCCAATCCTTTGCAAGTTTAAATACTTGCTCCTGGTTCGTGACCAGGCAAAGGAACTAACTTTAAAACAAAACAGAATGACATCATCAGACCAATTAATCCAAAAACTAAGTAAATCAATAGCAGACAAAGGCATCACGAAAAAATCAGTATGCGAGAGAGCAGGTATAGCCGAAGCAACTTTAAATCGTGTATTCTCATCACGAGTAAAACCAACTCTTGAAACATTCGTCAAGTTGGCTGAAGCTTCTGGACACGAAGTAGTAATCAGAGTAAAACAAGAGGAACTATGAATGCAAGCGTACAAGGAGCATTGACTCAAATAAACAAATCTTGGAAAGCATTTACCCATAAAGGAAAGCCAATGACAAAAGAGCAGGTTTCAAAAGTTTTAATTTACGCAAATAACAAAGGGTATAAAACAACTGCCGAACTTACAGATGAAGAAGTAGATAATTTAATTAAAATTAAATAAAAAAAGGTCGGGAAAATGTCGGGAAAATGAATATAAAGATTATAATAAAAAGTAATAATTTGTATTGCAGATTGATATCTGGAAGACAAATTGATATATCTAAAAAACTAGGTATTACAATTCCTATGCAATTTTGGGAACCGAAAAACGAAAAGATTAAGAACGCATATAACTTTGAGAACAGTGACAAAATTAATGCAAAATTGTACAACCTCAAAGGAAAAATTACAAATAAATTCAACTTTGACAGTATTAACGGCGAAGTCATTGACGGTCAATGGTTAGAAATTGCTATCAACGAATGTTTTGACAAAAAATCTACTTCCAAAGGAAAAATCGAAAATTGGAAAGTTTATCTTCTGGACTTCTGCCAGTATTGGATTGATACAGATGGCAACAAGGTTAATGATTTGAAATCCTATGAAAATTTCGTCAGCCATCTTACTAATTTTCTAAAATCAAGCAACCAATCCAAAATTAAAACCAAAGAGGTTAATCATACTACAATCGAAAATTTTGTCGATTATATGCTATCTGATAACTACTCTATTCAAACTACCAAACGCCAAGCCACTCGTTTTAAATTCTTTTTGAACCGAGCCGAGAATATGAATTTAGAGGTAAACAAGAATTACAAAGAGCCGATTAAAATAAGCCAAGAAAGCGAAGAGGTAAAAGAAATCTATCTAAACGAAAAAGAAATCGAGAGCGTCTATAATTTAGACTATTCTGAAAATCTGATGCTGGACAACATAAGGGATAATTTCATTATTGGATTATGCACTGGGCTTCGTGTAAGCGACTTTAACAACAACCTGAACCAAACTAACTTTATTGATGGTTTTATTGAAATTAAGACTAAAAAAACAGGCACAACCGTAGCAATTCCTTTGCACAAGTATATCGTTGAAATTCTGGACAAACGAAACGGAAATTTACCTAAAAAAGTAAATGACGTACAATTCAATGAAAGCATCAAAACTGTTTGTAAGGATGCGGAAATAAACGAGAAATGTATCGGCTATTTATTCGATGCTAAATCCAAACGGAACAAATTAGGCATACACGAAAAACACAAATTGGTTTCTTCGCACATTTGCCGACGATCCTTTGCTACTAATTTATTTGGTAAGGTGCCAAATTATGTCATTCAAGCGGTAGGCGGTTGGTCAACTGAAACAATGATGCTGCACTATATCAAGAAATCCAACAGAGAACAAGCCGAAGAATTAAAAAAATATTGGGAAAACAAGACATCAAAACCTTATATGAACTAATCCAAAAACTAACTAAAAAATGAGCCGATTTATTCTACAACAATCAAAAGAAAAAGAAAACTACTATTTTGTAACCGACCAAGACAACGAAATTGTAATCGAATTTCAAAAAGGAAAATTCAACGAAACGCAAAAAGTAACCAAACTAAACAATATCAACCCCAATGACTTTATGAAAATTGCCAGAATAATGCGAGAAATTGGAGAATATCTCTACCAAGAGCATCAGGAACTAATTTTTTAAGTAGTTTTTTTTGTTTAATTACTATACTAAAAATTATAATTATATTGTGTTGGTTGCTGTGTTATATTGTGTGTTAGTAGCTGTGTTAGTTTACTTTTTTAATCTTTGCGAATACTAATAAAAACAGTATCTAAAAGATTTTCTAACTGTGTTACTTACTGTGTTGGCAACTGTGTTACTCACTATGTTAGGTATCATTTTTTATACTATATACAAACTACACACTACAATTATTTTTTATTACTTTTTTATATTTTTAGTGCACTAATTCCAAAAATGTTTTATAGATTTGTGGTCTATTAAAACGAGGTGGAAATCGGTTTAATATCTGGTTTCTTATCGTTTTAAATCAAATTTAGACATATCATAAGAAAAAAACCTAACGGCTTCCACCTCGCTGAAAGGTTTTTTTTATGCCTAAAAATTAACACAAAGCTCCTCTATTAGTTATCTTGAATAACTAAAGACCCAGCCAAATGTTATATATAAAAATAAAAATCGAAACAATTATTTCTCGGGGAATCAACTGGCCTAAATTGTTTTTAAAGTACTAAGGTGGGATCCAAATGGTACAAAGCGAAACGAAACTGCGAAGCGAAAACTAATGCAGAATTCAAGCAAAGGAAAAAGGAATAAATGAAAAATTTTATTTCTGGATTAAGACGAAAGTACTTTTTCCTTTAGGCATCCTTTGCTCACTCACCAACTCTCTCCTCCTTTGCAGAATTAAATTTAATATATTTTTAAATAAAACACCAAATGAAAGAAACAAACCAACATTCACAGGACAAAATTGAAAATATCAAACAAGTTTCAATCGAGAAGAAAAACGTGTTCTTAGGCACATTAAAGCCAAAAAAAGGACACAAAATGTTTGAGGTAAATATGAAACTCAAAACAATCGAAGAAGCAAAGTTTGACGAACTCCCAGCTATCAAGTTTACCGATGCTAAAATCGGAGTAAAATCAGCTAATAAAAAAATAACTATAACCCCGGACTGTGTTTATATTTCGGCACTAAATAAGAAAAACGTTCAAAAAATTTTAAAACGTGATTTTGGAACTAATTTTTAATCAACTATTATGAAATGGATCAACGCATCAGAAGATCTACATCACTTAATTTTCAAACTCTATTTTTAGTGTGTATAACTCATCTTCTATACCATACAGACCCAAATGTATTTCTTTCATTTGATTGTCATAATCTTCCCTACTCATTTTCTTTTTATTGCTATTCAATTGCCTAATTGATTTCTCCATAATTTTAACCTTATTAAGCAAAAATTTAACCTTATCGTACGTGTAAGTAGAAACATAATCTTCGTCTTTTAAATTCCTATTTTCAATACGAAGCATACGATTATCATCATTATATTGGTCTATAATCATAAACAATTGAAAAATACATCCTAAGCTAATAATTAAAAAAACCAAACACAATCCAAAATAACCTTTTCTATCCATAAAATATTTTAATTACCACTATAAACCACCCAATGCGCAGGCCTATCCTGCGTTTCTTTTATTAGCCATCTCCATTTCAAGACCGTGAATATACTTCTTCTGGACATCAATTGTGTATTTCGCATCAAAATACAACTCCTTGTAGTCAACACCATCCCCTCTTTCAACTTCCACAACCTCATTTTTTAACATTGAACCTTTGCCAGCTAGAAGCCAATCTGTATTAATGTTATCATTTGTTGATATTATTGCGTTAAGAACATCAAAACTAAGGCTTGACTTCCTACCAGCGACTATATTAAACACTACTTGAGCGGCGTAATTGATACTGTCGGCAAACTTTTTTTTGTTTCCACCGTACTGATTATCAATAATATATAAAATTCTTTCGTTTATTGTTAAAATATTTTTCATCTTTTATTGTTTTTTATTATCATTTGTTTATATTTGCATACAACAACAATTACTAATCAAACAAACTCTACACTATTATGTTATTCAAAAAAACTAAAATCTACTTTTTAGATACAGAAACCAGTAACGAAACCAGATGCTTAACACTTATCAGAATCTTCGGTATTATAATTTACAAATTTAAATCTAAACAAACTTAAAATAGACAACTGTCTGTTTTTTAGTGAAGTAAAGATAGTCTATTGTATATCTATTATGCAAATATAATGCAAAAAAAACTCTTTTCAGACTAAAATTAACATTAAAGCAAGAAATTTTATGCAGCAGTTAAATAATCCCAATCAAGAACAAATCACAAGTTTAGAACTTTTAAAACAAATCAACCTTTTCAGAGAGCAAGAGGGTGATCGGTCTGAATTAGAACATAAAAACCTTTTAGTTATAATCCGTGATGAATTTGAAGATGAAATCAACGAGCTAAAAATTCAGCCCGTTGCTTATAAAGACAAAAAAGGTGAATCAAGGCCAATGTTCACTTTAACAATTTCGCAAGCCAAACAAGTTTTAGTTCGAGAAAGCAAATTTGTCCGAAAAGCTATTATTAATCATCTGGAGATTTTAGAGGAAAGATTAAAAAAACCACAACTACCTCAAAACTATATAGGAGCATTAGAAGCATATTTAGTTAGTTTAAAAGAAAAAGAGAAACTTCAAAAACAACTAACCATACAATCAGCCAAAATTGATTTTATAGACCGAGTACTCGACACCGAAGAAAAAATAGACATCGGGCAATGTGCTAAAATCCTTGAACTACCATTTGGCAGAAACACCCTATTCAAAGAATTACGAGAACGTGGAATATTTTTTAAAAGCAAAAACGAACCAAAACAGGCTTATGTAGAAAAAGGATATTTCCAACTTAAAGAAAAATGGATTGATAGGAACGAAAACGATTCTTTTATGGTCCTAAAGGTATTAGTAACTCAAAGAGGATTAGGTTTTTTAAGCACCTTATTTCAGTCAGAACCAAAATCAAAAATTAACGCACAACTAAATTAAAATGATGAACCCAACAAAGAAAACAGAAATTGTCGATTTAGAAACCGCAATGGCATTACTCGGTTGCAACCGAGCAAACATTTACGGCTATTACCTCAAAAAAAGAATCCTAAACCCAGTACCAAGAGTAGGCAAAAAAGCCTACTTCTATTACGAAGAAGTTAGCAAAATACTCAACGAGAAACTCGCTGACATTGCAGCACGAAAAAATCTAAGGCTAACGGAAGCCGATTTAGGAAACTACAAGCTAGTTACCGATGAATTCAAGAACAACTACATCGAACTAACTCACAAAAACTAATCCAATGAGCAAGACATTAACCCCAGAGGACATCAAAGCAATAAGCCAAGAGCTTAAATCAGTTATCGAAAAATGTTTAAAAAATATTGACAAGATGAAAACCACAAGAGCAGACGAATTGATGAATATTGATGAAGTTTCAGAAAAAATGAAACTAGGCAAACAATCGGTTTATCGATTAATCAAAGAAGGACAAATAAAATCAATCAAAATCGGTAAGAGTTTGTTTGTTTCGGTAGAAGATTTCAACAATTACATCAAAAGTAAATACTAATCAAGATGAAAAAAATATTAATAATGTTTCAAGAGGTTTTAAAAACTGACGATACACACGAAAAAGAGCAAACACTAAACTCTTTAATGACTTTAATCTTTAAAGATAAAAAAACAGTCGATTCAATCAAGATTTTCGAGGACTTCAAAAAGAAATTCGAACAAGAAATTGCCAAACGTGGTATAGATGCCCTTATCGAACACGCAACTTGCGAGAAGTACTTTGACGAAAAAGCAAAAAATCAAAAACTAATATGGCAATCAAAATAAACGATGTGTACAAAACTCCATCTGGGAGGTTTCTACAAGCAAAATTAATTAGCGAGACAGGTTGCCATCACTTTATTGAAGTGCAAGACAATCTCAATAGAATACCAGTCCCCGAACAAAAAGACAAGTTTGGTAGGGTGATTCGAAGAACAAGTTTAGTCTATTCCGAAGAAACAATAGCGACATTCAAAAAACTCAATCCACTATGAAAATAGAAATCAACAAGACCGATGGCAAATGGCTTATTAATGGAAAACAATATGCCGATTTAACCGATGATGAAAAACAATTCTTCGATGAATTTATTCTTGCTATGAAATGGCAATTTGAGCGTGAGCAATATGACGAACATTTAAAAAAACAATGATGAACAATAATCTAGACGATGAAAGAACCAACAGACTATTCTCAATATTCTGTTACGGAGTGCTATTTGCTTTATGCCTTGGAACTATTTTCGGAGCATTGACAGCCTATTTTATTTTAAAATAATGGATGCTGCCCAGTACATAAGTTTTTTTAAAGGGAACAAAGAAAAAGCAATCGCAACCCTAGAAAGGTACATTTTTCTTTATGAAAAATCAACGCTCAAACAAACTCTTAAAGGAGTAAAAAGAATCAAACACTATAAAAATCTTTTAATACAAATAAAACAAACAAATGAAAACAATCAGAATCAAAGAATTAAAAATCAACAATTTCAAAGGAATTAAAGCCTTAAAATTAGATTTTGGCACAGAGGGTAATAATACCATCTACGGAGCCAACGCAACAGGAAAAACAACCGTTTTCGATGCTTTTATGTGGTTGCTATTCGGCAAAGACAGTCAAGGCAGAAGCGACTTCGAGGTTAAGCAACTAGATAAAAATAACAACATTATTCATAATCAGGAAGTAGAGGTTTTTGCCGAATTGCTTATAGATGATGAAGTAATCGAAGTTCGCAAAGTTTTAAGCGAAAAATGGACAAAAAAAAGAGGTTCAGAAACAGCCGAGTTTACAGGAAACGAAACGACTTATTTTTACAATAGCGTTCCACTCACTCAAAAAGAATTCCAATTCAAAACAGGCAATTTGGTTGATGAAAATGTTTTCAAAATCATTACGAATCCTACTGCTTTCGTTTCTCTAAAATGGCAAGACCAACGCAAAACATTGTTAGAAATTGCACAAATCCCAAGCGATGCTCAAATAGCTTTAGGAGATACAGATTTAGAGAATTTGCTAAATGAAGTCGGAAGTCAAAAAACAATGGAGGAATTTACCACCCAGACCAAACATTCTATCAAACAAGCCAAAGAGGAAATTAATAACATTCCTGCCCGGATTGAAGAACTCACAAGAAGCCTACCGGTGCCTATTGTAGAGAAAAATGTCCTTGCCAATATCGACACTTTGAAAACTCAAATAGATAAAATTGACGAGGAAATAAGCAATAAAATGGCATCTTTTGACAGCGTTATCGAAAAACGTAATGCAAACCAATTAGCTAGTCAAACGCTATGGTCTAAGATTAACGATATTGAATTTAAGGTAAAAGAGGAAGCTAAAGTAAGGGCAAACCAAAAAGACCCTCAAGAGTTAGAAATAAATTCACTTAAAAGTGAATTTTCTAACAACGAAAGCGAAATCAATTCTGTTAAGGCTAGAATAAGCAATTTAGATGCAGAAATTAAACAACTAGAAAGGTATAGAAATGATCTTCGTAACCAATGGTCAGAGGTAAACGCACGACAGTTCAAACTCAACCCAACAGACACTACCTGCAACACTTGTGGCCAAGGGCTTCAAAATTCAGAAAGTTTACAATCCGAATTAGAATATAAATTCAACGGACGAAAACAAGCAGATTTGGCAACCATCCAAAGTAAAGGTCTAGGGTACAAAAACGAACAAGAGACAAAAGAAGAAAGCCTGAATCGGTCTAATAAACAATTAGCAGATTTTCAAAAAGCAAACGATTTGTTAAAACATAAAATCGAGGAATTAGATGGAAAAGCGAATGCTTCTTCTGGTACTATTTTTAATGCCGACAACTTCATTACCGAAAGTTTATTGACTAACGTAGAGTACAATAATCTAAAAAGCCAAATAGCAACGCTACAAGCCCTAAAATTCGACACGCCTACCGAAGATGTTACAGCCGATTTAAAAGCCAAAAAACAGGAAGTTCAAGACGAGATAGTAAATCTTCAAGGTTACATCCAAGACAACAAACGCATCGGAGAAATCAATAATCGTATTGAGGAACTGAAAACCCAAGAGAGCAGCCAAAACCAAGTTATCGCACAATTTGAACGTAAACTATTCCTAATCGAAAAATTCAATAAAAAGAAAATCGACCTATTGGACGAATCAGTAAACAAAATGTTTTCGTTGGTAAAATTCAAACTATTCGACATTCAAATCAACGGCGGAATAAAAGATACTTGCGAAGCAATGGTAAACGGAGTTCCGTTTGGAAACGTGAATACAGCATCCAAGATTAACAGCGGAATTGATATAATTAATACCCTATGCCAGTATTACAAAGTAACCGCACCTGTTATAATTGATAACAGAGAAAGTGTTACAAACATAATCCCTACCAATAGCCAAAGAATATGTTTAGAGGTAAGTCCAGAAGATAAAGTTTTGAGAATTAATTAATAAAGATATGATACCCATACCAAAATACGCCAAAAATGTAAAAATAAATGTAGTTGAAGATGTAAAAACAAACTCTATTAAAGAAATTCATTATCAATATGAAGTTGACGATGAAAAAATGAACCAAATATTCACAATAGAAACAGGAAACATTCCTCCAATTGCAAGAATGGTAATTAATCAAGCTCAATTAGCCAGTAAAATTTTTAAAGAATTAATTGAAAAACAAAAAATTAATAAATCCTTAAATAAATAAAAATGAGTACAGAGAACACAAATTTAGAAGTGGTAAAAAAAGACATCACCACTCAAGTATTAAACAAGGTAAACACCTTTAGCGAAGCAGGAGAACTAAAACTCCCAAAAGACTATTCGCCCGAAAACGCACTAAAAAGTGCCTACATAAAACTAACCGAAAACCCCGATGGCAAAGGTGCATTATTAGACAAATGCGACAAATCATCGGTTGCCGAAGCCTTGCTAAAAATGGTGGTTTACGGACTAACCCCACAAAAAAACCAAGTCTATTTCATTCCTTACGGAAACAAGCTAAACTGCACCATTTCCTATATGGGAAATATCGCCACGGCAAAACGATACAACCCAAACATTGCCGACATCAAAGCAAGAGCCATTACCAAAGGCGAAGATTTTGAATTCGAGTTCAAGCAAGAAACAGGCAAAGTAGTAATACTAAAACACAAACAAACCCTAGAGAGTATTGGCAACAAGGAAATAATCGGTGCCTATTCATTAATCTACTACAAAGACGGTAGCTTCGAGGTGGGCGACATTATGAATATAGAGCAAATTAAACAAGCGTGGGGTCAAGGAGCCACAAGAGGAGAAAGTCCGGCACATAAAAAATTCCCTGACGAAATGAGTAAAAGAACCGTGATCAACCGCACCTGCAAAAAACTAATCAACACTTCATCCGATGCCATCCTAATGGAAGATGAACTCTTAGACGAGGAATTGCCAAACGATACTGTAAAAGTGAATTTGAAGGTAGAAAAAAACAAATATGCCAACGTAAAAGAAATTTCCTTTGAAGAACTAAATCAGCCCGAAGACAAGGTTGAAGATAGACAAGTAGCTTCTGAAACAGTTGTTGAAGACGAAACAGTACCAGCAGATAAACCAAATTTTTAATAACAATAAATTAGCCGACAAGACTACTATTAAGAAGACTTGTCGGCTAATTTACCTTATTGCGAATACGGTTTAAAATCAACTATTGGAAATCAATTTTGGGAATCGTTTCATTATAAGAATTCAAGCACAGGAGTTCAATTAAATGTTTTTTGGCAAAGTGATAATAAGGTGTCAGTTGGTGTTTTTGACCCTCGAATTACACATAAGTTTGATAGGAATAAAACTGTTTTAGAAAGAACAGGAAAATTTAATAATGAAATATTAGAATCTTATTGTCGTAAGTACTTGTGCTGACGGCTAACGTTTGTGGCTTGGCGAAGAAGCCGTATCCAAAAGCTCAATAGAATTACAAAAACTTAAAAATTAGAACAATATGCCAAACGAAGAACAAAACGGCTTTTTTGCCAATACCTTGTTAGCTGCTGTGCCTATCGTGTCCACTCATTTGGAAGATAAATACGGCTTTGAATGTAAAGTTGATTATGATAAAGACTTTGCAACAGATGAATATTACTCATTAAAAATTGCCACATACAAAAAGAAAATTGTCGGCAATCTTGAAATTCATATTACTGATAGTTTCAAGTTCGTTGAAGCACCTGATACATACAAATATCAAAGCACAACAGTTGAGATAGTTCAAGGAACAGAATTTCAAGAAATCAAGATTGATAAAATGTGGCAATTGTTAATGTTGATTGATATGTTGCAGGGTGTCCAACGGCATAGCAGCTAACGGTCACGGCTTGGCGAAGAAGCGGATATACAAGCCTAAACTTTCGATTAAGCACCAAAACATACAAATAAAAAACAAAGTTTAAATTAATCACAATGTAGCAATAGCGTGTAATTGCTGTTATAACCAGTCCTTATGATACAAGTTAGAATACATTTAGATAAAAAATCTTATCTTTTTAAAACGC
>Ga0316611_1000417_pt1 | contig 14758 bp, 12 predicted proteins | sample MIS2016202_MG_FD_207675 | JGI IMG/M metagenome (GOLD analysis project Ga0316611, IMG submission 207675) | Microbial mat bacterial communities from Middle Island sinkhole, Lake Huron, Michigan, United States - MIS.2016.202 | ecosystem: Environmental > Aquatic > Freshwater > Lake > Sediment... | reverse complement strand
AAGGGTATCGTAACCTCCCTCATTGAAATAATCTACGATCGTCGGGGTAGTGATTTTCCAGCCGTGATGGGAGAGCCCCATCAGCCCGTTGCTATGGGCATACGACCCCGTCATGGCGCAACCGCGGGAGGGACTGCACACCGCAGAGCTGCAGAAGGCACGATTAAACTGGATATTGCCCCTGAAAAAACGGTCGAGGTTCGGGCTTTCAACAGCCCGACCGTAACAGCCCAGCCATCGCCCGAGATCGTGGCAAACGAGGTAGATGATATTCATGGAATTAAAACGCATGCTTTCCTTGCGGCAAATCCAGCGCGGGTTCCAAAGTCTGGCGTTGATCCCGCTATTTTACAGAGACGGGAAAATTTATCGAGAGCGACACAGGCTTGATTGAGATTCGCTGAACCGATACAGGCAAGGGCGAATCGCCCATAGATCTCTGGGATTTTCTTCAATCGGATCCTCACGATGTAAAAACGATGTTTCATTGAATCAACGCCACGCCTCCCGAACGGAAGGAAATCAAGATGTATCCTTCGGATGTGACGGCGACACCGCCGAAACGGGGTTCCTCAGTCAGCTTCAATTGCCAGTTGGACTTGCCGCTCTCTCTGTCGAAAACGCTGACAAAATAATCCGACGAGGCTTTTTTGAATCCAGCATCCTTCCCGCAGTGGACGACGACGACACTATTTTTTGTCATGACCGAGCCAAACACCAACGACTGGCCATCCACCCGCCAAGTTTTCATCGGGAAATCATAAAGCGTTTTACTTTTTTCCATGAGATCCAAAAAAGAACTTAGTTTTTGTTTTTCGTCCTCTTTGCCGCCCCCGCCTTTTCTGACTTCTGGGATATTCCCGATTTTTTCTTTGACGAAAGCAAGCGTGTTTTCCATCCCCCAGAGTTCAAAACTATCGGCTCTGCCCGTCGAGTTGCGCGTGAAAAGAGACTGGTCATCCCACGAAGGCAATTCGGAGACATTGCTCAAGATCAGCTCGGGGAAACGGGGTGCTCCATCGGTGCCAAATCCCACGACTCCGAATTGGTCGCCTTTCCCGCTGGTCAGCCATTCCCTCTGATCCGAGTAGAGCGGGGTGCCCCCGTGAATCAGGTAGTCTCCCAGCACAGCGATTTCTTGTCCGCGACGAACGGGGTCATAGACACTGCTGGAAACATAGCCAGGAGGAAGTGCCGTCCCATCGGACTTTTTATAACCCACTGGAGAAAACGCGTTGCCCGAGGCGAGCCAGACGGCATCCTTGGTCGCCGTCAATGTCCCGTGAGCCGAAGCACCTTTGCGGAACTCTGCATGGAGGTGTCCCGAGGTCGTGTTTTGCCACTTGATTTTTCCTGTGACCGCATCGAGGGAAAAAACATAAGTACCTTCTCGATCCACAAACCCAGCGGCGAAGTAGGCGGCTCCTTCCTCGACCAACACCCCCGAATGGACAGGCCATGCCGACTGCACTTTCCCATACGCCAAATAATAGCGGTCAATAGGCCCCGCCTTAAAACGCCAGATCAGGGCTCCCGTTTCCGCATTCAAACTATAAACGAAACCGTCTGCAGAACCCAAAAAACAGGCTCCTTGCGCGATGGTCGGCGAAGCCAAGATCGGGCCTCCCGTCCTGTAGCTCCAGAGCGTTTTGCCATCCGCTAGACTCGCGCAATAGACCGTGCCGTTGAGGTCGGCATACCACAACTTGTCCCCCACGGCTACGGGCGGGGTCGTCTGGAGTGCGCCCTCGGGCTTCTTCTCCCAAGCCAGTTTACCCGTGGCAGTCAGCGGGACGGGCGAAGACCCCATCCTGCGGTTGTTGGCGCGGTAGGTGAACCAATCTTTGGCAGTCGGGACAACCGCCCCTTTTTTGGCTGCACCCGCTTCCAGTCGCTCGCTCTCGACAGCTTTTTGGTTGAAATCAAACTCTCCTGCAGGGGCTTGGATGATGTTGCCACGGATGCTGTAGGGACAACCGCAAATGTAGGGGGTGGAAATCAGAAGTCCGTTGGCGGGGAAACAATCCTGCCAGCAGCCAGCACGGGAGGAGTGATCCACGATTTCTTTGTTCCGTATCCTGTCATACGCCATATTCTGCCGCCGAAAAATTCCGTTCGGCGAAATATTGACAGGCCCGCAACCCATACCGACTTCAGGCAACTTGGAGAGCGGCTTGCCTGTCATGGGATCAATTTCTCCCTTGAGCCCTTTACCGATCATATAAGCTTTACCATCCTCACAAAAATGGTGGATCACACCTCCACTAGGTTGACTCCAGAGCAGTTTGCCATCCTTGGAAGAGAGGGCGATCAACTGCCCCTTGCCTTTGACAAAGTGGAGGATAGCCTGGTCGGTGATGAGCATTCCTGGGCGGGCAGAACCGAGCGAAGAATGACCAAATGAAGTGGTCGGCTCTTTGACCAAAGCCAGTAAATCCTCAGCCTCATTAGACCACAGCACTTTGCCCGTCCCTGCATCCAGACAAGCCGCACGGCTTTCCCAACCTACAAAATAAATCTTTTTATCCTTGGCGGCGATACTTCGCCCATCAATCAGCTTCCCTTCGTTGTGAGTCCAAAGGATTTTGCCGCCCGTCTCCGCACAGGCGATCATCGTCCCGTAGCCCCAGTTCATTTCGCCCTTGGCATCCACGGGCGGCGGGACATATTTGACCGAGCCTAGCTTGGCTGGTTTTTTCACCTTTTCATCTTTGTCACCGAGCAAGATGTAGATTTTATCTCCTTCTAAAGCCATCCATTTGCCCTCGGGTGCTCCAGAAAATTCGATCACTTTCAACTCCTTGCCTGTCTCCGCATCCAGCACATAAACCTTGTTCTCCTCCATCAAATAAAGTTTGTCGGCTGTCGCCACCATCCCGCTACGAGCCACGGGGTTGCTTTCAGAAAGATTGCGTTGCCAAAGCTCCACTCCATTGAAAACATTTCTGGCGATGAGCCTGCAGGCATAGGGGTCATAAAGGGCTTCAGCCCCGTAGGTGTAAGAGTAAAAATGGCTGGTGGCAGTGAACATTCTGCCGTTGGCGATGACCGTCACGCACGGTTGCGGGCCACGCGTGGGAGAGTCCACCCACTGCGTCCAAAACGGCCACTTGACCACGGTGTCTTTCGAGACGGGATTGTTGTCGGGACCGTAAAGCCAGTGAGGCCAGTCATCCGAACCTTGCGCCATCGCTTTCGGCTTCTTGGCGGGATACCAAAGCCCGCCAGGAGTGAGTGCCCTCATGCATTCCGCTTCACTCAACTTGACCCCGCTGTTGACGATCAGGATGTCTGCGGAGTTATCGGGAACGGGAACATTTTTGGGAACAGAGTTCAGGACAAACAGTTTCTTGCCTAAAATGTCGGATTGTTTCCCTAAAGCTTCCTGCGTCACCTTTTCACTCTGCAACAGCACCGTAAAATCAGTCTCTTTGGCAAACTTCGCCGCGTCCTCCAGCGACTCGCCCACCATGACGACCAACCCCTTGCGGCGGGCAGTCTCCTTGAGCACCGTCGCCGAATCCACCTGCGCCCAGCAGGATTCCGCCAATAGCGCCCCGATAGCCGCTAAAAGAGTGAGATGGCGTTTAAGATGATTTTCGCTTCTGGGTTTCATAATCTATTTTTCAACATTCGATGAATCATCATTCTTGGGTGTGAGCTTCTATTTCGCATGGCCTGGATAGAACTTCTCCACCGCTTCGTGGGCGATGGTTTGGAGGGCTTTGAAGTCATCGGCGGAAAGCGGGATGTTTTCGGAATAGTCAATGTCACTCCCCTTTTTGAGAATTTTGCTGTCGGGGATATACGAATTGCCCACCACGCTCTTGCCGAATATCACCTCGTAAAAAACCGCCCCCTGCAAATAGCGTCCGGCATTATTTTTATGCTGGTCAAACATCAAAAATTCCTCGCCAGTCTTCTTATCCTTGCTCCACCGTGAGCCAACCCAGAGGGAATGGATGTTTTTGGGGCGGGCAGGAGGCTTGGCATTTTCATAATCGAAATCAGGATCGGGGAACTTATACCCCCAAAGCGGATGGGTTTTGGCAATATGAAATGCACATCCGACAGGTCCAATCCCCACACCCAGCTCGTCTGCCACAGTCTTTACCGCCTTGTGCCCATCTTCATACATCGTGTCCATGTCGTATTGAAACCCGGGCGGACGGTGCGATGCCGGCTTTATGGGCGCATTGCCCTTGGCACTGCCCTTGTTGCGGATACCGTCGCCGCGGTCCGACTGGTTCTCGTTCATTATAATCAGCGCATCAGGCTGGTATTTTTTCACATAATCAAACATCACCTTGGCGTCCTCCCTGTAAACACTGGGCTCCATTGCCACGCTATGGGGGTGGAGAATGACCACATCGTATTTTTTTGCCGTGATCTCATCTTTTATTCTTACTTTTGCCTTATAGTCGGTTTCGAGCGCAACCATCGCCTTCGGGTCGTCCGGCTTCGTTTCCTCAAGCTTCATAGCCTCGGCATAAGTCTCCATCCGACCCCGCAAACAGCGGACAACCGCCACATGACCATCCGCCTTCGCCATTTCTGGAAGATCGTCAATCACCCCGTGCCAAGCACTGCTCCCAAAAACGAGGATGTTTTTTTCAACGGCAGAAGCCGTGGAGGTTCCTCCGAAAAGGAGTGAGATGCCAAGGGCAAAGACGGGGAGCCGTTTGAGTAGAGATTTGCTTTTCATAGTTTATTTCTTTTGGTTGTTTTATTTATTTCCAGTTGAGAGAATCGGGGGAGCTGTGAGTATCTCCAAAAGCGCTCGGTTATTGAGTTGTGCCTTGGACAAAAAAGCGGGGAGAAATAAAAACTCCGCCTCTTTCCCCGAGGCGGGGTCGTGGACTGAACAGTGCATGTTATCCCCCAAGGGGCCCAGCCCGTCGAGCGTAGGCACTTGGTCAAAAAGCATGTTGGCATCGCTCATGCCTCCCCGTCTCAATTTTTCCACGCGTGCCCCTGATTCTTTTCCCGCCCGCTCCCAAACTTCAAACAATTTCGAGGTCGCCTCGTTGTCCGACATCGGCGGCATGATGTCGGCGATTTTTACGCGGAGGGTGGATGACTTTTTGCCATCCCCACTTTTCAGGGGAGGGAGTTTGGCGATTTTTTTCAAAGCCTCCACAGTCTGGGTGAGGTGCGGCTGTGAGAACGCCCTTACATCACCGCTGGCTTGCGCGGATTCGGGGATGCGGTTGGGTGCCACGCCCCCGCTGAACATCCCCACATTGACGGTCACCTCCCGCGAGGGGTCGGTCAGGGACTCCGCCGCCTCTACCGCCCGTGCGAGTTGGCGGATGGCGTTGACCCCGCTGGCGTGCGCGTTGCCCGCATGACCACCCTGCCCCATAGATTCAATGACGAATCGTCCGCCCCCTTTCCGTGCCGTGACCACACGGAAAGAACCTTGAAAACCCTGCGCCTGCAAAGTTTCGGGTTCCACCACCAGGCACGCCTCGATGCGGGAGGCAAGATAGGGGGTGACCACTTCGGCAAAGTGATGGTGAAACCCCTCTTCCGTCGCATTGATGAAAAAATAAAAGGTAAAGCGACGATAGAGGTCGGGCTCCGCCTCGGAAAGAGTCTTGAGCATCAACCACACCAAAGCCGTCCCGCCTTTGCAGTCAATAACGCCAGGCCCGTAAATGCGGTCGCCCTCTCTTTTCCAAGCGAACCCCAACCGTTTTTCCTCTTCGGGCGAATAAACCGTGTCGAGATGGCTGACGAAGGCGACAGATTTTCCGCCTGCTTTCCCCTCTCCCCGTTTGATTAAAATGAGATGGTTGCCCGCGACGGGTTTTTTCGAAGGGACAAACTTCGCTTGAAATCCCAACTGGGCAAATGCCTCTGCGGTAGATTTTCCGACTTCGTTCACCCCCGCCACATTCAGTGTGAAGGAGTTGATATCCACCCATTTCTTCAACCACGCCAACGCTTCGGGTTCATGTTTTTTCATAGCGGCGGTTCCAGTTTTTTTCATAGAGCTAGCTTTTTCTGCGGACGACTCTGCGATAGGGAGAATGATGGACAACCCCGCCCATAACGCCACGACAATTGCGCGCCTATTTTTTTTCAAAATCATTTTTTGACCACTCTCCAAGCGGCTTCTTGCAAAGACTTGGCAACCGCAGGTGGAATGTCCATCGGAGTTCCTAACCCCACCCCCTCCTTGTCGCTAAAATCGTCCTTGATGTCGGCAAGTTTGGCGGGCAACCCCACGGGGCTCTCGCCCGTGATCACGGCGAAGACAACGCACGAGTTGAGATACTGCCCATAGACGGAGGGATGACGATCTGTCTTCCCTGGGTTCTTGGTCTGAAAAGCCTCCAAATCTGAGCGGAAAATCGGAATTTCTGGCCGCTCTTTTTTTACCAGCTCAAAAGCGTCGCCCGACGGAGCCAACAACATCCCGTGTTTTTCCGCAATCTCCCGATAGTATTTTTGGATCGGCTCGTGGGTTTGCTTTTTTGGGTCTTTGACCCAAGTCATCGTGGCAACAAATTTGGTTTTAGGTGACGCATTTTTTTTCAACGCATCGAAAAAGGCATCGAATGTCGGGATGGCATCTTCTCCAAACGGCGACGAACTGTGAGCCATGATGCAAACAAAATCCCATTCTTGCGCTTTCACCGCCGAGAGGCAACTGTCCACCGATTTTTCGCAGAGCTTTTTGTAGGACTCGCTTTTTTGCGAAGGTTTGAGCGACTCCAGATCGCCGTTGTTGATCAGTTTCAAAGCCCTGAAATAGCCAGGAAGCCCCGCAGACGAATCGGTGAGAACCTTGCGCCCTTTAAATGCTAAAAATTCTTTGAGGACTTTAAATCCGCCGCCGCCCGCACTCCAGAAACTGGCACCGATCGTGAGTAGTTTTACCTCGTTGGGCTCCGAAGCGCGGAGCGGAAAAACCATAAAACCAACGAGACACATAGCGACTGGCAGTAATCTTCCCATAGCTCAAGTTTATCTGATTGAGGCTTGTTTTCAATTCATGATAATGTATTTTTATTGCACGATATGGACAAGAGGCGAGTCTATCTTTATCCCCAGTATCCGAGTGGAGTCGGGGCGCAGATATATGAGGGCATCTACCGCTTTGCGAACGAACAGAGGTGGAATTTGGTGCAACTCAACGCCGATCTCTACAAGCAAGCCGCACAGCGCAATGGGCTCCGTCGGGTCGGCGGCGGCGGGCTTTTAGTTTGCCCGAGCACCCGTGAAGAATTAGTAGATGCAGCGCAGATGCGACTCCCCTGTGTGGCGATCAGTGATCGGCAACAGGAGAGATTCCTCCCACAAGTCGGACTCGACCACCGGGCTTGTGGGAGGGTGGTGGCAGAGCATTTGAGGCAACTCGGAATCAAAAGCCTCGGTTTCCTCCATTCATTTTTATCGCTAGGAACATCTCGCTGTTGGTCGGGATTTCGTCAATACGCACGATCGGCTGGCATGTCCGTCTCCCGTTTTTCTGCTGCTGGGCGCTATCCTTTTCGCAAAGTCAGCTTGACGCGAACTCTGCCCAATGAGCAGGAGATGTGTAACTGGCTGGCATCGCTTCCTAAGCCTTGCGGAATTTATTCGTCCACCTGCATAGGCGGCATCTGGATTCACCAGTGCTGTCAGACTCTCTCTCTTTCCATTCCTGAGACAGTGTCTCTGATCGTGCAAAAGGATGACCCAGTGTTCTGCCAAAGCACGCACCCGCCTCTTTCCGCGCTTCGGGTGGACTATGTCGGACTAGGCTACCAATCTGCGCAAACGCTTTCTTCCCTCTGCGATAGGAGGCCAGTAAAAAAACTCTCTCTCTTTGTTCCAGAGGGAGTCATCGCACGCCAGTCCACCGATGTTCTGCACACGACCATTCCTGGGGTGGCAGATGCGATTGCTTACATTCGAGCCGAGGCCTGTCGCGGTGCTAGTGCGAGCCAAGCCGCACGCTTGGCAGGATATTGTCGCAGGAATCTAGACCGCCATTTTCAGGAAGTGATCGGACACACTGTTTTTGAAGAAATACAACGGGTGCGAATCGCCCGTGCGCAAGAGCTACTGCGCAATCCGTCCCTCACTTTAGACACCGTGGCAGAGCAGAGTGGTTTTTGCAGTGCCAGTCATCTGAGCCGCACTTTCTCCGCCGCCGTGGGTCTGACTCCGGGTGCTTGGCGCAATGGTTCTTATTCCAATGACCTTTAAGAGTGAGATGCATTCGATTGTCCCTTTTGCGTCTGTTGTTGCTTGTCGCTCCTTTGAAAATAGGGGCAAGGGGCAAGAGAAAAGAGCGGGAGCAGAAAGTAGAAGCGGCGTCCCGCCGCTTTCGGGAAGGAACGCGGTGCGTCTCGCCCGCGAGGCTAGGCGCAGAAAGTCCAATATCCACTCCCCCATTTTCATCGCTCGTGGTGTTCGTCAGAACATGGTGACTCCTTTGAAAATGTCAAAACCCCATCCGTAGCAAAAGGCTCTCTACACATGCCAGTTTTAAAATGCCCTTATCGAGAAGAAAGAGATTCACCTCACCCACTTTTAATCTCGCCCCACAGCAAGCACCGATTAACTTCGGCTCAAAACTGATCCATCCAACAATTCCATCCAAAGCCTCCTCTGCAAAACTTGCGGCATATCAAACATGGACTGCTTCTTCCCCAAGCTCAAACAGATTTCGTTGCAACTTGAAATAGAACACAATGTAGCAGCCATCCCAGAAAACAGGAATGGACAAAAAGATAATATGTCAAATCTGGAATCTTGCCACCCGAGAAAAAACGGGTAGCTTACCGACATGCAACGAGATGGAAATCTCTGCGTTAAAAACGGACACCACTACCGAAAGCACGACTCGTTCCTTTGGAAAAACAAGGACGGCGGCGGATACCTTTTTTGCTTGGAACAAGGCATCAGAGGCCGCCCCCAAAGCCGCCCTTCCTTGACCCACTCCCCAGTTTACTCCGTAGGCATCATCCTCCGTGGCGAAGCCCTCTACCGCACGGACGATGGCAAGGAACAACTCTTGAACTCCGGATGGTGCTTTCAAGAGCAACCCGATACACGCAGTTCCTTCATCATCAACGAAGCGAAGCCTTACCGCGACTGGCTCGCAGGATGCGATGCGCGGATGTGGGAAGACCTTGTCAAAATTGGTGCAGTTCCCCGAAGCACCCCACTCTGGAAAACTTCAGCTCCTGCAGGAATCGAAAAATGCTTCCGCCGCTTTTTCCTAGAGTTGGAATCGCCCTCACTCACCAACTACGCCGACGGCTTCCTCCTGTTCGCTTCCTTCCTCAAAAATTTCCGCCACGACCGCCACAGCGCGACGGCTCCCCTCGCTCCCGCCCTCCTGAAACAAGCGTGCGCCATCTTGGAAAACCAAGTGGAAAGCTCCTCAAAAATCCCCAGCCTCTTGGCTCCATTGGGCGTTCCCTACGACCACCTCCGCAAAGCCTTTGCCGAGCACTACGGAATCTCTCCCGCCCAATACCAAATCCGGGCGAGGATTACCACCGCCCGCAAATGGCTGGAAAAGTTATCTGTCGCAGAAGTGGCGGAACGCTTGGGTTACGCCGACGGCTTTGCTTTTTCTAAACAGTTCAAACGCAGCACGGGAATGTCGCCGAGTATTTTCAAAAACAAGAATGGAAGCAGTGCCTGTATCAAATAAATTAGGCCAAGGTGCGATGCTTGACTTTGCCGCCTCTCATTAGTCACCCGCGTTTTGTATCGTGCGGATCAAAGAGGCATAATCCATGTCGGCCAGCCCCATCTCCTCGGCTTTCGTGTACGATGTTTCAAGAACGCCTGTCTGCGGCAACAGCAGACCTAGCGACCGCGCCAAGTCCAGTGCCAGCATCAAATCCTTGTGCATGTGCTTAACCGAAAATTGTGGCGCAAAATCATCTGCCATAAGCAGCGGCTTTTTCGATTCTGTAAGGAATGACTTGGATGCGTGAAAATCAATAGCGTCAAAAAATGTTTCTTTGGAAATCCCAGCCTGCTGCGCAAGGCGAAAACTCTCTGCCATCCCTTGGTAAAAATTTGCTAGGAGTAGGTTCAGCGCAAGCTTTAGTGCCGCCGCATCCCCGATTTTTCCAACGGGCAATATTTTTTTGCTGATACGGCTGTAAACTTTTTCAACCTTTTCAAAAACAGCACTGTCTCCGCCAACCATGAAAACTGTCTGCCTGTTTTCAGCTCCCGTTTTGCTACCCGTGAACGGCATGTCTAAATAGTGCGCCCCGCGCTCCAAGACGCGTCTGGCGAAAAGACGCGTTTCATCTGCACCGATAGTGCCGTGCTGTGCTACTATTGTGCCTAGTTTTATTTTATCCAATATCTGGTCGAGCACAGCACCCACCGCCTGCCCATCGGCCACGACCAGCGAGATCAAATCTGCGTCGCGGGCGGCATCCCCAGCATCGCCCACGAACCCTGGAACACCGGGTTTGGGCGTCCTGTTCCACACCCTGACATCAAATGCGTCCGCCCGCCAATGCCGCGCCCATATACTGCCGATAATCCCAAGTCCGAACAAAGCGATCCTCATACCACAAAATCTGCATGAACACATGATGGCGGACAAGAAATAATCCTAATCTGGCGAAGCCGATGCCAAGGGAAGAAGTGGCAAGGGAAGAGAAAAGATTTCGTATGAGTGGCGATCAAAACAGACTGTTGCATCCAGTTATACAGGAGGATTACGCCGTTTTTTTCAACCTTCGCTTTGTTCCCTATCTTGGCAACACGGACTTTTTTGGGGCGGCAGGCTTTGCATAAACGATTGCGGGCAGCATTTTTCTTTCTCTATCGGAATTGTGAAAAAGATGCGCGTCCACTTCTCCTGTTCGCTTTCGGCCCACAATTTTCCACCGTGCGCAGTGATGATGTGTTTGACTATGCTCAGACCAAGCCCCGTGCCGCCGTGCTCGCGGTTGCGTGCCTTGTCGGCGCGGTAGAACCTTTCGAATATGCGCGGCAAATCTGAGGGCATAATTCCTATGCCTTGGTCTTCAACGCAGAACACCACTTCCTTGTCAGGCTCGTTGTATCTGGCAGATATGGTTATCGAACCGTGCTTTGGCGAATAGGTGGCAGCATTATCTAGCAGATTATAAAAAACCTGTTCCAAACGCATGACATCCACGCAAATATCAGGCAGGTTTTCGTCTATTTTTATGGTGAGTTTTTTGCTCTTGCCGAGAGCTGTTTTATGGAAGTCCCTTGCGGCATTTTCGGCCAGAAGATGCGGGCGTATTGTTACTGGCGTGAGAGTCAGCATCTTGGATTCCATGCGCGTGAGGGTGAGCAGGTCTTTCACCAAGTTATTCAGCCTGTTTGAATGGCGCTGCAAAGAGAGGAGCATGGGTCGAGCCTCAGCCCAATCCATGTCTTCTGAATCCAAAAGCGTTTCTAGGTAGCCCTGAAACACGGCCAGCGGCGTGCGCAACTCGTGCGATGTGTTGGCTATGAAATCCCTATGTGTTATCGCAGATATTTTTAGCGGGGTGAGTTCGCTTATGACGAGTATCACGCCATGAAACGACTGCTTACCGTCTTGGACTGAAGATGCTTTCACACGGAAACTACGCGGGACATGCAGGGAGAGTGAGTTGAGCGCGTCTATAGTTATTTCTTGATCCACGGGGACTCTGTTTGCAAGCACATTGAGGGCTATCTGGTGCAGGTCGTGGCTCCGCAAAACCTCAATGATAGTTCGCCCCATCGGGTTCGTTTGGATGTCAAAAGTTTTATGAAGCGACGCGTTGGTGAGTATGATGCGCCCCGATGGATTGACAACCACAGTGCATTCTGACATGGAATGTAAAATGGCGTCTGTAAAAAGCGTTTTTGTGTTGAGCTGACCCTGTAAATCTTGGATGTGAGCCGATATTTTTTCTAAGCTGAAAAACATCTGCCTCATCACGGGGGCACCGCTTGGGATGAAGCTGCTTGGGCGGTCGCCTTTTTCTATGCGGTGTAGAATCCTGTTAAGGTGTCTGGATGGATGGAAATATTTGGCCATCAACCAAGCAACGCCCCCCAACAACGCAAGCGATACAAGCCAACCCATTTGAACCCTGTTAGATGCGCTCCGGAAGATTTGAAAGGACGAACCTGTAGCCCACGCCGCGCACTGTTTCTATGTGGTCGGCTGCCTCACCTAGTTTGTCACGCAAACGGCGGATGTGCGTATCTACGGTTCTTGTATCAATGGACGATTCGTAATCCCAAACATCGTTCAGGAGACGGTCACGGCTTTGCACTCGGCCCTGGCGCTCCATGAGGACGGCCAAAAGTTTGAACTCTATCGGCGTCAAATCTATGGTCTGCCCCTTGAACTTCACAAAATGCTGTGCGCGGTCAAGCACCAAATCCCCGATGATGACGCGTTCTGCCTCTTGGTCAGCAGGCGACTGCCGACGCAGAACGCTTTTCACCCTGAGAATGAACTCGCGGGGGCTAAACGGCTTGGTGACATAATCGTCAGCACCGAGTTCCAGCCCGAGCACTTTGTCAACTTCCTCGCCCTTTGCTGAAACCATGATGATCGGGATGCGCGATGTGGCCCGTTCGCTTTTTAGTCGCTTGCAAATTTCGATGCCGCTCATTTCTGGCAGCATGATGTCCAGCACCACAAGCATTGGTGTTTCCTGCTCAATTCGCTTAAACGCGGCTGAGCCAGAATTGGCGGTCATCACCTGAAAACCAGCCTTCCTGAGGTTGATCGAAAGAAGGTCGGACATATCTGGCTCATCCTCAATGATCAGAATTTTGGCTGTGCTCATGAGTGCTTACTTACCCGTTTTCACCTTTCCCGCAAGTTCGTAATTGTAACATTCTTTGGTCAGATTTGCGAATGGATTGCGCCAGATATTTTGGATGTTACACACATTTTACAAATAAGCCTTAAAAAACATCTTGGCATCATGGCATCTGCAACTGTAGGATTGCTGTAATGATTGGAAACGAGGAAGCGGTTCTCGGGTTGTTGAAGGATGTCGGCCTTTTGACCGATGACGATCTTTTTAGGGCGCAACAGTCGGCTCAAGCGTCTGGGCAAGGGTCGCTGGATTGCCTGATTAAAGAAGGTCGCGTTTCGCAGTTGGATGTGCTCAAAGCCATCGCCAACACGGCTGGCATGGAATATGTAGATCAGATTGACATGGTTCCGAGCGACCTCCTCCAATCCGTGCCCAAGGAAATCGCCGAACGGTACAAAATATTCCCCCTTTTCCGCGATGGCAATTTCCTGCGTATAGCCATAGCTGATCCGTTCGATTTTGAGACGCTGGACAGCCTCCCCGTACTCCTCAAACTTGAGCTGGAAATGGTGGTCGCTCCTGGTCTTGAAATCGAGAAAGCTATAGCGGAGCAATATCTGGTCATCCAGAATCTTTCCAGCCAAAGCAACGGCAACAAAGTGTCAGAAAATTCCAGCGACCACAGCAGCGAAGAGGGTGATGCACCCATAATCAGGCTGGTGCAGACGCTCATCATCGAAGCTTACAAACAGAAAGCAAGCGACATCCACATTGAGCCGATGGAAAAACGGATGCGCCTGCGCTACCGCATAGACGGCGAGATGAAAGAGATGCAGGATCCGCCCAAGCGCTTGCAGGCTGCCATCATTAGCCGCATAAAAATCATGTCCGGCATGAGCATTGCCGAAAAACGCCTGCCGCAAGACGGGCGCATACAGATCGTTGTTGGCAGTAAGCAGATTGACCTCCGCGTCTCCACCGTCCCCACCACGCACGGCGAAAGCATAGTGATGCGTATTTTGGACAAAACCAGCCTGATGCTTGGTTTGCCAGAGCTGGGTTTTCTTTCCGATGACCAAGTGGTTATGGAGCGAATACTCGGGCTTGCCGATGGTATTTTCTTGGTCACGGGGCCGACAGGATCAGGAAAAACAACCACGCTTTACGGCTGTTTGAACTACCTGAACAAACCAGATCGTAAAATCATAACTGTAGAAGATCCCGTGGAATATATACTTCCTGGCATAAATCAGGTGCAGGTTCACTCCGATATCGGAATGACATTCCCCGCTGCGCTGCGCTCCATGTTGCGCCAAGCGCCTAACATAATAATGGTCGGTGAAATTCGCGATGCCGAAACCGCCAACATCGCCATCAACGCCTCGCTCACTGGTCACATGGTTTTCAGCACGCTCCACACCAACGATGCCCCAGGAGCGGTCTCCCGCCTCATTGATATGGGTGTCCAGCCGTTCTTGGTCTCATCGGCCTTGCGTGCGGTGATGGCTCAGAGGCTTGTGCGCAAACTCTGCCCGAACTGCAAGCAGGCATACCGCCCGTCGCCTGTGGAGTTGCGCCCCTTGAACCTCCAAGAATCGCAGGTCTCCGCAGCAAACTTCATGCACCCCACTGGCTGCGACAACTGCCGTGGCAGTGGGCACAAAGGGCGGATGGGTATTTTTGAAATGTTCATCCTGAATGACGACATTCGCACCATGATAACCAACAAAGTGCCCACCACAGAAATACGGTCGCGGGCGCGGCAGCTCGGCATGAAAACATTGCGCGAGGATGGCGTGAGAAAAGTGTTGGCTGGAATAACCACTATTGTCGAAGTGGTCTCCGCCACCGTAGGAGACAAGGCTTGATCACATGGAAGCGAATACACTACTCCCATTTTTGCAGGAACAGGGTTACATAACCCCAGAACAGTCCGTCGAAGTTTATGACGAGCAACGCCGCTCAGGCAAGCACATCGAAGAGGTGCTTTCAGATTACGG
>Ga0316611_1000416_pt1 | contig 14791 bp, 13 predicted proteins | sample MIS2016202_MG_FD_207675 | JGI IMG/M metagenome (GOLD analysis project Ga0316611, IMG submission 207675) | Microbial mat bacterial communities from Middle Island sinkhole, Lake Huron, Michigan, United States - MIS.2016.202 | ecosystem: Environmental > Aquatic > Freshwater > Lake > Sediment... | reverse complement strand
CACCGTCGTACTTTATCCTAATCCAGTTTTTGATGAAATTCATGTGCAAATACCATCAAACATTTTAATTAAGAATATCATTTTTTATAATAGTCTTGGACAAAAAGTTTTAGAAACCAACACCCTCAATTTTTCTATAAGCACTTTAGCATCAGGAGTTCATTTTGTTGATATTGAAACTTCTGAGGGAGTAATTCATAAAAAAATTATAAAAATTTAGACAAAAACCATATTATTAGCAAAAAGTAAGTCGAAAACCTTACTTTTGCTTTTTTTAAGAAATTTATATTATACAAATTAATGATACAAGTTGCACAAATTATTTTTATATTATCAGTATTAGTAATACTACACGAGTTTGGACATTATATTGCTGCCAAGATTTTTAAAGTTAGAGTTGAAAAATTCTATCTATTTATAGATGCAGGATTTTCATTAATTAAGAAAAAAATTGGCGATACCGAATGGGGTATTGGCTGGTTGCCCATCGGAGGTTACGTAAAACTTTCGGGAATGATCGATGAAAGCATGGATACAGAACAACTAAAGCAAGAACCACAACCATGGGAGTTTCGTTCAAAACCAGGCTGGCAGCGTTTAATTATTATGTTAGGAGGGATATTTGTAAATATAGTATTAGCTATATTTATTTATACAATTATGTTTTCTACCGTTGGACAAAAGTATGTTTCAACAGAAGTAGTTCAAAAAAATGGATTAGCATTTAGTGAAGTTGGAAAAGAAGTTGGATTTAAAAATGGGGATAAAATTGTTTCAGTTGATGGAGTTCCAGTTCAAACCAAATTCAATCGTTTAATTATAGATGTTCTTTTAGGTGATAAAATTGCTGTTGATCGATATGGAAAAATCATTGAAGTTATATTAAAAGATGAAGATAAGGCAAAAATTCTTGGAGCTGAAGGAAAAAATTTTATGTTTCCTAGATATGCATTTGTTGTCGATTCAATTTCTTCGGATATCGCTAGAAAAGCGGGATTAAAAAAAGGAGATAGAATCATTGGAGTGAATAGTGTAAAAATATCCTATTTTGATGAACTTTCAACTTTAATTTCAAATAAAGCAAATGATTCAGTTGTTTTAACATTAAATAGAAATAATCAAACAGTTGAAATAAAAACTAAATTAGATAAAGATAGTAGAATAGGATTTTATTCAAAACCAGTAGATTTAAAAGCGGATTATCAAGTTGTAAATAAATTATCATTTGGTTCGGCAATTAAAGCTTCAGTGAAAGAATCATGGCAATTGTTGGTTTATAATGTTAAGCAATTCAAATTAATTTTAAAACCGAAAACAGAAGCTTACAAGCAAGTAAAAAGCCCAATAGGAATTGCTAGAATGCTACCAGACGAATGGGATTGGGAATTTATTTGGAGTTTTACAGCCTTATTTTCTATCGGATTAGCCTTTATGAATTTACTTCCAATACCTGGTTTAGATGGTGGACATGCACTATTTACCATTGCCGAAATGGTAACTGGAAAAAAATTAAGCGAAAAAAACATGGGCTATGTTCAAACTGCAGGAATGATTATCTTGTTGACATTAATGGCTTTAACATTTGGAAAAGATATTTATCAATTAGTCATTGATAAGTTTTTTACAAATCACTAAAAAAAATATTGTTTTTTGTTTGCAAAAAACAAAAAACGCTTTATATTTGCAACCGCTTAAACGATTAAAAATTGGTTAAAGCAATATAGTTCTTAAATTAATTTATACAATATACAGTTTCCTCCTTAGCTCAGTTGGTTAGAGCATCTGACTGTTAATCAGAGGGTCCTTGGTTCGAGCCCAAGAGGGGGAGCTTTTATGAAAAAGTCACAATTTTGTGGCTTTTTCTATTTATAAACATTTTGATTTTTAAAAGAGTTACGAGGCTGGACTTAAACTTCTATAAATTTTGACTTACATAATCAATTGCATTTATTGTAAAATCTAAATCATCATAAGATAAAGAATCAGTTATAAACCATGTTTCATATGCTGAGGGTGCAATATAGATTCCTTCTTTTAGCAAACCATGAAAGAATTTTTTGAATGTTTGGTTATCGCCATTTTTTGCGGTTTTAAAATCAACAACTGGATTTAGGTCAAAATGTACTGAAATCATTGACCCGACTCGATTTATAGTAAATCCAACTTTGTTTTTTTGCAAAACATTTTTAATTCCATTTTCTAAATAAGCGGTTTTAGCATCTAATCTTTGATAAATTTCTTCATCTCTATTTAAAGATTGCAACATTGATAAACCAGCAGCCATAGCTAAAGGATTTCCAGATAAAGTTCCTGCTTGATATACAGGTCCAACCGGCGATAAATAATTCATTATTTCATTTTTGGCAGCAAAAGCACCTACGGGCAATCCACCGCCTATAACTTTTCCGAAACAAACAATATCCGCTTGGATATTATACAGTTCTTGTGCACCGCCTTTTGCAAGACGAAACCCTGTCATTACTTCATCAAAAATAAGTAACGATTTATTGATTGTACAAAGTTGTCTTAGCTCTTCAAGAAAATCCTCATTTGGAGGAACACAACCCATATTTCCAGCTACTGGCTCTATAATAATTGCCGCAATTTGGTTTGGGTTAGATTGAAACAGTAATTTTACACTTTCAATATCATTATAATTTGCTAATAATGTATCTTTAGCAGTTCCTTGAGTTACACCTGGCGAATTTGGAGTTCCAAAAGTACTTGCTCCACTGCCAGCATGAATCAAAAAAGAATCGGAATGACCGTGATAACATCCTGCAAATTTTATAATTTTATCTTTGTTGGTATATCCTCGAGCAAGACGAATAGCACTCATGCAAGCTTCTGTTCCTGAATTTACAAATCGTATTTTATCAATATTGGGAACCATTGAAATGGCTAATTCAGCAATTTTAGTTTCAAGTTCTGTAGGCATTCCAAAAGAAGTTCCTAACTTAGCTCTTTCTGTAATTGCATCAATAACAGGTTGATAGGCGTGCCCTAAAATCATGGGTCCCCATGAATTTATATAGTCAATTAATCTATTTCCATCTTCATCGAAAAGATAGGCACCTTTTGCACTCTTAACAAAAATTGGGGTTCCTCCTACTCCTTTGAAAGCTCGAACTGGCGAATTAACTCCACCTGGAATAACTTTTTCTGCTTCTGCAAACAACTGACTACTTCTTTTATACACCATTATTTTTTATTTAATTTCTACAACTTGACCAATAGAAAGGGTATTTTCAGCTATTCTGTTTTTCTTTTTTAAATCATCCACAGAAATATTATATCTTTTTGAAATAGAATACAAGGTATCGCCTTTAACTACTGTATGTAAATATTCTAGCTGTGTCTTTTTGGATTCTAACGTTTGAACTTCTATTGGATTAGTTTCTTTATTTTGAATCCCTAAAACCATTGCATCAAACTTTTGAAGTTGATAGCGTTCAATTATACCAATAATTTTTAAAGGATATTTTGGATCTGTTGCATACCCTGCTTTTTTCAATCCATATGCCCAACCTTTATAATCATTTTTATCCAATTTGAATAAAGGATCGTACCATTTTCTTCCTCTTAAAAAAGCGGCATAATCTTGATAGGAATCATAAACATTGTTATATTTTCTAAAACATTCTTGAAGTGCATCGTCATCATGATTGACACCAGGACCATTCCAATCTTTATGACATTTTATTCCAAAATGATTGTTGGCACTTACGCTTAACTTGCCAGTTCCGGCGCCCGATTCTAAAATGGCTTGAGCTAAAGAAACACTAGCTGGAACTCCATGATTTTTCATGTTTTCCATGGCAACTGATTTATACTTTTCAATATATTGTAGTACTAATTCCGTGGTTACTTTTACTTTTGAAGTGGCTTCTAAAGTTTCCAATTGAGCTTCACTTTTTATTTCAACATTAGTTTTAGATTCAGTATCAGTAGGTAAAGTTGTTTTCGGTTCCTGTCTATTTGTTGTACTTACAACCGGTTTTGAATTTGATTGATTCGACTTAGAAACATTTACAATTCCTTTATTGGATCCACAGGATACAAAAAAAATCAGAACAAAAAAAAGTACTACTCTGTAAATCATATTTTTATTATTGGCAAATTATTAGTTTTTAATTTTAAATTCATACCCTCAATTCCTTGTAAACCACCTGTATGAATAATTAGAATTTTTGAATTTTTTGGGAAATAATTTTTATTAATCAAATCAAAAATACCATAAACCATTTTTCCAGTATAAATTGGATCTAAAAGGATTTGATATTCTTCATCAAATGAATTTATAAATTGAATTAATTCTAACGAAACTTTTCCGTAACCTCCAAAATGATAATCAGAAATGATATCCCAATTTGTATTTTTTGCAAATTTACGAATATCTTTATATAAAAAATCACCTTTTAGAGCTGAAAATCCTAAAACTTTTTGATTTGATTTGGAACTGTTTATTATTCCAGATATTGTTCCTCCTGTTCCAATTGCACAACAAATAAAATCAAATTTAGCATCTTGACTATTCAAAATTTCCTCGCAACCTTTTATGGCTAAATCATTGGTTCCTCCTTCTGGAATTAAATAAAAGTTTTGATGTTTTTCAATTAGTTTTTCCATGAAACTATCAGATTCCTTAAATCTATATGCTTCTCTTGATATGAAATCAAATTTCATTCCACAATTATGTGCAAACTTTAAAGTTGGGTTTTCAAACATTTTTGATTCTAATTCATCTCCTCTAATTACACCAACAGTTTCAAAACCTAGCTCTTTTCCAGCAAATGCCACTGCTGCAATATGATTTGAAAAAGCACCACCAAAAGTTAATAATTTAGAATAATTTTCAGTTTTAGCAAACTGCAAATTATATTTAAGTTTTCTATATTTATTTCCAGAAACAATGGGATGAATCAAATCTTCTCGCCTAATAAAAATTTTTATTGACGAATGTAACAATTGTATTTCTTGAGTAATTACTTTCAAAAATTTTTATGCAAAGTTAACTTTTGAAAATAACAATCAATATAGAGTTTTAAATCAAAATAAAAAATAGAGGCTATTTTCATTAACCATTCAACACCTATAAAACCATTTAAACAACACTCTTTCAATTATTTTCGTCTTTTAAAATATCCGATAATGCAACTACATTCATAATGCTTAACTTTTCGAAAATTCTGTTTTTATAGGTGCTAACGGTTGACATTTTTAAATCTAATTTATTTGAAATTTCCAAGTTTCCATAGCCTTTTGATAACAATTGAGCAATTTCAAATTCTCTATTTGATAAACTTTCTATAGGCTTTTTAGAAACTAGTTTTTTCTTTTTTTGATTCAATTTCTCTTTAATATCATCAGTATAATAATAGCCTTTAGAAAGAATCATCTTAATAGCATCAATAAATTCATCTTCTGTACAAAATTTATTTAAATAACCATCAGCCCCGTTTTGAATATATCTTAAAGCATATTGATTTGCCTCATGTGATGAAAAACTTAAGATTTTAACTTGGTTTTGAATCGCTTTTATTTCCTTCAAGATATTAATATTTTCAACCCCATTAATATTAATATCCAATAAAATTAAATCAATTTTAGTTTTATTTAAAATCTCTAAGGCTTGATCATAATCTTCTGCACTGAACAAAAAAGCGTTTTTCACTTTTTGACTCAACATTATTTCTATCCCCTTTCTAACCACTAAATGATCATCAACTAAAAGTATATTAATATTAGATTCCATAATTTTTATATATTATTGTGTAAAAACCAACACTAAATTATTTCAAATGTAATAAAATATATTATTATTTCAAAAAACACAAGTATTAAAAATAATCCAAAATTATTCTTCCTTTAATTTTTTGACAACATATAGGGAATTTATCCAAAAAAAAAATATCTTTGTGTAACTAACCTAAAATTATAAAATTATGCCTTTTAATTTTTACGCAGTTTTAGTAGCTGCCTTGTCAAGTTTTATTGTGGGTGCCATTTGGTATAATCCTAAAGTTTTTGGAACCATTTGGATGAACGAAACTGGAATGACTGAAGAAAAAGCCCAAAAAGGAAATATGGTGAAAATCTTTGGACTAACTTTCTTTTATTCCATTATGCTTGCTTTTATTATGCCTACAATTGTTATTCATCAAATGGGTGCCTTAGGAATGATTGGTGGTCCAAATATGATTGATGCAGCTCAACCATCCTATGCTGCTTTCTTAGCAGACTATGGAGATGCGTTTAGAACTTTTAGACATGGTGCTATACATGGATCAATGTTGGGTATTTTTGTAGCTCTTCCTATAATAGCAATAAATGGTTTATTTGATCAAAAATCATGGAAATATATTGCGGTTACCGCAGGTTATTGGATTGTTGTAATGACCATTATGGGAGCTATTATCTGTGGTTGGAAATAGCCAATCGCTTAGTTTTAATTTAATTGCTCTACTTTGGTGGAGCATTTTTTATTGTGAATAAATTTACTTTTAAAATATATAATCATTGCAATGAACTTCCTAATAATTGGAATGAAGTGGCGGTTTCTAATATTTTTCTTCAAACATCCTACTTAAAAGTTTTAGAAATTTCGGCACCCACCAATATGCAATGTTTTTTTATTGGAATTTTTGAAAATGATGAGTTGATTGGAGTTTCTTTAGCTCAATATTTAGATTTGAATAAGTTGGAATCGTTTGGAGAAAGAGATCAATGTTTTAAGACTTTTATTAGAAATATTATTTTTAAGAATTTTGCTTCTCATACTTTATTTATTGGGAATAATATGATAACGGGGCAAAACAGTTATTCTTTTTCAAAAGAGATTGATTTTGAAAGTTTAAGTAATATCCTATTTCAAGCTGCAAATGAGATTACTAATTATTTTAAGAAAAAGAATATCAAAATTCATCTCGTTACCTTTAAAGATTTTTATGAATATTGTGCTGTTGAATTGAAAAAACATCGATTTTCAAATGCTTACGAGTTTAATACGCAGCCCAATATGATTTTTTATTTGGATAAAAAGTGGAAAACAAAAGAAGATTATATTCAATCTTTTTCAAAAAAATATCGAGACCAATACAAGCGAGCTCACAAGAAATTTGAAGGAATTGAAGTTATTTCGTTAACCCAAGAACAAATTGATTTTTATGAAGACACCCTTTATAATTTGTATCATTATGTTGCTAAGAATGCTCCTTTTAATACCTTTTTTTTAGCCAAAAATCATTTTTCGACTCTGAAAAAGCAATGCCAAGATCATTTTCAAGTTTTTGGTTATTTTTTAAATAATGAATTGGTTGGTTTTCATACTATTTTTTTAAATGATACTGTATTAGAAACCTACTTTTTGGGATATGATTCATTAGTTCAAAAGGAAAAAATGCTGTATTTGAATATGCTTTATGATATGACCGAATATGGCATTGAAAATGGTTTTGAAAAAATTATTTTTGGAAGAACTGCTTTAGAAATTAAGAGTTCGATAGGAGCAATTCCAGTAAACATGTCGGGTTTTATATATCATAACAACAAATTAATCAATAAATATATAGCTTATTTTTTTAAAAAATTGGAGCCAAAAGTTGAATGGCAAATGAGGCATCCATTTAGGGAATAGAAGAAAGGATTTAGCAAAAAGGTTTTTTTTTTTTTGGATGCTCATAGCCCAGAGTGAAGCGGAAAGCTTTTCATTGAACAATTCTATTTTTTTGTGGTGCTAAAAAAGCGACCAACGGAAGCTCTTTTAGCATTTACAAAAAAAGAATTGTTGATGAAAACTTGGAGCGAAACGCTGGAATAGCTTCAAAATAAATTATAAATTATCAATTTCACCTTGAACTTGTTCCCAATCGACTAATAGTTTATCCAATTCTGATTTTTTCTTATTGTAGGCAATGAAAAAATTGGCATCTTCAATATGTTTATCATAGTTAGAAGCCAGTGCTTTATCATCGTGTTGAATATCTTTTTCTAATTGTTGAATTTGACTTTCAATTTTGCTTAATCGATTTTGAAGCGATTTATTTTTCTTTTGATCTTCGTAGGAAATTTTGGTGTTTTCTTTAGGTTCTTCCTTTTTTACAATATCTTTTTTCTCTACCTCGCGCATGTTTTCCATGTTTCGTTGTTCAAGGAAATAGTTAATGTCGCCAAGATATTCTTTGATTTTTTGATCTTTAAATTCGTAAACAATATTTGACATACCTTGTAGAAAATCTCTATCGTGCGAAACTAATAGAAGCGTTCCTTCATATTTTTGAAGCGCTGCTTTTAGAACATTTTTTGATTTAATGTCTAAGTGATTAGTAGGTTCATCCATGACCAACACATTAATGGGCTGGAGTAGTAATTTGCACAAAGCTAGTCGATTACGTTCGCCTCCAGAAAGCACTTTTACTTTTTTTTCAACATCGTCGCCACGAAACAAGAATGAGCCTAACATATCTCTTACTTTAGAGCGATTAGTGTCGGTTGCGGCGTCTTCCATGGTTTGTAACAAAGTAATTTCACCATCAAGATATTCTGCTTGATTTTGGGCAAAATAGCCTACCTGTACATTATGACCCAATTTGATTTGTCCTTGATATTCAAATTCGTTTACAATAGCTTTGATAAAAGTAGATTTTCCTTGACCATTTTGCCCCACAAATGCAATTTTACTTCCACGTTCTACTAGAAGTGAAATGTCTTTCAGAATGACTTTATCGCCATAGGCTTTCGTAACGTTTTCGGCTTCAATAACCACCTTTCCCGGCACTTTAGAAACTGGAAATGAGATATTCATAACCGAATTATCATCTTCATCCACTTCAATACGTTCTACTTTGTCTAATTTTTTTATGAGCGATTGCGCCATGGAAGCCTTAGAGGCTTTGGCACGAAATTTTTCTATTAATTTTTCGGTTTCTTCAATTTTTTTGGCTTGATTTTTTTGAGTGGCAAGCTGTTTCTCACGAATTTCATGCCTTAATTCTAAATATTCGGAATAAGGTTTGTTGAAATCATAGGCTTTGCCAAGAGAAATTTCTATAGTTCGGTTGGTAACATTATCCAGAAACATTTTATCGTGAGAAACAATAACCACTACACCAGGAAAGTTTCTTAAAAAACCTTCAAGCCAAATGATACTTTCAATATCTAAGTGATTGGTTGGTTCATCGAGAAGTAAAATATCATTCGATTGCAAAAGTAATTTTGCTAGTTCAATTCGCATTCTCCAACCGCCCGAAAAAGTATCGGTTTGGTCATTAAACACTTCTCTTTTAAAACCTAAACCCAGAAGGATTTTTTCGGTATCGCCAACATAATTATAACCACCTAATAAATCAAAACGATGGGTATAATCGGACAAATCTTCAATTATTTTTGTATATTCTTCACTTTCATAATCGGTTCTAGTCACTAAAAGATGATTAATTTCTTCCAGTTTTTTTTCTACAATTTTAATTTCGGTAAATGCTTCGTAGGCTTCTTCTAAAACGGTTCTTCCTTGTTCAAAATCGATATCTTGACGAAGAAAGCCCATTTTCACTTCTTTTTCTGTGGCTATTTGACCTGAATCGGGTTTGAAATCGCCTGCTAAAATTTTGAGCATTGTTGATTTTCCAGCCCCATTTTTACCAACAAGTCCTACTCTATCGCCAGACCCTAGACGAAAAGTTACTTCTTCAAAAAGATAGGAACCACCAAATGAAACCGATAAATTATGAATATTGAGCATTTATAAAAAGTTTATGAGTTTTAAAGTTTATGAGTTTATTGTTGGTTAAGCTCAATTTTTCAAAACAGAATTGATAATTGTAATAATTGTTACACTTGAAAGAGTTCAAAAATGTACCTTTGTTAAAAATTTTTGCAAATGTTAAAAAAAGGATCCGTAATAAATAGCATTTTAACAGGAAGTTGTCCAAAATGTCAAGAAGAAAGTATGTATGTAGAAAAAAACCCGTATAAATTATCTACATTATACAAAATGAACGAAACTTGTAGCCATTGTAAAACAAGATATCAAATAGAACCTTCCTTTTTTTATGGAGCTATGTATGTTGGATATGGACTAACTGTTGCAATTGGTGCTGCGATTTTTGTCATCTTAAATGTAATTTTTGGAATTGCAGTTTTAACTACTTTTATATCGATTATAATTGGAATTCTACTTTTAACACCTGTAACTTCAAGAACTGCTAGAAATATTTATATCAACATGTTTGTGCATTTTGATAAGGATTGGAAGCAAAAGCTTTAAATCTTTTTATATCAACATACGGATTTAGTTCTTCATTAATTTCAATATGATTGAATAACATCCTTGCCATAGATGGAGCCAACATAACACCACGTGTTCCTAACCCATTGAGAATAAACATATTTTTATAGATGGGATGCGAACCCAGCAATGGTCTTCTGTCTTTTACTGTTGGGCGTACACCCGCATAATGTTCAATAATTTCAAAATCACAGGTAATAATTTCTTTTAAATTTTCAATAAGTTCCTTTTTGGCAGCTTCTGTTGGAATATTTGTTTTATCCTCCCAATTGTATGTTGCACCAACTTTATATAAATCATTCCCAACGGGAAGAATAAAAACTGAAGATTTTACTATTACATCAATTTTTAAATTTGGAGCTTTTATAAGCAATAATTCTCCTTTAGTTCCATCAAGTGGCAATTGATTGAAAAATGGGTTGGATAACATTCCAAATCCTTCTGCGAAGATGATTCGTTTAGATTTAATAGAATCATATTCCACAAAATTTTTTTCAATTATTAATTTTGAATAGTCAAAAGTATTTTGAAGAAGTAAGTTTTTTGAAATTAAAAAGTTTTTATAAGAATCTATTAATAAATGAGTGTCAACATATCCAGAAAAAAGCACCTCTCCAAAATTAAATGGTGAAGGCAAAAAATCAATTTTTTTTGTTACTAAATTAGGAGAAAGAAACTTTGATAAATTGGATTTATCACAAGCCGCAAACCAATTATTTTGTTCTTCCACGGAATAAAATTTTCTTAAAAGAGACAAATTATAATCTAACTTTACGGCTAACTTTTTTTCGAGAGCACCATAAAAAGACAATGCTAAATCAATTTGATCAGCAGCTTGCCAAACTTCACTAAATCTTTTTAAAACAACTGGATTATAAAGACCTCCTGCAATTTTCGAAGCGTTTTGCGATTGATTATTAAAGACAATTATATTTTTATTGTTATTTAGTGCATATTCCGAAAAAGCTATACCTGCTAAACCTGAACCTACAATAATATAATCTAACATTTTTGAAAATTAAATAATTATAATGATGATGATATGTGTGTATAAAAAAACTCTTATCTTTCGATAAGAGTTTTTTAAATTTTAAATCAATTTAGTAATTCCACATATCCTGTTCGAAATTACGAATTTTATCTTTGACTCTTTCAGATTCTAATAACTGCATTTGAGCATTTTCTTTCAAGTATTCTTCTATCGATCTATCACCATACACGTTTTCTTCTTTGTAAATAACACCATTAAATCGGCGCGAATTCAACAAGTGATCAAACGTAATTGGCATAGCAGAGTTTTTATCATTAAAAGCTTTAGCATCATGAAGCACATTTCGAATAGATGGGAAATAAACCCAAAATAATGGAATTCCATCAGTATTTCCTTTTGCTTTATCTCTAGCTTCAGTTGCTATAGGACATAATGCTAAAAGACGATATTTTAATTCACTTTGGCGTTTATCAAAAAACCAAAATCCTTTAATTCTATATCCAGATACATCAGCAGCAGATAATTCAGTTACATTAATGAATTCTTCTGATAAAACTTTTTTTCCTGATTTATAATCGTCATAATAGTTGTTGAACTCATCAATACCAGCTTGAGTTGTATCTTTATACTTAAACACAGATTCAATATCTGCTAAAGTTTTTTTAGAATTAAAATAGTCATCACCATATACTTCAGTAATTTTTCCTTCTTTAATGCCATTTAAAAGAACATGAAAAAGCGATCTTCTTTCCTTTCCAACAAAAGCAGTATCCACAGGATAATACAAAGGAAAGTTAACTCTTTCGTCAAGGTCAATTAACTCCCAGGTTGTTTTACCCATCAAAACATCTCTATCATCAATATATCCATAGGGCAATGGTTTATCATTATCAGATAGTAATTGAGCTGCCGATTTTTTACCAATTTCGTCTGGTGTTTTGGCATTCAATAAATTGGATTGTGCCAAAGAAGCATAACTTCCCATCACACTAAAAACAACTAATAAAAGGTTTTTCAATTTCATATTTTAATCATTTACTATTTAAGTAATCAGATAACGATAAACTTAAAATATTATTGTATTTCGTATATTGCTGGCGCAGCAGTTTTAGTAGCGATATTAGCACCATTAACTCTGGTTTTAATATCTGATATTGTTATTTGATCACCAGCCTTTGCTCTTGCTAAAGCTGCTTTACATCTGCTATCAACTCTATTTCCATTAACTACAATAGATGCTTGACCTGGCACTTTTAAAGCGAATTGTGTAACTTCGAAAGTCAAATCATATAAGAAGTCAGGTAAAACAGCTGAAATGGTAGAAGCCTCTAAACGAGATTTAGCACCCTTTTGAGCACCTGGTGTACCTCCAATTGCACCTTGAGGAGCTGGAATGTTTTTTATTCTAAATACTTTTTTATCAGACACTGGTTTACCATCAGGTAATTTACCCGTAACTGAAACGGTAACTTCCGTACCAGAACCTGGATTCAAATTATAGGCACCTGGTTTTCCTGATTTAGAAAGACCTGGGGCACTAGCATTCACATTATTATCAGAAATACCTGCAAAAGATATAGTCATTGGATTAGGCAACCCTCTGTAAACCACATTCATTTTATCTGCAGAAATATTTGCTGAATTTGGTTTTGGAACAACTACATAATTTCCTTTGATGGGTAAGCTTACCACTTTTCCACCTTCGTCAAAATTAAATGTTCCAGAAATATCATGCTCCCCAACGGAACCAGCTCCAAAAGAGAAGTTAGCTTGGCCCGCTTCAGCTTTTACGCTTACCCCATTTACTATTACAGATTTTGCAATTAAATCTGGGTCAAATTTTCCAAGAATAATTTTTCCCTTAACTGCTTCTCCTTGAAAAAAAGCAGATTTTTCAGGAACTACAATAGGTTGATATTTTGTCAAAGAAGCAGCAGAAATTAAACTTGTTTGAAACATACCAGCGATTATATCACTTTCGGTTGTTTTAATATCCGCTTGTATTTGAGAAAGTTTAGTAATTGAAGCAATTAATGGAAATCCTTTGTAATTATAATCTATCCATGATAAAGTTGCTCCAGCATTTTTTGATTTAACTTCTTTAGTTGAAAATCTATCTTGAATTTTCTTCATTTCACTTTCAGCAATAGCACTTCCTCCAATTGCTTTAATTTGAGAAGGGAAATTATTTATTTTATCAACAAATTCTTGTCCGTTTTTAGAAATTTTATCACCTTTAAAGAACAAATTATTAAAATAATCTCCTTTATCCATTTTTTCATAAACACCTTCTGCGTTCATATCAAAACCCTTAGAAGATTCAGATTTTAAGTTTTCAATATAAGCATAAAATTCCTTACTTAAAGCTCTAATTTTTTCAACCTTAATCTTTTTATCTCCATAAATACCAGCTTGTTCTGATGCTTTTTGAGCTAATTGTTGAAAAGCATCATCATTTCTAGCGGTGGATAAATTATTAGATTCCACTAATTTTTTATTTAAAATTCCAAATGCTGATAATACTTCTTTTGACATATTTAATGCCAACATTGCGATGAAAACCAAATACATCAGGTTAATCATCTTCTGTCTAGGGGTTAATTTTCCTCCTGCCATTTTTTCTAATTAGTTTTAATTGTTAATTTAATAAAATATAGTTAAAAAAACTAATTATCCTTTGTTGCTCATTGCCGATAACATTCCGCCATATACATTGTTCAATGTAGATAAGTTAGAAGTTAAACTTTGCATTTGATCTTTTAATTTTAAGTTGTTTTCAGCAACTTCATTATTAATTTGTGTATTTCTTTCAGCACTTTGTAATTGAGATTGGTATAATCCGTTTAATGCTTCCATTTGCGTAGCTGCTTTACTCATTTCTTCAGCATATTTCTTTTGTCCAGCCATTGCATCAACTGTTGGAGAAATTGATTTTGCTGCACCTTCGAAGTTTTTGATGCTATTTCCTAAGCTTGCCATCAATTCGCCATCGATTTTAGCTTCTTTCAACATATTGTCTAATTTTTGAGAAAGTAACCCTTGAGCTTCCTTAGGATCTTCTACTTTTGCTTTTTTAGTTCTAGCGTCGCCACCAGCAAGTTCAGGATAAACTAAAGACCAATCTAATTCATTATCGACTGGTTCAAAAGCAGATAATGCAAAAATAAGTGCTTCAGTTACAAGTCCAATAGTTAACATTAAATTTCCTGTTATTATTCCAAATTCAAGGTGTGTAATTTTAAATAAAGCTCCAATAATAACGACTGCTGCTCCCATTCCATAAGCAAAATTCATTGCTTTTTTACTCAATAATGCCATAATAAATAATTTTTAGTTAGTTAAGTTAATATAATATTTAGTTAGTTAATTTTATTTTAATTTATCTTTTTGCGTTTCCAGTGGTTTGTGTTCCCATATAATCTTGAACGGTTCTAAATCCGATATAACTTCTAGCAGTATCTTGATATTCAAAATCTCTAGTTCCAACTTGCAAGAAATAGGAAACATCTTTCCAA
>Ga0316611_1000415_pt1 | contig 14827 bp, 9 predicted proteins | sample MIS2016202_MG_FD_207675 | JGI IMG/M metagenome (GOLD analysis project Ga0316611, IMG submission 207675) | Microbial mat bacterial communities from Middle Island sinkhole, Lake Huron, Michigan, United States - MIS.2016.202 | ecosystem: Environmental > Aquatic > Freshwater > Lake > Sediment... | reverse complement strand
AAAGGAGAAAAAGTATTTGAGAACTACATAAACGAAGCCAAAACCAAAGAACAAAGAACGATAAGAGAAAAGATAGTTGATACCATAAAGAATTACTGGAATAAACTAAAAACACTATTCACAAAAGAAAGTCCGAACATCAAAAATTGGAGTGCAGAGCAGTTTCAAAACGCTACATTAGAAGATATAGTAAACAATGTTACAGCAGATTTATTGAGTGGTAAGAAAGTAAGTGATATGAGTAGTGAGCAGTTGGATAAGGGTAACTCTCAATTTCAATTAAACACCCCACAAGCCGAGTTGGATGCGATAAAAGAAAAAGCGATTGCCGATGGTACGTTTATGAAAGCACCCAACGGAAAACCTACCAACTTAAACGAGCGACAATGGTTGCAAACAAGAACTAAAGCGTTTAAAAATTGGTTTGGAGATTGGCAAAACGATCCGCAAAACGCAAGTAAAGTTATTGATGAAAACGGAGAGCCTTTGGTGGTGTATCATAGGACATATGCGGATTTTTATGAATTTGATAATTTTAAAGGTAGTTATAAAGCTGGATTTATTGGCGGTAATTTCTTCTATTTTTCTGATGATAGATTTTGGTATTCTGATTATGGGAATATAGAAATGGCTGTTTTTATAAATTTAAGAAATCCAACATATAAAGTAAATGTTGATGGTAAATATATAAAATCATCAAATGATGGTGCAATATTAAAATTTGATAGATATGGGAAAAAAGAAAATTTTATAGTTGCAACAAACCCCAACCAAATCAAATCAGCCACAGACAATGTGGGTACTTTTGATGCAGGGAATAATGACATAAGATTTCAGATAAGTGATGCAGAAAGTAATTTAGATAATGAATTAAATAACGAAGAAAGCACATCTAAATCCATTGGAAAACGTATTAATTATCTATTCAAAAACATAATTTATTGTTTCATTAATTTTTTGTTCACTTGTATAAATTTTACTTTTCACTTCTTTTCCATCTACAAAAATTTGAAGTTTTATACTTCCTTGTGATTCTGATTCTACTGATAAGCTTACAACATCTTTTGCAGATACATTTCTTTTATAAGACATACTGAAAGGAAGTGATTTGTTTTTGAATTCAATAAAATTTGATTTTCCATCGTCTTTATTCAAACAAACAATATTCGAACTACTTACAATGCCAGAAATTAAAGTTACACCATAAGAAATATTTACTTCTTTTGAACTTGTTGTTAAATCATTTAATTCCTCATTAGAGCTACAAGATATTGATACAAAAACACAAAAAACTATAAAAGTTTTATAAAACATTTTTAAATACATAATTAAAATTTTTGACAATGATTACTTTATAAAAAATTTAAAAAGATTATTAAATTTTTAATGGTGCAAATATAAAGTAGAGAGTATGTTACAAAAAAACATAGTAATTGACAATTCACTAAATTATCAATTATTAAAATTTTAATAAATTGATAATTTACGAAAATATCAATTTAAAATTAACTAAAAATTAATATTCAAAAGTTATATTTACAATGATTAAACCTAACTAAAACATACTATATTTGCAACAAATAGATTTTATGACATATTGTAATACTATATTAGAAACCATAGGAAACACACCTTTAGTAAAAATAAATAAAATTACCAAAGATCTGCCATGTTTGGTTTTAGCAAAATTAGAAACTTTCAATCCTGGAAATTCCGTTAAAGACAGAATGGCTTTAAAAATGATTGAAGATGCGGAGGCAGATGGAAGATTAAAACCAGGAGGAACCATTATAGAAGGAACTTCGGGCAATACAGGTATGGGCTTGGCGTTAGCAGCAATTGTAAAAGGATATAAACTAATTTGTGTGATTTCAGACAAACAATCCAAAGAAAAAATGGATATTTTAAGAGCTGTAGGAGCTAAAGTAATCGTTTGCCCTACTGATGTTGAACCGCACGATCCTAGATCTTATTATTCTGTTTCAAAAAGTTTAGCCAAAGATACACCCAATTCTTGGTATGTAAATCAGTATGACAATCCAAGCAACTCAATAGCACATTATGAAAATACTGCTCCTGAGATATGGCAACAAACCGAGGGAAAAGTTACGCATTTTGTGGTAGGAGTTGGAACTGGGGGAACAATCTCAGGTGTAGGGAAATATTTGAAAGAACAAAATCCAGATATTAAAATTTGGGGCATTGATACCTATGGATCGGTATTTAAGAAATATCATGAAACTGGTATTTTTGATGAAAATGAAATTTATACCTATATAACTGAAGGAATTGGTGAAGATATATTGCCAAAAAATGTTGATTTTTCCTTAATAGATGGATTTACAAAAGTTACCGATAAAGATGCTGCTGTTTTCACCCGAAAATTAGCTTTAGAAGAAGGAATTTTTGTAGGAAATTCAGCTGGAGCAGCTATAAAAGGTGTATTACAATTAGAAAAACATTTTAAACCTGAAGATGTAGTTGTTGTTTTATTTCATGATCACGGAAGTAGGTATGTAGGAAAAATATTCAACGATGATTGGATGCGTGAACGTGGATTTTTAGATGAAGAAATTACTACCGCTGCTGATTTAATAAAAGACCATTCAAATAAAATATTGGTAACTGTAAGAACTGAAGAATTGGTTTCACATGCCATTGAAAGAATGAAAAAATTTGATATTTCTCAAATTCCAGTTATAGATAATGAAGGATTTGTAGGAAGTATAGACGAATCAAATTTATTCAAACATTTTATTGATGACAAAGACTTGGCTAATAAATCTATAAAATCGATTATGGAAAAACCCTATCCAATTGTAAAATCTAATGCCACAATAGAAGATATTTCACGTTTATTTTCAAAGGAAAACAAAGCTGTAATAGTTGAATATGAAGAAGAAAAATACAATATTATAACCAAACACGATTTAATAAAAGCAATTCAGTAAATTAAAATTAAAATTTCATAAATCCCTTTCAAGTAATGAAATACTACATTAAACTTCAAATTAAAGTAGTATTTTTTCAATCATTTTAATTTTTTATACTGTTTCAAATTTGTTTTTTTAATTCATACAAACTTATAGCAACTGCATTACTAATATTTAAAGAATCAACTTTTCCTTGCATAGGAATTTGAAAATTTTCAGTGATTTTATCTTTCCAAAAATCAGATAATCCAGTACTTTCAGTACCAAAAAGTAATGCAGTTTTTTTAGGGAATTGAATGTCTGTAAGCTTTGTTGATTTTTCATTCATAAAAGTTCCAAAAATATGGATTTCATTTTTTATACAAAATTGCATAAACTTTTCATTCGAAATAGAATAAACAGGAATGGTAAAAACACTTCCTACACTTGATCTAATAACATTTGGATTAAAAATATCTACTCTTTCATCTAATAAAAAAACAGCATCAATACCCATAGCATCTGCAGACCGAAAAACAGCACCTAAATTTCCTGGTTTTTCTATACTTTCAACTGCTAAAATAGAATTTTGTTTAGCTAATGGAAAATTTTCTAGTGAAAAGTCTGGGTATTTATAGATTCCTATTATACCTTCGGTGGTTTTCCTGTATGCAATTTTATCGTAAACATTTTGTGATACTGAGTTTTTTTCTACTGAAATAGGAAAGGAAATTTCTTCAAAAAAAATGCTTTCATTTACAAAAATTTCTAATAATTGATAGCCAAAATCCAAGGCAAAAGTATTTTCTTGAACGCCTTCTACTATAAACTTTTGTTGTTTTTTACGTTCCTTACTTTTTTCTAATAGCTTAAGAATATTCTTTATTCTAGGGTTTTGTTCGCTTGTTATTTCCATAGTAGAAATCTATTGTATTTTTTATTGCTAAAAAGTTTTGCCTTTTTTATAAAACTTAATTTGGTACTAAAATATTTTATACAACTCTATTTAATTCTTTATTTATCTTATGTCTCAATTCAATTAATCGCATTATTTTATCATAAATTTCCGTTCTATTTGCTTCGTTATCTACTAATTGAGATGAATACGAATCTACAATATCTTTCAATAAAATCCATTTATAACGAAGTAAGCAGTCTTTCACCTTTTTAGAAATTTCATTTTCTCTTGGTTTTACATATATTTCTTTGGTTTTCCAATTTTCACTTACTGTATATTTATCAAATAAAACTGAAGTAGCAAACTGTGTTACTTCTTCGTCCATATAATTCACAAAAAATTCACCTGATCGCAATTCTTCTTTTTCAAAACCCTGCTTTATTTCTTTGTATATATTTTGATAAAACTCGTGTTGAAAATGTAAATCATCTGCTTCTAATTGATGTATAACTTCTTCTATTACTGTTGTTTCATATTCTTCACTTCCATTATTCATTTCAATAATAGAATTGCCATACTTCAACATTAATTGTAAAATTTCTTCTTCTAAAAATAATAAAGGATTTACTTCAAGTTCTTCATCTTTTTCAACTTTCAGCGTTTTTTCTTCATTATTTCTTTGTTCTTTATCTTCTTTTACTTGCCTATTTTTAGTTTGTTGTGCCAATTCTGTAAACAATACTTTTTCCGAAATATCCAACAAACGAGAACATTCTTTGATGTAAATTTCACGTTGAATCATATTAGAAATCAAAGCGATAGAATTTACTATTTCTTTAATTAAATTGGCTTTTTTAACAGGGTCATTTTGTATTTCTTCCAGTAAAACAGACGTTTTAAACTGAATAAAATCTTTTGCATTTTCTTTAATAAATTTTTTCGTTTCTTCTTCTGTATGATTTTGTACAAAACTATCAGGATCTTGTCCTTCGGGAAAAAGCAACACTTTCACATTCATATCTTGTGATAATATCATGTCAATTCCTCTAAAAGAAGCTTTAATTCCTGCAGAATCACCATCAAATAGAATCGTGATATTTTTGGTAAGACGCTTTATCAATCGTATTTGATCTTCTGTTAACGAAGTTCCTGAAGAAGAAACCACATTTTCAATTCCATTTTGATGCAATGAAATTACATCGGTATAACCTTCTACCAATAGACATTCGTCTAATTTTATGATTTCTTTTTTTGATTGGAAAAGTCCATATAAAACCTTGCTTTTATGGTAAATTTCCGATTCGGGCGAGTTTAAATATTTGGCAGTTTTTATATCACTACGTAAAATTCTTCCACCAAAACCCAAAATTCTACCTGAATAACTGAAAATAGGAAACATAACACGTTCTCTAAATCTATCTACACCACCATTTTCAATTTCAATTCCTTCAGAATTTTTGAAAATTGACAAACCTGATTGTTCTAAAATCTCTTTTTTATAGGCATTTGAAAGTGCAAATTCCGTAAATGCATTTTTCTGTTTTGGGGAATAACCTAATTGAAATTTATCGATTGTTTTTTGGGAAAAACCTCTCTCTTTAAAATAACTTAACCCAATATTCTTCCCTTCATCTGTATCGTTTAGTTGATTTTTGAAATAAGTGTTTGCAAATTCTGAAACTTGGTATAAAGATTCACTCTTTTGCTTTTCTTCAATATATTCTTTGCTTAATTCTTGTTGGTCTTCTTCAATTTCAATATTGTATTTTTTTGCAAGAAAACGAAGCGCTTCAGGATAGGTGTAATTTTCCAATTCCATTAAAAAACTCACCGCATTTCCGCCTTTACCTGAAGAAAAATCTTTCCAAATTTGTTTGGCAGGTGAAACCATGAAAGAAGGAGATTTTTCATCTACAAAAGGGCTTAAGCCCTTGAAATTACTACCCGATTTTTTTAAAACAACAAAATCAGAAATTACATCTTCTACTCGTATAGATGAAAAAATTTTATCAATAGTATTTCTGGAAATCATTTGGTAAAATTACTTAAATTCTGAAATAAATAGTATACTTTATATAATTCTGAACTAAATAATTAACATTTTATTTTGAATTTACTTGTTTGTATATAAATTTTTATTAATATTGCTATAAAATTAATAAATTTGTATGAGTAATATTTTTAGAAGAAAGAGTTTAGAAAGTATTCAAGAAGAAGCGTCAAACTCAAAACTAAAAAGAACATTAGGAGTTTTTGAACTTACAATGTTTGGTATTGGTGCTATTATTGGAACTGGAATTTTTGTACTGACGGGAAAAGCTGCTGCTGGAACACCAGATGCATTAGGAGCTGGACCAGGATTAACAATTTCATTCATTATCACAGGAATAGCATGTGCATTTGCAGCCTTATGTTATGCTGAATTTGCTTCAATGGTTCCAATTTCTGGAAGCGCTTATACATATGCTTACAGTTCTTTTGGGGAATTATTAGCATGGATTATTGGATGGGATTTAATATTAGAATATGCCGTAGGAACTGTCGCTGTAGCTATTGGATGGTCTGGATATTTTAAAAATTTTCTCGAAGGGGTCGGAATACATTTGCCTCCTGAAATATCTGCAGCAACGGGTACAAAATTAGTTCAATTACCAACTGGACAATGGACAGAAATAACAAGTGAAATTACTAGTAAGTATGGTTCACAGTTAGCAAATTTTGATACCACATCTGCTCTTTTTAATTTACCAGCATTTGTAATCACCGCTTTAATTACAATTTTATTAATAGTAGGAATAAAAGAATCAGCAAGATTTAATGCAGGATTGGTTGTAGTTAAATTAATATTAATTTCAATCTTTTTATATTACGGTTTTCAACATTTTAATCCTACTGTATATTGGCATCCATTTGCACCTAATGGTTGGAATGGTATAATGTCAGGAGCTGCGTTGGTGTTCTTTGCTTATGTTGGTTTCGATGCTGTAAGTACAACTGCAGAAGAAACAAAAAACCCACAAAGAGATTTACCAAGAGGTATGATTTTAGCTTTATTATTATGTACAATTTTATATATTGTTGTTTCAGGAGTTTTAACAGGAATGGTTTCTTTAGGCGTTTTATCAAATGCACATCCTGTTGCAGCTGCTTTAACTTCCGTTGGCGAAAGTAATGCATCATTAATTATTTCAATTGGAGTAACTTTTACAATTCCAACTGTATTATTAGTTATGCTAATGGGACAAATTAGAGTATTATATTCTATGAGTAGAGATGGTTTAATTGGCTCTAAGTTTAGTGGCGTTCATCCTAAATTTAAAACCCCTGCTTTCGCAACAATTTTGGTAGGTTCAATTGTTGCTATAATTGCATCGACTATTGACATTGGTGCTGCTGCAGAATTAACAAATATTGGTACTTTATTCGCCTTTATTTTAGTTGCAATAGGAATTTGGATTTTAAGAGTAAAAAGACCTGAAATTGAGCGTAAATTCAAAACACCGGCATATAAATTTGTATGTATTTGTTGTGTACTTATCTGTGGATATTTAATGTATAGTTTACCCTATGTTACTTGGTTACGATTTATAATTTGGATGATATTAGGGCTAATTATTTATGATGCATATGGAATAAAAAATAGTAAACTAACCGACAATACTTTCGATTTGAAATCTTTAAATACAATGTATTACACTGGAATTGCATTAGGTGCTTTTTTAGTTGCTTTTGCAGTTTTTCACGAAATAATAGTAAGAAAAGGTGCCGATATTTCATTATTATTTAAAGTTTCTATTGCAATAGGAATAATTGATATTCTTTATTTTGTATATAAAATTGCAAAAAATAAAAAAATTCAAAGTTAAAAATTAATCAAATTTAAAATATATTAATCATGAGGACTTCACTCCGACTTCGTTTGAACAAAGAACAACGAATCGGAGTGTTTTCGTTTATTGTATTAATTATTTTAATGGAAATACTTTTACACCAAGAACATTTACTGGTTCCAAGACCTAATTTAGGTCCAATTTCTAATGAATTATTGCTTATTCAAGAGCAAATAAAATTAGATTCACCCAAGCAGAATTACGAAAAACCTATTTTTGTAAAAGCAAAAATTAAACTTCAAAATTTTAATCCTAATAAATTAAATCAAAAACAATGGGAAGAGTTAGGTTTTTCACAAAGACAAGCGGAAGTAATTTTAAATTATAAAGAAATAGTTGGGGGAACTTTTCACTCTAAAACACAAATAAAGAAATGTTTTGTAATAAATGATGAAAAATATGATGAATTAAAAACCTTTATTCTTTTGCCAGAAACAAGCAGTTTCGATGAGAAAAAAGAGTATCAAAAATTTGAGAAACCAAAAATAAAATACCATAATTTCAACCCAAATGCTTTTACACAAGAGCAATGGCAAAATTTTGGTTTTTCAGAAAAACAAGCTGCAGGAATTATAAAATACAGAAATTATTTGGGCGGAAATTTCACAACTTTAGACCAAATAAAAGCGTGTTATATGATAAATGAGGAAAAGTATAAAGAACTTTTACCTTTTATAAAGATTACTGAAATTGCAGAAAATAAAATAGAAAAGAATTATCCTAAATACGAAAAAACTGAAACAGAAAATCCTGTAAATACGAACAATCCTTCAGAACAAAAAACCAACAACAATAAACCTAAAGTAAATTTAAAACCTTTTAATCCCAATGATTTAGATGAAAAAGGATGGATAGAATTAGGATTTTCAGAAAAGCAAGTACGCACAATTTTAAATTGGAAACGTGTGTTGGGTGGAAAATTTTCATCTTTGGAACAAATTCAAAAGTGCTATGCAATTTCTAAAGATAAATTTGAAGAATTGAGACCTTTTATAAAATTAGAATAAGTTATTAATCTATTTATTATTCAATATTTTATACCCAATTTCACAATCTAAACATCGTTTTTCATTACAATATTTATTGTATAATTCAATGATAGCTTGACTTTCCAAAGCATTTTTGGCATCTATTTTTAATTCAGAAAACTGAGTAATTATTGTGTTTTTTTCAGATTTCATTTCTCTCAAAATATCAAAAATATCATCAGAATGTTCATTTATACTTCTTTGATAGGCATATTTTATGGGTAAAATGGCATTTATAATTAATAAATCTATCTGAGCTTTTGATATTTTTTTAGAAATTGATTTTTCTGATACTTTTCCAAAAACATAATGTGTATCCCAGTAGTCCGATGCTTTAATTTCTGAAAACATAGTGTAAAAATTAGCTAATGATTTTGTACCCACCACAAATGAAAATAGATTTTGGTATTGAAAATATAAATCTGCTAATTGTGATAAACGAATAGTTGGGAAATTTTGCGGTCGTAAACGCAGAAAATTAACTGAAAAAGAATGTTTATCGAGTGAAAATTTGTTTTGAATAAAGTCGAATTCATTCTTTAAATTGTTAGAATAATTATCAAAATCCGACAATAAGTTTGCCTTACCAAATAAAAAGGATTCTAATTGTAATTTATTTTTTTGAAGCTTTTTTATTATTTGATAATCTTCACTTTTAGCAATATTTAAAAATACGTTTGCATTTACTTTCAATCCAAAAGTGTAGGCAATTCTATGAAATAAAACCCCTTCCCAATTTTGATTTGTTGCTTTCAAATCTTCCTGAATCTGAGAATAGTTTCGCTCTAATTTTGCAATATATAATCTCTCAAAAAAACTATCAATTTTTAAATTTTCCTTATTTTTTTCTACTATTTTTTCACATGGAATAAATGAATTCGATAAATTAAAAAGTACGTTATAGTTTTCAAATATTGATTTTGAAATATAATTTTTAAGTTCTAAAGTAGGAATATTTTTTTCGTTTAAAAATGAAATTTCTTTATCATTATTATATACAATGTGTAATATAATATTTTGATATTGTGGATGTTGAGAATGATTATGCTTTTCCCAATCTGATGCATTTACGTGAATTTCAATATTTCCATTCCAAATTAAATTTCCTATTTTTACAGAAGCCATTAAAAAATCAGGACCTTCATTGGTGTTTAAAAAACCTGTTTTTACAACCTCAATCTTTTCATTAGAAATAGTTTTTATCTCTATTGAAAATAATTTGTATTTCCATATAAAATGTAATAATTCTTCTTTCAATTTTTTTTTTTTTATAAATTTAAATAAAATTCATAAATTGCAGTACTATAATTCACTTTTTATGAAAAAAAATATTTTACTCTTTTTATGTTTATTATATGTACATTCATTTATATCACAGGATTTACAGCTAACTGAAAAAATTTCTGAAATAGAAAAAAAATCTTTCAGTAATGGAAAGTTAAATTTTAAAAAAATAAGTGGAAATAAATTAGTTGCAAATAATTATGACATTCTACTATATACCTTAGATCTTAATGTAAATCCTGGTTCGAGCCTATTTTCTGGTAATACTGAAATCAAATTTAAAGCACTTCAAGCCCTAAATCAGATAGAATTAAATGCAAAATCAAATCTTATTGTAACAAGTTTTGATTTTAATGGAAACAATTATACCACATTTACACAAAATAGTGGGATTTTAAATATAAACCTTCCCATAACACTGAGTATAAATAGTATAAATTCGATAAAAATAAATTATACGGGAACGGTAAATAATATTGGAATACTAAATTCCACTCATGCAGGACAACCTGTTTTATATACCTTATCAGAGTCATTTCATGCATCAGAATGGTATATTTGTAAAGATGATTTAACAGATAAGGCAGATGAAGGTGCAGAAATTTTCATAACACATCCCAATACAATGAAAGCGGGTTCTAATGGTACATTACAAAGCATTACTGCGATTGATGGTATTTCAAATAAAACCCATTGGAAAACCAATATTCCTATTGTTCCGTACTTAATTGCTATTGCAGTAACAAATTATGCAGAATATAATACGAGTGTAAACATTAATGGTACCACAATGCCTATCATAAATTATGTATATCCTGAAAATTTAGCATCAAATATTACTCTTTTAGATAATACGGCAAATTATATAAATTATTTTTCAAATTTAATTATCGATTATCCCTATAAACATGAAAAATATGGGCATTGTCAATGGAATATTGGTGGAGGAATGGAACATGCTACAATGAGTTTTATGGTGAATTTTGATAGAACTTTAGTGGCTCATGAATTGGCACATCAATGGTTTGGTGATTATTTAACCTGTGGAAGTTGGAAAGATATTTGGTTGAATGAGGGTTTTGCTACTTATTTTGCCGCATTGATACTTGAAAATCAGGACGGAGCTACAGCATTTAATAATTTAAAATCGAGTTATATAAATAGTATCATTTCCTCTTCGGGAGGTTCTGTATATATTCATAATGATATTGATGCTTTAGATGAAAATAGAATTTTTAACTATCGATTGTCTTATTTAAAAGGATCAATGGTTTTACACATGCTTAGGTTTAAATTAGGAGATACTGTTTTTTTTCAAGCTATAAAAAATTATTTAAATGATTTAAATTTAAAAAACAAATTTGTATTAACACCCAATTTAATAACACATTTCAATACAACTAGTGGTGAAAATTTACAAGAATTTTTTAATGATTGGGTTTATGGTGAGGGATTTCCTATTTTTGATTTACATGTTGATAATTCATTTGGAAATGTTACTCTTACTGTAAATCAAACGCAATCTCATTCATCAGTTTCCTTTTATGAAACTCCATTTGAGGTTACATTTATAGGAGCAAATGGAGAAACAGCAACCAGAAAATTAAACCTTACTTCAAATGGTCAAATTTTCAATTTTACTGATATTCCTTTTTTGGTATCAAGCTATACTTTTAATGGAAATTCAGATATTATTTGTAAAGTAAATTCTAAAACTCTATCCGTAGTTGATTATACTAAAAATTCAAATTCAATTAAAATATTTCCAAATCCTGCAAAAGAAAAATTAGAAATTTCAACACTAACGAACATTGACAAGGTTCAAATTTACAATTCAAATGGACAATTAATTATGGAAAATATTGGAAATAAATCACAAAATCAAATTGTAAATATTTCTACATTAGATTATGGGAATTATGTAATCAAAGTATTATCAGAAGGTAAACTGATTACTGAAAAATTTATTAAAAAATAAATAATGAAATTGCTTTTAGTAGTTTTTTTAGGTGGAGGATTAGGAAGTGTTTTGCGTTATATTATTACTTCACAAATGAATTCATATTACTATTCTGGTACAATAACAGTGAATTTAATTGGTAGTTTTATTATAGGAATTTTAGCTGCTTTACTTTATAAGAATGTATTAACGCAAGATTTGTTTTTACTATTTTCAGTAGGGTTTTGTGGCGGTTTTACTACTTTTTCCACTTATTCATTAGAAAATGTTATGCTATTAAAATCTGAAAAATATTTTCAATTATTATTTCAAATCATTATAATTCCAATATTGGGTTTGATTTCTGCATTTTTGGGATGGAAAATAATTGAGAAATAAGAAAAACAATGTAATAAATTCTATTTAAGTAAATTAATAGTTAAAATTTATGAAACTAGCTATATAAAATAAACTAAATTATTCCACAGAGAGAAATTAATTTCTAAATTAATCCTACTGTCTTAAAGTTTTTACATAAACCGCTTCAAAACTTGTTCATTCTTATTTTCTCATTTTTCAATTTCTAAGCTATAATTTTGTAATTTTAAAATTCTAAATTTGTAAAATGTATTTAATTTTCGATACCGAAACCACAGGCTTTCCCAAAGACAGAAATGCACCTATTTCACAATTAGACAATTGGCCAAGAGTGGTACAACTGTCATGGCAAATTCATGATAAATTAGGGAAACTAATTGAAAATTATGACTATATCATAAAACCAGAAGGATATACAATTCCATTTAATGCTTCACAAATTCATGGTATCTCTACTCAAAAAGCTCAAGAGGAAGGCGAAGATTTAGCCAAAGTATTAGAATCTTTCAAAGAATCATTACAGAAATCCAAGTTTATAGTTGGACATAATATTGTAGGTTTTGATGTCCCTATTCTAGCATCGGAGTTTTTTAGAAAAGGAATTGAAGTTGATTTACTAAAACACAATGCAATAGATACCATTACTGAAGGAACAAAATATTGTGCTTTGCCAGGTGGTAGAGGTGGCGGATTTAAATTTCCAAAATTAGGTGAATTATATTATAAACTATTCAATGAAAATTTTTCAGAAGCGCACAATGCAGCAGCCGATGTGAATGCAAATGCCCGAGTTTTTTTTGAAATGCTTCGATTACAAGTTATTCCGCCTGAAAAAGCAGGATTTACAAAAGAAGAATTTCAAAAGTATTCAACTGAAAACCCAAATAAAATAGGTGCTTTTAAAATAAAAATCAGAGAGCAAGCAGATAAAATTACGAATTCAGAATTACGAATTACGAATGAAAATGTTGAAAATAATATAGACACAAAACATCGTAATTCAGAATCCGTAATTCACAATTCTGAATTCTTCCACTTTCACACCCATTCCACATTTTCAATATTACAGTCAACCATTCAAATAAAAAATTTGGTTCAAACTGCTATTAAAGAAAATATGCCCGCAGTGGGTATTACTGATTTTGGTAATTTAATGGGCGCTTTTCAATTTATAAATGAGGTTTCTAAAGCAAATGACGAACTTAAAAAAGAAGCCAAGTCACCTATTCTTCCGATAATTGGATGCGAAGTTTTTATTTCTGAAGACTATTTAAAAAATAAATTTACTAAAGATTACAAAGACATCCGCTATACTCAAGTGCTTTTGGCCAAAAATTTTGATGGATACAAAAACTTATCTAAAATATCTACTATTGGTTATACAAAAGGATTATATAGCGGTTTTCCACGCGTGGGAAAAGAGATAATCATTGAATATAAAGAAAATTTAATTGCAACAACAGGAAGTTTAAGTAGCGAAATTCCGAGTTTAATTTTAAATCAAGGAGAAGATAAAGCTGAAACTGCTTTTATATGGTGGAAAGAACATTTTGGGGAAGATTTTTATGTGGAAATTCAAAACCATAATTTAGAAGAAGAACAGCATGTGAATGAGGTTTTAATTGGTTTCGCTAAGAAATATAAAGTTAAAATTTTGGCTCAAAATGAGGCATATTATTTAAAACAAGAGGAAGCAGATTCACAAGACATATTGGTTTGTATAAAAGATGGAGAAAAAATATCGGTACCTAAAGGGAGAGGATTTGGAACAAGATATGGCCTACAAAATAGAGAATATTATTATAAAAACACTACACAAATATCACAAATATTTAAGGAAATACCAGAATCTATTACCAATTTTTCAGACTTTTTAACAAAATTTGAACCTTATGTTTTAAAACGAGAAGTTTTACTTCCCAAATTTGATATTCCAAAAGAATTCATTGATGAAAATGATGCAAAAGATGGTGGAAACAGAGGTGAAAATGCCTATTTAAAATATTTAACCTTTGAAGGAGCAAAAAAACGCTATAAAACCATAACAACTGAAATTACCGAAAGATTAAATTTTGAATTAGAAACGATTGCAAAAACAGGCTATCCAGGTTATTTCCTTATTGTACAAGACTTTACTGCCGAAGCCAGAAAAATGGGTGTTGTTGTGGGTCCAGGACGTGGTTCTGCAGCGGGTTCTGCGGTAGCCTACTGCACAGGAATCACCAATGTAGACCCCATAAAATATGATTTACTTTTCGAGCGTTTTTTAAATCCTGATCGTGTTTCATTACCCGATATTGATATAGATTTTGACGACAGAGGACGTGATAAAATTATCAATTGGGTGGTAAACAAATATGGCCAAAATCAAGTAGCTCAAATTATTACCTATGGAACTTTAGCAGGCCGCTCTGCAGTTCGTGATGCAGGACGTGTTTTAGAATTACCTTTATATGAAACGGATAAATTATCCAAATATATTCCTGCCACTTTAAATT
>Ga0316611_1000414_pt1 | contig 14907 bp, 9 predicted proteins | sample MIS2016202_MG_FD_207675 | JGI IMG/M metagenome (GOLD analysis project Ga0316611, IMG submission 207675) | Microbial mat bacterial communities from Middle Island sinkhole, Lake Huron, Michigan, United States - MIS.2016.202 | ecosystem: Environmental > Aquatic > Freshwater > Lake > Sediment... | reverse complement strand
ATTGTCTTAAACGCGAAGCTATTGAGGAATTTGGTCAGGAAATAGAAATCGTCCGACATTTCTATACAACAGATTTCTTTCAGTCCTCATTGTTCCACGACAATACGCAACTTATTAGTATTTACTATATTGCTCAATTTAAGGGAGCTATTAAATTTAAAATTTCAACATATCCATTCGACTTCCCTTTTAAGCAAAACGGAAGCCAGGCATTCCGGTGGGTGAAAATTGAAAACTTAACTGCGGATGATCTTACATTTCCTATTGATAAACACATCGTTCAATTATTAAAAGATATTTAAAGCATTTTTACTTTCCAAAATTATTATTCGTCGTCAATAATTTGGTTTCTTTTCTGTTTTAACGAAATCACTTCATACTGATTGGATTAATTTTCATCCTTAAAAAGTTCCTGTTTAATATCTGACAGCGAAATTTTATCTCCGAAATACCATCTTTCCTCAGATAGTTCAGCGCGTTCATGTAATATATAAATCTTTAGGAAACATGATTCGTAACATCAGACAGAAAACAGCAAAAAAAAGAAAATGCAAAAAATAACTTTAAAAATCGCAATAATCCTTTTCATAGTTCTTGGAGCTTCTGCAAAAGCTCAACAACTTCCACTTCTAAGTCAGTACATGTTCAATGGTTTTCTTGTAAATCCTGCAGTTGCAGGTTTAGATGGTTATACTTCGGTAACGTTAACTGCTCGTGAGCAATGGTTAGGATTGGCAGATGCCCCAAAAACTCATATCATAGCTTTTCAGGGGCGTTTATTAAAAAATAGTTTTGTATCCAGAAACAAATCAGTATGGCGCAAGTTTGTGAAAAAATCACGTAGTGGCCGCGTAGGTTTTGGTGGTTATTTATACAATGATAAAAATGGTTTAATCGATCGTACCGGTGGCCAGTTAACCTATGCATACCATTTAAAAATGCGTAAAGGTCAATTATCTTTTGGTGTTTCTGCTAATGTATATCAATACTCGGTTGACCGGAACCTTATAAATTTAGAATCGGATAACGACGCACTTGTTAATAACAACGATCTTAAAATGTTTATTCCCGATTTTAACTTTGGCGCTTATTATTCAACCGATAAATATTATTTGGGTTTTGCAACGAATCAATTAGCACAGTCATCTATACAACTTTCAAATGATAACTCAAGTCAGTTTCGTTCATACCGTCAATATTCACTTACAGGAGGTTGCAATTTTGAAGTAAATAAAAGCGTTGTAATTGTACCTTCGGTTTTTATTAAAATGACCAATCAATTAGTTTCTCAGATAGATATTTCTTCGAAGGTTTATTTCAACGAATCTTATTATGCTGGTCTTTCTTACCGCACAGGTAGCGCTTTTGTTATTATGGGTGGAGTTACTGTAGATAAGTTCACATTTGGTTATGCTTTCGATTATAACTTAAACGCTATTCGTAAGCACAGTTTTGGATCGCACGAAGTTATGGCAGCCATTAAATTTGGTGATTCAGCCCGCAGATACAGATGGATAAACAGATATTAAAATACATTTAAAACTTGGTTTCATTCAAGCTTAATAAAAATGCAACTAAATTAAACAGGAAAATAAAATAGTGAAGGATATGAGTAGTAAGTGACAGAACCATAAATGGATATACTTACTATTTTTATTTAAAAATCAAATGTATAATCACAAAAGAAAAAATACTTTCAAACAGAGCCATCAGGCAAAAAACGAGGGATATCAATAAGGCAGATGAAAGTAAGGCACACACTCATATTATTTTTTTGCAGTTTTCTAACCCTGGTCACCCAGCAGGTATGGGGGCAAGATTTGCCCTCGACTTGCGGTGGCAGCCAGGTGCGCTATGGAGTGAGTGGATTGCCCTTATCTGTTTTTAACTGGGAAGTAACGGGAGGCACTATCCTGCACAATTACAACGATTCGATAGATGTAAAATGGGACGAGACCGAAGGGATCAAGACCATTAAAGTAACGGAATACACCCAGGGAAAATGCGTTGCCACCCCCATATTAGGCCATGTAATGATTGCCTCGGCCAAGGTCGATATCGGTAACCTGATAGAAATATGCCAGGGCGAAACATATACCTTTAAGCCCACCCAAGCTTTTTCGCAATACCAATGGAATACAGGCAGCACCGGAACAAGCCTGGAAGTTAACCAAACGGGAACATATTGGGTAGAAGTGGCAGATGCCAGCGGATGTCGCGGAAGAGACAGTGCAGTATTGGTAGTGAACCCGCTTTTAAGTATCAGCCTGGGTAACGACACCGTATTATGTCCGGAGGAAGAGCCTAAACCGCTAATATTGGATGCAGGATATACCGGTAGCCAATATGTATGGAGCACCGGTGATATTTTACCGACCATAGAAGTAAGTTATGGAAAGCAGACCATTTGGGTAGATGTGACCAGTGACAAAGGCTGTACCACCCGAGACACGATCGAAATAGCAGCATGTAATTATAATGAATGGGTAAAAACACTGGATTTGCCTAATGCCTTTACCCCCAATGAAGATAACGACAACGATACCTGGAAATTATGGTGGATTCATCAGTTTGAGGGTGCTACTGTAGAAATATTCGACCGCTGGGGCCGGATGGTATACCAAACCAAGAGTTTTCCGAGTGATGGCTGGAATGGTATCTCCAATGGCAAACCATTACCAATGGATTCTTATTATTACATTGTCAACCTCCAGAACGGAACCGATCCTATCGTTGGGAATGTCACTGTCATCCGGTAATTGCAATTCCCGATTTCAATAATTGCCAAATTCTCAATTAAATTTTACTATTAAAGTTTAATAAATATTCTGGATTTTCAGTTTGTAAAAGATTAAATTGCAGAGTATTTAATAATATTGTTGGCGATTTTTCATCTTCATAATTCCTGTATTCCTCTCCAACATTCTGGTTTTCATGTAATAAATCCATCTTTTTTATTATATTGCCGTAACTATCTACAGAATAGCATATAATAAAAAGGAATTGAAGAAACTATTTACATATTTATTAATACTTCTAACACTAACAGCATTTTCTCTCAAAGCACAGCAATTACCGCTCTTGAGTCAGTATATGTTCAATGGGTTTTTGGTGAATCCGGCTGTGGCTGGAGTAGATGGATATACTTCCATAACTCTTACAGCACGGGAGCAATGGCTTGGGTTGGTTGATGCGCCCAAAACAGAAATTATTGCCTTTCAAAGTCGGTTATATACTGCAAACCATGTAAAAAGAACAAAATCGGTTTGGCGGAATTTTACCAAGCCCCTGCGTAATGGTAAAGTTGGCATTGGTGGTTATTTGTATAACGACAAAAATGGGTTAATTGATCGCACTGGAGGGCAATTTACATATGCATACCATATTCGGCTGCAAAGTAGTCAGTTATCATTTGGGGTATCTGCCACCATGTATCAGTTTTCAATTGATAAAAACAAGATAAATTTGGAATCGAATCAGGATGCGTTGGTGAATACTTCCGATTTAAATATGTTTATCCCTGATTTTAATTTTGGAGTTTATTACTCAACCAAAAACTATTATGCTGGATTTTCCATATCGCAATTGGCGCAATCTTCCATGCAGTTGTCGAATGAAAATGCCAGTAAGTATAAGTTATATCGTCATTACTATTTAACGGGTGGTTATAAGGTAGATGTGAATGATGATATTGTTATAGTTCCTTCGATATTGATAAAATCGACTAATCAGTTAGCCTCTCAAGTAGACATTTCTGGTAAAATATATTTTAGAGATGATTACTATGCCGGACTTTCTTTTCGCACCGGAAGTGCTTTTGTAATTATGGGTGGAGTTACAGTAGATAAATTTACTTTTGGATATGCTTTTGACTATAACCTGAATGCAATTCGTAAACACAGTTTCGGGTCGCATGAAGTTATGGCAGCCTTGAGGTTTGGAGATACAGCCCGAAAATATCGCTGGATTAATAGAAATTAGATTTTAACTATTTTTCATTTTATCCCCTATTTCTTATTATACAGTTTATAATGTGAGAATTTATCAAATCCTTCTTCTTGATTTCCTTAAAGTCTTAAGCTCTCATTCTTATTATGTCATTAAATGAGTTTTCCTGAGCTTAAATAGGAACAGATTGTGAATTTATAGGCAAGCAATTTTCCGCAAGCTACGCTTGTTTTGTTTGTTATGAATTACATTTTATGCGGTTATATTATTAAGTGAAAATTATTTAGTTTTTGAATTTCCCGGGCTTTTTTTAATCTGACGCTCTACCTTATTTTAGCTCCAACTGCTTTCTAATCCAAGTACGATCCATATATTATTTGCTGTTGTCGATTAGCAAAATCATGAGTTTATCTCCTCTGGAATAGCTTCAAACTGTATATTATCAAGTAAATTTGAGTATGTTTATTATTGTTAAAAATCTGTTAAAGTAGAAAAAATTAATATTAATACATAAACACATAATATTGATTGTTAGGCAATTGTGAAATTTTTAATAATTATAAATTAATGGATATTGTAAGTTGCTGGAATGCAGCACATGTGTATGGTAATTAATTTTGAACTTTTAAAACCTCACCGGGCTTCTTTTGCAGAGCAGAGTAATTGTAATTCCTATTAAATATCCGACTTGTAATCGCCGGGGCAGAGGTTGTCTCAAGCAAACTTTTAATATTTTATGCTGCTTGGCTAAATAAATGATTGTTAAAGTGTTGATTTGGATATGAAGTGTTAAAGCTCAAAACATCTAAATTGTAAATTTTAATATAACTTTGGGAAATCAAAATTCTATTTGAAAAATGAGATTCTTGATAATTCTGTTATTTATTAGCGTTTTTAGACTTGATACGTTTAGTCAACCTGAATTTAATTCCGGTTTATTTTTTTCTTCACATGAAGTTATTCAGGACAAACGTACATCATTAAATCTCACCCCTTCTGAGCCTTTTAAATTTCCAGGGGGGTTTACTTTGGAAATGGATGCCAATTTTAGAAAAAGAGATGGGTTTTATGGATACATTTTTAGGATTATTGGTGATGAAACCATAAATATTGATCTTGTTTCAAACACCGGAAGCAGATCTTCAAATTTTTGGCTGGTTCTTAAAGATAATGTTCTGTTTTCATTTAATTGGGCTGATATTCCCAATGGCGGTTCTGACCGCTGGATTAAGATTATTATTGAGATTAATGTTAATGAAAGGAAGATAGCTGTCTCCTTTAATGGTTATAAAAAAGAGACTAAAATAGATGATATTGCTACTTTAAAAACTTTTGATATGGTTTTTGGTGCATGTCGGAACAGGTCTTTTCAAAATACAGATGTGTCACCAATGTCCTTAAAGGATATTCGGATTTTTGGTAAGAAGAAACAGTTGGTTAAAGAGTGGAAACTGTCGAAGCACAATCAGAATGTAGTTTATGATGAAGTTAGTCACTCGGAAGCACGTGTGGAGAACCCAACCTGGATTATTGATTCTCATGTTAAGTGGAAGAAGTTAAAAGCCCTTATCATTGACAGTTTGCTGGGTATAACAATGGATGAAGAAAATGGGCGAGTATTTTTAATTAGCAATCGTTCTGTTTATGTTTTTTCGACCGAAACCTTCAAAATTGATACGCTTCAATTTTCTGGTGGTGCACCCTATCCGGCTATGGGGAAGCAAATTATTTACAATAAATTTACCAACGAACTTTGGTCATATAATTTCGATCAGAATGAGATTAGTAAATTTAATTTTAGCACGAAAACATGGTCGAAAGAATACGAAAAAGTCAGGGAAACCGATTTTTGGCATCATAACAGATTTATAACCCCCGCCGATTGCTCTTTGGTAACTATTTTTGGCTATGGACATTATACTTATAAAAACATCATTCAGAAATATAATTTAAAGCTTAAGAAGTGGGAAATTAATCAGGTAGAAGGAATTGAGCCTAGGTATTTAAGTAGTTTCGGGTTTTTGAATAACGATGAAATGCTGGTTTTCGGGGGGTACGGAAGTAAAACAGGGCGACAAGAATTGTCCCCTTCATTTTATTATGACTTGTACTCCTTTAATCTTAAGGATTATTCGTTTAGAAAGCTTTGGACTTTAACTACACCTTCAAAACCTTTTGTGCCCTGCGAAGCGCTAATTCCGGATCAAAAGGCGGGTGTTTTTTATACACTTGTGTACGACAGAAGTAATTATGCGACTTCTTTGCATCTTGCAAAATTTATGATAGCTAAAAATGAGTACCAGCTTTTCAACGATTCCATTCCATTTAATTTTCTCGACACCGAATCGTGGTGCTCACTTTTTTCTGATAAAAAAACCAACCGATTGCTTGCTTTAACTTCGCATAATGATGAATTGGTTATTTATGCTGTTGCTTATCCTCCTTTAATGTCGGAGGATGTAAGTCAGTCTGATTTGTCAAAAACGAAATGGTATTTATGGTTTATATTTACTGGTGGTTTAGTTCTGGCAGGTCTTGTATTTTATATTTTTAAAAAGAAAAAGAAGAAAAAGAAAAAGGATACAGGTAAAAAAGAACATCTTCATCCAAAACTTACTCTCCCAAGCATCAACCCAATTGATCCGCCGGATAGAAAAGCTTCGTCGTCCGTATATTTTATCGGAGGATTTCAAATATTCAATTCCAGGGGAGACGACATTACCTCTTCATTTTCACCAACCTTAAAACAACTATTTATTTATTTATTCTTAAATAGTGTTAACCAGGGCAAGGGGGTATCGTCGTCTAAGCTTGATGAGGTTTTGTGGTATGATAAAATTGGTGAAAGTGCCCGAAATAATAGAAATGTTAATATCAGTAAACTTCGCGTTATTTTAGAAGATATTAGTGGAATTGAAGTTGTTGCTGAAAATTCGGTTTGGAGAATTAAGCTGGACGATTCGGTTTTCTGCGATTATACGGAAATTTCGCATTTACTTTTTAAACTTCGCTCGGATACTATAATTGAATCTGATATGCTGAAGTTATTAGGATTATTGTCCAGTGGTGTTTTTATGCCGTCGTTACAAAATGAATGGATTGATAAATTCAAATCTCAGTTTACCAACCAGGTTGTCGACGGACTTACTCCACTTTTAAACGAAGTAATGACCAATGATAATATGAGTTTATTATATCACATTGCCGAAAGCATTCTTATACACGACAATCTGAATGATGAAGCATTTGCCTTGAAATGCTCCTTGGTATATAAACTTGGTAAAATGGGAATGGCAAAAAATCTTTACGATGTGTTCTGCCGGGAATATAAATTATCGCTTGGAATAGATTATGCCGTATCATTTAGCGATATAGTGAAATAGACCAATATTTTTAATCCAGATCAGGGTCATTCTTCCTTACCGATCTAATCCTTCTCCTCTATTCTACAAACTAATTTGGTATATCATTTATTGTATATTGTCTGTGTTTTCTAATCGATACAGAATCAAATAATTGCGAAATTAATTAAAAATTAATTCTTAATTAAGTTCTCCTTTATTATGAATTAATCGTGCTGTTAATGCAGTGGGTTTACTTTCGGTGTCAAATGAGAAAATCTTTTTAAGACAACAAAATTTAAACTTCTACTGCCTATGATAAAAATGTATCTAATTATCGCTAATTAATCAGAGTAACTATTACTAAATCATTATTGAACTTAAATTCTATGAAAAAAAAGCAATTTATGAAAAAGCGGTTTTGTTTTCAAAAGGCGTGCACAATGCTGCTCATTTTATTGAGTGTGCTGGTCTCCCCTGTTTATTCGAAAGCAAAAGATCAAACCACAGGAATTGTGTTGCAACAACACAAAGTTACCGGAACCGTAACTGATGCCCAAAATGGGGAACCTATTGCAGGAGCCAATATTATAATTGAAGGAACCACAATTGGTGTTATAACCGATTTGAACGGGGAATTTACTTTGGAGGTTCCTAATAGCGATGCAGTTATCCTTGTTTCGTTCTTAGGGTATAATTCTGAAAAAATCACTTTTGGAAATCAAACAAACCTGGATATTAAACTTGTTCCTGATATAACAAATCTTGAAGAAGTAGTTGTTGTAGGTTATGGTACTCAGAAAAAGCCAACACTCACAGGCGCAATTTCTTCGATAAATAGTGAAGTAATTTCAGCTACAAAAAACCAGAATGTCCAAAATATGTTAACCGGAAAGGTTGCCGGAGTTCGTGTTGTGCAAAAAACATCCGAACCGGGTAGTTTTAATAACCTTTTTGACATCCGCGGTCTGGGATCTCCCCTTTATGTTATTGACGGAGTACCCCGTGGCGATTTAGCCCGTTTGGACGGAATGGATATTGAATCTATAACCGTTTTAAAAGATGCTTCTGCTTCAGTTTATGGTATGCGAGCTGCAAACGGCGTGGTATTGGTGACGACTAAACAGGGTAAAAAAGGGAAACCTGAAATGACTTACTCAGGGTATTATGGTATTCAAATTCCCGCAGAGATATTAAAACCGGCTGATGCAATAACTCGCATGGAGTTGATGAATGAACGTGATTTGAGAAACAACTATTTAAGTCCGACTTTAACATTCACTGATGAACAAATGGAAGCATACAGAAATGGGACCCTGAAAAGTACCGACTGGTATGATGCAACTATTCGCAATTCAGCTCCGCAACAATCACATAATCTTGGAGTAAGTGGAGGATCCGAGAACATGAATTATTATTTCAACTTTGGATATTCGACACAGGAGGGATTTTTCAAAAGCAATAGCTTGAATTACGAAAAAGCAAATTTACGTGCAAATATTGATGCTAAAATTACCGAAAGGTTAAAGTTTTCGGTAAAACTGAGTGGTATTATTGATAAAACGATGCGACAGGATATGACGACACGGGAAGTATTTAAACTTTTGTGGCGTTCGCTACCTTCACAACCCATCTATGCCAACGATAACCCTGATTTTTTGCAAAAACCAAATGGAGATATCCAGAATGCAGTTGGTGCAACCAGCATCGATTTGAGTGGCTATAATAAATCAACCAATAAAATATTCACTTCATCGGCCGACCTTACTTATGACGTTCCTTTCATCAAAGGTTTAACAGCCAAAGGTATGGCTAGTTTTGACCCTAAGTTTATTGATGGTTACGAATTTTCAGAAGCTTATAAGGAGTATAATTATGATGCTGCAACCGACACTTAATCGGGTGTTGATAAAAATGCGCCAGGTTTTTTTCAACGCACAAACCGTTTTTTGCAGAATTATTTGTTACAGGGATCTTTAACTTATAACAAATCTTTTGCCGAAAAGCATAATGTCAAATTACTAGCCTTAATGGAATCGGCTCGAAGCAAGTCAGATCAAATGTCGGCCAAAAGATTTTTAAGTATTCCTATTGACCAGCTTTATGTAGGAGATGCTTTACTTCAGGAGGGAACTTCAGCAAATGATCAGATTTACAATTATACTTCAAATGGTATTGTTGGAAGGGTAAATTATGATTATGCAGGTAAATATTTGGTAGAATATAGTTTCAGGTATGATGGTTCGTCAAGATTTCCTGAAGATAAACGATGGGGTTTCTTTCCAAATTATCAATTGGGATGGAGAATATCGGAAGAATCATTTATCAAAAACAATTTTAGTTTTATAGATAACATTAAAATTCGCGGAACTTATGGTATTCTGGGTGACGATGCTGCGGCAAATGCATACTCCTTCATCTCGGGGTATGATTATCCATACGCCGGAGGCAGCACTCAACAGGGTAAATATCCATCAGGTTATTTTTTTAACGGAGTATTCACTAATGTATTAGGTTTCCGCGCCCCTGCAAACATGGATGTTACATGGTATACTTCCAAAACTGTCGACATAGGTTTGGATGTTGATTTATGGAGAAATAAACTTGGCTTTACAGTAGATCTGTTTAAACGGGATCGGGAAGGATTGTTGGCTAACAGAAATGTAACTGTGCCAAGTACTTTTGGAACCAATATGCCGCAGGTTAATATAAATAGTGATCAAACCCAAGGTGTCGATGTTGAAATCAGACATAGGAATAAAGTAGGAGATTTAAATTATTCAGCTGTCGGAACATTTTCATATACACGAACAAAACTAATACATGTGGAAGGGAGTAACAAAATTAGTTATGGAAATTCCATGGCGTACTGGAAAAATGGTAAAGGTTCCCGGTACAACGATGTTTGGTTTGGAACCGAAGGCGATGGGCAGTATCAATCTTATGAAGAAATATCCCTATCCAGTCTGCCAACAGGTACAAATATTTTGCCCGGTGATTTTAGATACAAGGACTGGAATAACGATGGCGTAATTGATGGAAATGATGATCATCCGATAGCAATTGGTATAAAAGATAGCGATGGTGATTATCCTTCTAATCCCCTGGTATTTTTTGGTTTGAACTTATCTTTGGAATATAAGGGTTTTGACATGAATATGATGTTTCAGGGAACAGCTATGACTTATATAGCTTATGCCGAGCAGTTAGCTACTCCATTGGCATGGGATGGGAATGCACTGGATTATTTAACAAATCGCTGGCACCCTGTCGATCCCAAAGCTAATCCTTACGATCCGGCCAATCAATGGGTGAGTGGTAAATACCAATACGGCGCAAAAGCAGGCGATGTTAACTCAACACACATGATTCAGGATGGAAAGTATATCCGTTTAAAAACCTTGGAACTTGGATATTCTGTACCTCAAAAGTTACTTAAAAGGATTAAGGTTAAAGATCTGAGAGTTTATACAAGTGGTTATAATCTTTTAACCTTAACCAAAATAGAGGCTCTTGATCCTGAACATCCTGCGGAAGATAGTGGATATACTTATCCGCTCAATAAAACCATCAATTTTGGAGTAAACATAACTTTCTAATACCAATTAAAATACTTGAAAATGTTAAAAAAAATATATTTATATCTTTTAATTCTAGGGGTATTTGCATCATGCGAAACTCTGGATGTTCCCCCTGTAAATATCTTAACAGATAACGATATTTATAACGAAGGTGGCATAAAGGCCTATATGGGGTCTTTATATGGCCGACTACCCATGGAAGACTTTAATACATCCAGTGCTGGAGGTCAGCAAGGCTTCTTTTTCTGGAACAGTATCTCCTGGGATATGGTTAGTACTGGAGAAACCATAAACCGCAATCAAACCGGCATTTTTCATCCTAATGCGAATTATTGGGGTGAAGGTTATAAAATTATCCGCAATGCCAACGACTTGATTCAGAAATTGCCAGATTACATTGGTAAACTTGCCGGAGCTGAAACCTGGATTGCCGAAGCCAGATTTATTCGCGCTTATGTTTATTTTTATCTGGTAAAAAGCTATGGAGGTGTTCCGATTTTGGATAAACCACAAAGCTTTACCGACAGTACTTTTTATATTCCCCGTAAAAGTCATAAGGAATGTATTGATTTTATTTTAAGCGACCTCGACTACGCTATTGAGAATATGCCTGCAACAGGCGAAAAAGGCAGGGCAAATAAATACGTAGCTGCAGCATTGAAGTCAAGGGTTGCCTTATTTGCCGGTTCAACTGCCCGATACGGACAACTTTATAACAATACTGTTGATGGTGTGATGCTCTGTGGTATTCCCGAAACTGATGCAAATAATTATTTTCAGATTGCATGGGATGCCGCTAAACTATTTGATGGAACTACTTATGGGTTATACGATGCAAAAGTGACTTCCGATCCCGTGCAAAATTTTGCCGATATTTGGGAAAAAGCAAATGATAGCAAAGAAAGTATCTTTATAAGGCAATACGGCTATCCCGATTATGTGCATAGTTTTGATGTGATTTACAGTACACCGCGTATGACCTCGACCTATGGCGACCGCTACAATGTAACTCTTGATTGGGTAGAGTTGTTTGACGGGCTTCCTATTAGCCCTGCTACAGGAAGAATTGCTACTGTTGATGCCAGCAACAATTATATTGTTTACGATGGCCCCCAGGCTTTATATGCCAATGCCGAACCCCGGTTAAAAGCAAGTATTTTAATTCCGGGTAACACTTATAAAACAATTGAACTTGACATCAGAAAAGGGATAATTAAAGAAGCAATAGATTTTTCAACGCCAATTCAGAAATTTGTAAAGGATGATGGTGTAACAACAACCGCCTATGCTTCAAATACATGGTTTAAGAATAATGTATTAACAACTACTGAAGGAGTATATGTTCAAATTCCTTTAGAAACATCAACTGGTGTAAAGCTTAAGAAAAATGGAATGGATGGGCCATGGGGTACATCCGGAGGTACCACGACTACTATAACTGGTTTTCATGGAAGAAAATGGCTCGATCTGACCTTAACACCTTCCTTAACAAAGTTGCATTCATCTTTTCAAAGTTGGATAGACATTCGTTTGGCTGAAGTTATATTAAACCGTGCCGAAGCTGCCTTGGAATTAGCGCAGAATGGCGTTGCCAATTATGGGGGTGTTGATATGCAAACCGATGCTTTCGACCAAATAAACCTGATTCGCAATCGGGCCGGAGCAACATTACTGACAAGCCCAGCAGAACTATCATCCGACGCGGGTTTGGCCATGGGAACCGGGCCTAAATCATTTGTAGCTGCCCCAACCCGGGGTTTGCAGCTTGTGCGGGTTGAGCGCTATAAAGAACTGGCATTTGAGCATAAACTTTATTGGGACATTCGTCGTTGGTTTACAGCCGATGCTCAAATATTAAATTACAGACGAAGAATGCTAAGCCCGTTCCTTTTTGCTAAAGGTGCAACCCTTAATCCTGCAGGTAACCCCGTGGGGAAATATATTTACGATGCTCGAGTTGCAGAAAGAGCTGCCAGTGGAATTAGTTTTGCCACCAAATTTTACTATTTCGGTATACCTGGCGGTGAATTAGTCAGTAATCCGTTGCTAAAGCAAAACTTGCAATGGTAATAAAGCAAATGTTCAATTTAATTCAACAAAAACTTAAAGTTTTGAATATGAAAAAAATACTTTATTTTCTCTGTATGGCATTTTTCGTATTATCTATATCTTCTTGTGAAAAAGATAATTACGAAGGCCCCAATGCAGCCATTCAGGGGCAAATTCTCGATCCGAGTGGACTTCCACTTCAATTCGATCAGGGGCAGGGTAGTATGAAGATAAAAATGGAAGAACTTACCTGGATAACAGAACAAGGTGGGCAGGCTATAACACCAACCTACCTGGCTGTAAAACAGGATGGTTCTTATGTAAATAGCAAAATATTCGCAGGTAAATACGTAATGACTCCTATCGAAGGCGCTTTTTATCCTTACAATATTGCCGGAGATACTGTTGATATTTCGGGGAGTATTACGAAGAGTTTTACAGTTACTCCATATCAGAATGTAGAATGGGTAACTGAGCCTTTTATTAACGAAGAGGGGTATATTCAGGCAACAATCAAGTATACAAGCAATATAGTGGATGGCCTTACTGCTCCCGCTCCGTTTAAATACAGATTGTTCATTTCTCCTACACAATATGCAGGGGCGGCTACTTTTGATGCTTTGTTGACTAACGATGAGGTAAATGTTACCGCAAATCCTATAACCATTCTTTCAAAGGCAAAAGTGGTTTACCCAAACAGAACTTACTATGTAAGAGGAGGGGTAAACAGTAATGATGCTTTTAAAAAGTATAATTATACAAATATCAAAACTGTAGTTCTTCAACAATAGGTGTTTTCTGAATTTTTTATGCGAAGTCGCAAAGAGTTAAATATAGAATGTTAGCATTTGCGACTTTGCATAATATAACATGCCTTGTTTTCGATTGGTTTACAATTCATTTACTGGAAAGGATTGGTGGACGAAAATAGTTTCATCATCCTTTTCAATTTAAAAACCAAATTAAATGCATCTTCATTTGAAACCTGATTTTTATAAAGGCCTGCATTTAGGCTTCATTGCCATTGGTGGATTTTTGCTGAATAATGATATTCAGGCACAAACACAAAAAAAGCCAAATCTGCTGTTTATTATGACTGACCAGCAAAGGTTTGACGCTTTAAGCCTTGCAGGGAACACGATATTGAAGACGCCTAATCTGGACCGTTTGGCAAAACAAGGAGTTTGGTTTAAGAATGCCTATACTCAATGCGCTGTTAGTGGCCCCGCGCGTGCCTCCATTCTTACCGGCTGCATTGTTGAAAACCACGGGATCATTAACAATGGTCTGGCAGATTCGGGAACACCACAGTCCCCCTCCTTTATGCCTCAGAAAACTTTTGATCAGGTATTGACCGACGATGGCGGATATCATTGCGAGTATTATGGAAAATGGCACTGTCCTGAATTTGCTGCTTCATGCTACCAAAATGAGGTAAAGTATGCAACCAGCGGGAGGTATATTTTTGCTTCAAATAGCGATGTACGTTTTTATAAAGACAACTATCTGAACCAGGTTTTCCCGAAGGCAGCTCTTAACGTGGGAGAATTATATGACACTTATTCCGAGCGGCCCTATATTCCAAATATCCTGGATAAGCGGTATGGAATGACACAAACTCAGGCAGATAATTCCGGCATTGCATATGCCCAGCCCGACCTTCACGGAACAATATCAATACCCGATGAGCATTCACTCACAGCATACAGGGCAAAGCAAACGATAGAGGCCCTTGAACGCCTTAAAAATACCACCTTCAGTATTACCTGTTCTTTTCACTTTCCTCATGCGCCAATGCTACCAAGCAAATATTATTCCGATATGTTCCCGGTTAATAATATGCCTGTTCCCTTTAGTATTAACGATCCTATGGCTAATTCGCCTTATCTGAATTCTAATTCACGGACGAAAAATCCTGAATATAGCGATGCTCAGAAGATAAAATACTTGATTTCAGATTACTACGGACTTGTAAAAGAAATAGATGA
>Ga0316611_1000413_pt1 | contig 14961 bp, 20 predicted proteins | sample MIS2016202_MG_FD_207675 | JGI IMG/M metagenome (GOLD analysis project Ga0316611, IMG submission 207675) | Microbial mat bacterial communities from Middle Island sinkhole, Lake Huron, Michigan, United States - MIS.2016.202 | ecosystem: Environmental > Aquatic > Freshwater > Lake > Sediment... | reverse complement strand
TACTATTTTAATATCAATATCGGAGATGTTATTGTTCTTAATTCCGAAGTCTTATTTAATCGTATTATGAAGGTAGTAGTGACAAGCGTGACTTATAGTAATAACAGAATTGATATCATTGCAAATAATTTTGGGGGCTACTTGGATTTCGTTAAGCACATAGCACCAACTAATTTTGATGCTAATGACTTTATTCATTCTTATTTATATGGTATTATTGTATCAGATGATAATACTACGTGGACAACATCTTATTTAATTGCCTAGAGGTTTTATGAGTTTCACTACAATTGAACAAAGCGAAGTTAACACAGGGCAACCTCTAAAACAAAGTTTGTTCCAAAAAATAAAAGACAACTTAGACTACTTGCATTCAATATCTAATGCAAACACAGTTCTCAATGCAGGCACCTCTACTGATAATGCGGTGCCACGCTTTGATGGAGTAACTGGTAAACTAATTCAGTCTTCAAGCGTTATTATAGATGATGCAGGAAAAGTAAGTATATCACCAACAACGAGCAATAACGCTATAGATATTGTTGTTTCTGGTACTGGAAAAGGGATTTATGTTACTAGTGTTAGTGGGAGTGCTTTCCATGGTTATTCCTCTTCAGAATATGCTGGTTTTTTCGATGGGAAAATTAAAACAACGGGTCAAATTGAGTGTTCAGACGGTAGTGTTTCTGCTCCTTCATGCAGCTTTTCTAATTCTCTTTCCACTGGCATGTATTATAGCTCAAGCCGTGTGAATTTTTCGGTGGGTGGAGTCAATAGCTTTAATATTGAACAGTATCAAACATTTACTCAGCTACAATACTTCCGCATTTTCCAATCCGCATGCGCAAACAGGCCAACGCTATATAGTTCATCAAGCGATAGTTCAGCATTTAGAAATTTATGTTTAGGTTTATCTTCTTTGAATAGTAGTACTTCGTTTGGTTGCGTAGGCTTCGCCAATGGCAATCCGTCAGGAGCTAGCGCGAGAGTGCAGACTTTTTTTGATTATAATGATTCTAATTGTCAAGACATCTCTAGATATGCTCACAACATCAGAACATCACACAACGCAACTGATGACGATGACAATTTTATTTCTTTTTACGTTTGGAAAGTAGGCGACCCCACAGGCGGATACGGAACATATGAGTCACTTCGGATAGGAACGACTGGAGTTTACGTTACTGGTTCGCTCTCTGCTGATTCTATAATCGATCGAACTCCATACCCAAAAAACAAACAGACAGCAATTGACGCTATTAACTCACTCAAACCTTTAAGTGATAACGTCTATAGCGAAAGCAACAAAAAGCAACAACTTAATCATGAGAAATTACATCCATATTTGAAAGGCTCAAAAAATGGAACACGAGATGTTGGAGCTACTCTATCATGTGCTGTTAGAGTTATACAAGATTTACTTGAAAGAGTTGCGGTTTTAGAAACTCGCGTTGGTGTTATTTTAATAAAAAAAGAGGAGAAATAAAATGAAGTCCGTAAAAAGAGTGGGTAAAGATTTAGTAGAGATAAAAACAAACCTAATAACAAACATTGAGCTATTAAAAACAATAGAAGATAACAATAATAATAAAATAGTTATAACTCAAGTTTTGTTAGCAATAGAAGATGTGAAAAATAACCTAAATGAAGCTTGTATACATTTAAGTAATTTGATTGATTTAGATATTATTTTTAACAAAAATGACGACGTGTTTTATATTGATGTGGAGTCAAATGAAGCTGTAAACGCTTTATTCGAGTCTTATTCTGATGATTACGCGTATTGCATCATAAAAGTAGATAAAAAACAAGTGTGTGTTAAAGCTACAAGACTACTTACGCGAGAACTTTAATAGGAGAACTTTCATGTATCAACATTATTATAGTGCTATTGCTACCGTTCCTTTTTTGGGTGAAAGTTGTGTTTATTCACCAACGTATGACGTTCCGAGTTATATCAACTTCTCTGCTGTAGTTGACATAACCTACACAGTTGGTAGCTCAGCCGTTGTTATTATGCAATATAGTAATGACGCCGTAACTTGGATTAATTCGTCTGCTGTTACCTCTGATTTAGTTGCGGTATTTTATTATCGTTATGCTCGAATGCGTATTACACCAACGTCCTGCGAAGGAACTGTTGTTTTAAGCCTAGTATTTAAGAGGTAATCAGAAATATTTACAGGTTTTAATTATGAATATAACATTAGAAAATGTAATTTTTTTTATTGCTTTTTTAGCCTTCAACCTGCTGATCTTCTTATTAAATAAAACGTTCAAAGAGCTACAAAATAGAATACAAGAAAACACTAAGAACGTTAGCAGTATCATATTAAAACAAGCTATAATGAATGAAAAATTGACGCTAATAGAAAAAGAGATACAAGAACTAAAGTTAAACTATACAAACAAAAAAAGGAGCTATTAAATGAAGCTTTTAAGTATTGATGGAGGCGGTGTTAAGGCAGCAAGAGCTGCTAAATATGTTCAAGAATATACTTCTTTACTAAGCGCGTTTGATTGTTTTGCTGGCTGTTCGGCAGGCTCTATTTTAGCAACAAGCTATGCGTTTGGGTTTTCAGCCGAATACGTTTATAAGAGCTTTTTAGAGTTTATCCCGCAAATATTCGCCCAAAACACATATGAGCGTATTCAAGATTATAATATCTTTGAGCCAAAATATGACTCTGATAAATTAAAAAAAGCTATTGATTATATATTCAAAGATGTAAAGCTAAAAGATATCAAAAAAGGCTTAATTATCCCTGTTTTCGATTTGGTAAACCAAAAGCCAAAAGTATATTCTAATTTAGGTAATAAAGCTGAAAACGATATTAGAGTTGCAGATATTGTTATTGCAAGTTGTTCAGCTCCTACTTATTTTAGTTCGCATAATAATTGCGTTGATGGAGGTGTTTTCGCTGTTAATCCTTCTTTAATCGCCTGGAATGATATTTTGTATCACGGTTATACTGTCGATTATGTTTTAAGTTTATCTAGTGTCATATCGCTAAAAAAGAAGGAATTAAGATTAAGCAACGCTGGAATTGCACAGTATGCACCTGTTATTATAGATTTATTATTAGATAGCAATGTTGATATTACACACTATTGTATGAGTAATATACTAAGAGCTAATTACAAGAGAGTTTGTTTTGCAGTAGATGAACAGATTGCGATGGACGAGTATAAAAAGATAGATTGTATATTAAAAGCTAAAGAGACTACTTTATTTGGAGGATAAAATGAGTAATACTAATATATGTGAGTATTGTAAGATGGAAGAAGGTTGGTGCATGTGTGAGGAAGGATCTAAAGATAAACAAATTAGACAATTAAAGAGAGATTTAGATGAGGCTATTTCGTATTTATGTGTAGCCAAACGAAACCACTATCCCAACACGAACAATTCTAAAGTAGATCTATTTCTGTTTAAATTTAAATTAGAATTAGATGATTCTTGCGTAACAAATAGAGAGTCCTTTCTCTGTCGTTCTAAAGAACAGGGACTCTCTGACTTGGAGGTTGGATAAATTGAATAAGGAAATCCAGTGTCCAAAATGCAGAGAATTAAGCTTAGTACCTTCAGAGCTAACTAATCCTTACGCGTATAGATATTATATATTAAAGTGTTGTCATTGCGGAGAATTCACAGAGATTGATAACCTAGAATTAAGCAAAGAAGAGGAAATTTATGGAATGTACTAAAGAATTTAATGAGTTTATTAGCATCTTAAAAATAGCAGATTTAAAAGAGTTAAATAATGTTAAAGTTGTTATGCTTGCACAAGCACTTTTGGAAACAGGGAGAGGAAAAACAGATTTATTTCTAAAATACAAAAATGCTTTTGGCATGAAATATAGAGACTTTCTAAGCAAGCTTGCTACGCCTATAGAATATAAAACAAATTCAGAACCGACAGGATCAGCCTTGTTTTGTATTTTTGATGAGTATTTGCCTTGTTTGCAATCGTATTGTTTTAAGATTCAAAATCAGTCAGTTTATGAAGAAGCTAAAGCCCAATTAAAAAATGTTAAAAATTATATTCGTGCTATTTCTCTTCATTGGTCTGTTGATACTGAATATGAAAATAAGCTATTATCTTTGTTACCAGAAGCAGAAGAGTTGTTAAAAAAAGATATGACGCTAGAGGCGAGAATAAAAGAGTGTGAAGCTAAAATAAATTCTCTTTTAATTGAGTATCAAGGCCACTTAGACAAGTGCCACAAGGTAATCATACCAAAACATAAAATAATGCTAAATTCAGGCCATTCTGGCACAACTGGAGCGAGCGGAAAAATAAGCAGTATAAAAGAACATATTGAAAATATGGTGACAGTAGCAGAGATAAAAAGACAGCTAGAGTTAGAAGAGAATAGAAACTTTTTTGATGTTCATGTTGTAAATCAAGATGACAATAATCTAGGCTTAGAGTCCGTTGGGGAGACAACTTTTGCTTATGACTTAGCAATTGCAATTCATTATAACGCAAACGATAATAATGAACATGGCACAGAAGTGCTAGTCAGCCCCGAGTCAGGAAACAAGACTTATTCTTTTGCTACATTATTATGCGAAGAGATATGCCTAAAATTAAATAATAAAAACAGAGGCGTTAAAAGAAAATCTTTATCTGTTTTTACCGGCTGGAATAAGAAAGATAATAACAAATGTGTTTTTGTGTTGTCTGAAGGTCACTTTATCGATGATGAAACTGATTTTGCTGAGTGTAGAAAAAAGAGCATGTTAAACGCTGACGCTCATGTAATTGCAATAAGAAATTGGTTTAAAATATGAAAAAACGTAAACTAATTATCTCTTTATTTTTCTTCATAGGCCTATCTTTCCTATTTTCAGTTGCAATGAGTTCTATAAGAGCTAGACAACAAGACACTAGCATTACTAGACGCTAGTTACTAGCTTCTTTGTCCACATGTATTTCATCATTTTTTTCCTTCTATTTTTTGTATTGTTGTTATATACTTTGTATATCCTTCTTTTCTGCAAGCGCTTAAAAAGTTTAAAAATCGATCAAAACTACCGTATTCTGATTTTCTTAAGAAATATTTTGTTTCTTCAATAGAAACGCTAAAAAACTCTTCCATAAGGGCGTTATTGTACTCGATTCTGTCTATTTCTAGAGCATTAATCTGTACACTCGTGTATTGTGCTTCTTCGCCGTCGTGTTGAGGCTCGCATATTTCTAAACTATTTATTATCTCTTTTTTTAACAGCTCGTTTTCTAATCTTTTTAGAAACTGACAATCTGAATAATAGAGAAAACATATCAAACTTAAAGCTACATTTACATAATCTACTCTTGTAATAGCTTCAACAGCTACTGCAAGATGATTACCTAGCATGTTATAATCGTAATAATCTATTTTCGCTATAAGCTGAATGATATTAACCTGCTCACATTCTACTAGCGAAAGTAAGAGTTTAGCACCTGTACGCAAGCAACGATTAGTATTATTATCAAACTCGTGTTGCTTTGGGAAGTCGTATATAAAATCAGCTATGTTACGATAATGACAGACTATTTTATCTAGCGTGTCGTCTTTATTAATATCTACAAGACTACGTAAAGAATATGCATTTAATATCTCTTTTATCTTCTCTTTATCTTCTTTTATCATCCTACATTCTCCTTTAGTATTTTTACTTCTAGATTATTTATAAAGTCTATATCAGCATAGTAAAGAAAATAAATCAGATTTAGTGTAGTAAGAATTCTAGCCCCAGAACAAATACAAGAAATAACCCCCTCTAAAAATATGTCTTTTTTAGCACCTAAAAAGTGCATTTTTGACAGACTATCACTAGAGTAGATAGATAGATCATTAGCAATATCCCTTGCTATCACAAGTTCCAAATTTATCAAAGAAAAAAGAATATTATAAGAATGAGAGATACAACTCACAATATTGCGTTCCTTTTTTTCTATTGCACTATAAGCTTCAAGTAGTGCTGTATTGTATTCAAAATGCTGACTAAATTTTCTATAAGGTAGTACCTCGCTTTTCAACTCTTTTCTTTCATGTCTTCTAAGTATATCTTGAATTTTCTCTTTATCTTCTGTTCTCATCACTTTTCTCCTCCACAATAAAAAGTTAATATTACCAACAAGCTTAAAAGTAAACCTGTTAGCATATATTTATATCACTGCAATCTGCCTTACACACATTAGTATTTCATATCCTAATCATGCTTCTTCTCCTTCCGCAGTCTCCTTTGCTAATTTTGTTTCTAAATTCTTTATGAAATTCGTATCAAAATGATATAGAAAAGAAATTAAAATTCTTGTAGCCTTGAGATAACTACCCTTAAGAAGAGCTTTTAAAATCTCCTCAAAAAAATGGGAACGAAAAGTAAGATCAATGCAATCTATATCTCTAGCGAGAGCTTTAATATTAACTATTCCCGAAGCTAAAAGAGAATATAAAGCTGTGTAACTATGTTCGTGACAATCTTGTATTTCTCTTTCTGTTCCGAGTGAAAAACAAGATTGTGAAAAATCTGCTAAACGTCGTAAACAATTAGCAAAACGCAATTGTTTATCTTTCTCAAGCTTAGAGCCTGCTAAAGCTAAACGCAAGCTAAAAACAAAGCTATAGTCTTTATCAAATTTTTGTCTGACATAATACTCTTTTATTATCAATATTATTTTATTTTTGTCCTCTTTTGTCATACTCATTTTAACACCTCTTTATTTAATATTTTTATGCTGTTTTAATATATATATAACTTCCGCTCTGTCTTCAGTTCTCATTCCTTCATCTCCTGTACTAATATTTCTTTCAATTTTGATGAGCTAACATCTAAAAAACGAGTTCCAAAATCGTGGAATAAATCCAATATTTTAGCGATCGTTTTTAGCGCCACATCAGTATCATTTTTCAACATACATCTTAATTTATTATGTTCTACAACTAGAAATTCTTTATCTACGAGGCAAAAAAAACCTTTAGACGATATAAAGATATCTAGTTCGTTTAAGCGCTTAAAAATATCAATTAGTTCTTTCTGACTACATTTACATCGCTTATTTATAGCCTCGAAATTATCTACGATATGTAAAGAAATGCAAGCAATACTAATAAACAAAGCTTCTTTTTTAGGGCAAAAATAATATTTGTTATGGTTCATTTTGTTAATTCCTTACAACAAGAAACAAATTTAGCAACTTTTTCTCTACTTAATATCATGCTATTGCTAGTTAGTTTATTCACTTCTAGCAATGAATTATTATAGCAGAACATAAAGAAAGCAAAAGATTCACTAGTTGTATATTTATATTCGTTTTCTAGAAAACAAAACGATACAACACTAATATTATATTCGTTTATTTGCTCTAATATCATATAGTATTGCTGTTCTAACGTGAAATTCTTTTTTATTGCTTTTGTTGATTTTGGCATAACTTTAATTACTTTTTCTGGCTTATCTTTTTTAATTTCTTTTTCTTTTATATTTGCAATAATACTAGCTAAATTTGCTAGTACTTTGTTTGATAAGCTCATTTTAAACCTCCTCATCAATTTGCCGACATCAGCAAAATGATAATCTTATATTAAACATCTCTTTTTTCTAATTGTTTTTTCTTTGCTTCTACTGATCTTCTACATTTTTCCCCAAAGAGTATATTGTGCCAATCCGTATCATCAATATGTTCCTTTGCAACTAGTATCGCTCTCGGAATACTATCAGCAAAAGCTTTGAAACAATGATTTTGCGAAGCTAGAACCTCTAGTGGCCAGCTTTCTGTCGACTTAGCTTCTATCTCTTGTTGATACAAAATTACATGACAATAATCTTTAACAAAATCAACGTAAGTACTAACCTTTCGCTCATAATCGGCGCAATCTTTTATTACATTGTAAATAGCATAAGATAAAAAGCAACGATCAATGAATACAAAATGATACAAACCAGATTCGTTATAAGTTTTCGCTAATTCAAGCAATATTGCGTTTCTTGCTGCCCAATTGAACTCGCATAATTTATATTGTGCAACAACATCATCGTTCATTATTTTGCAAGAATACCTAGAAAACGTTTCGTTGATTAACTTATTTATTAACGTAGTTTTTCCCGAATTATCAATACCTTCTAATATAACTATCATATAATCTCCTTTTCGTATAAAGCCCTTATTTTTTCAAAAATAGGATGATAAATTTGCTCGTCACCCCAGTCAACAGTGTCATGCTTTTTTATCTCTTCTATACATTCTCTGGCAAACTCTCGAGCTTCTTTCATCGCTCTTTTGTCACTCCTTCTTATTATCATCATGCAAAAGTCATGAAACGTTTGTGTATATCTAGCTTTTGTTATTGTTCCTAAAGTCAAGCAATAACTCAAATCGTCATTAGCCACATGTTCATAAGAGCTTATATTTTTTATGGCAATTGCTCCTGCTGTATCTGCTCTTATGCTCCCAGTTTCATAAAGCTGAAGACCTTTAGCGATCATTTTTCTTAGAGCATATCTTGTACTCTGCTGGCTAATTGCAATGTGCTTGTGTCTATTAATTTGTGATACTAATTTTATTGATGCTTTTATTTCATAATGCACAATCATGTGTTCAAAAATAGACTTATGATAGGCGTTGTAGCTGCCTCCAATTAGTCTTAACATATGTTCTTTTTGATTCACATTTGTATCGGTACATACATCCATACTATCAATAGCATTTCCTAAACCAAAAATTTCTATTATTTTAATCATTTATTCTCCTATTTACACGTAATATTCAATATCATCAACAAACTTATAACGAAAGTTTAATACTTTTTCGTCTAACATATTTTCTAATCCTAGAACACTGCACACGACTACTGTAGAATATCGCTCCTTCATAGTCGATAAAAAACTTTTTTCATAAATCGTTAAGGACTCTTTTGAGCTTTTAATTAGCACATACTGTCCGATTTCTTCGGTATTTATTCTCATTACTCGAACAGTTCGACAAAAAACACTGCTCCAATAAGCTTTTGAAAAAATTGACTTTTGGTTTTTTTGTCTTCGATACTTAAATTTCAATTCTAAAAAAGTAATATCGTTCTTTCTTAGATATTCTCTAATTTCTATTTTTATTTCTTTGGTTTTTTTCTTGCTTGTGCAGCAATCATCAAAAAGATCGCAAATTCTCATATATTCTCCTGTCTACTCTTATTTTAAATATAGATATAAAGGTCGTGGTTATAACAAACAACCTTCCTAGCTTCTTTTATGTGAGGTATCTTAGTGTCGGTTAAATTAGCAAACAACTTATCAAAACCTTGAGTACTAGCAACGATAACACTCAAAACATTAGAACAATGCAAGGCACTTTTTTGCAAGTACACTATTTGTTCATACGTTAAAGATCCTTTTAGTGGCTTTATTTCAATATTTACTACCTTAGTTCCTATATATAGTATAATATCACTCATGCCTTTATTGGAATTAGGTCGTAATCGACCGTCTTTAGACATTACACCGACACTTTCAATTTTTTTATAAAAAAACAAACTTTTTTTTAATCTAGAAATAGCGTAGTCTTGCACTTCTTTTTCAGTTACAAGCTTAAGTTTGCTTTTTTCATCTGGCGTTAACACCTCTTTTAATATCGATATCATGCTAGTTTTTTTCACTTAAATCTCTCCTTAGATAACCCTTTTCACTACCTAAAATGTGCATTTAAGTAGTCATTACAGTATCTGCGCATATTATCTTCTACTCTATTCACAGGTATTTGCTTATGGAAGTCTTGAAAGAGAGTAGTTATATTCTCTTTCGTTCCAGAGGTGATAGATAAATAATGTATGATATATTCATCATCTGTCTTTAATCTATTAAAAATCGAGTGGAATATTTCTAAATGTATTTTATTTTCTCTATTAAAGTACTCGAAAATATAAGCCCCTTTTACTAAAGTTTTTTTCTCAACTTCTTCAAGCGGGGTCTCATGCAAGCTTTTGCTAAACTCTGCAACTTCTTTTACTATCTCGCTGTTTTTTACCCATTCGTCACTCTTAGCTACCTCTTTGAGTATTTTGATAATCAACATTTTATGACTATTGTTGGTAGCGTCGTAGGTCGCTATGTTATGATTTACTTCTTTTTTTGCAGGTTCTTGTTTTATCTCTTCTTTTACATCTCTTGATTGTTCTGCAATAGCTTTCGTTTTAGCTTCACACTCCCTTGCGATAGGCTCTACTTTATCAAAAGATTCAAAGCTATCTTCCTCAAAAGCAAATCCGATAAAAGCTAACGTGGCTCTTCTTTTAGCTTTCGATTCAGTTTTCAAGTAGGCATTTGCAAGGGCTTCGCCAGTCATCCTAACATACGCCTGCTTCTTGCTATCAAAACCAGCACAAAAAACAGAGGCACTAGCTTCCTCTTTTCTTACGCTATCACTTACAATAGCACTAACAGTATAAATATTAGTGTCAGCGTCATAATGACGCGTTGTAATAGTCCTAGTTAGTTGCTTATTATTTGCAATAGCATCACAACCTACTTTTGTCAAATACAGTCTTTCTTTGCCTTGAAACATAATAAAGTTAAATGGCACGAAAGTAGGATTTAAACCATACTCATCACAGATAAAGCTTAATAATTTTCCTTTCTCGCCGACGGAAAAGTGTCCAGTTTCTCCGTTTTTAGTTAAAAATATATCTAATTTATCTTGTCCAATATCAACCTTTGCTAAATCCATAATAAACCTCTTGACTGCTAGTTAAATTTAGATTATATACAACACATACGTATATATATCTCATATCTGTATATAGCTCTTAATCCTATTATTAAGAGCTTTTTTTTGGATCAAAAAAGAACATCTGTGTTGTTTGGTTCTATAGCCTTAATACCAGTAGCAGTTAAAGATTTTAAAGCTCTAATCTCTATTTGTAGACCCCTTTTGTTGACATAGTTTCGTCGTTCTAGTTGATAACGCACCTCTAGCCCTATCATGCTACTCACCGCCGCAACAATGTCACTATTGCTTGACAAACCTAATGGCCCAAACACACAAGCTTTTATTCTGTAGAATTTAGCTTGCTTTACTTTATCCATATCATGAGGTGTTAATAAATCAAGACGATCTTCAAAATAACCTTCCTTATTTTCTACCCTAATCATAATAGATAATCGATCTCTATTATCATAACCAATATTCGTAGCAACGATTGTAGCTATGCCTTCATCAGTAGAAAGCTCTTGTTTAATCTCTGATGCTAACCTGGCAAATTCATTGCTAATTTCATTCCAATTCAACTCTTCACCCATGATGTGGCTCCTTTGCTATTACATATAAAATAAAAGGCTTTCTTTAATCTAGCATAAAAAGAAAAAAGATGCAATATGGAAATTATTTTTTTTTATAAATTTTTATATTTTCAAAAAAGCAAGAATGAAAGTTAAACAAGAGCAAGTGATATATACTTAATTAACAAATGTGAATTTTATAATTTTGCCAACTCTATCTTTTTCTAATATTATTCTTTTTTCATTTTCTAATTCTGTCAACAAATATTTAACCTCTTTTTCATACGTAGTTCCATAAAAATATTTTTTTAACTTTCTAGCAGAATTATAACACGAAGATACATAATATGTTTTGTTGAGCTTATGAGCAAAATAACTCAAAAACAAAGATCTTAGCTCTTGCTCCTCAATACTTGACACTTCTTTTGACATCATCATATCACTCGCTTTTTTGATAAACTTTTGCTTTCTGTATTCTTTAGCTTTTTCGATAAACAAAAACCGCTCTCTATTTATCATCTCTAGCGTTTTAATATACAAAATAATTAATGACTCTTCGTTATAAACGAAATCTAACGTAGTATTGTTGTTATCAATAGAAATTCGTGAAATCGTATCCACGTTTAGAAATAGAGCGAAAAGAAGTTTGTTTACTATGTAGTCATCTCTTTGAGAAAACAGCTCCTTAGAAACCGACTCTTGCGCTTCTTTTAGCTTGCTTTGCAATCGCTTATTATCTTGATTATTCAAATGCAACTGATGTAAGTGATCAGCGAGGTTACTACTGTAAATAACAATCGCTCTGTGATCAAATTCACACCACTTTTCAATCTTATCTCTCTCACTTTGATTATTGTCTTTCTTCTTTTTTTCTTCTTTCGTTAGAGTAGCTTCAACAGCCTTTCGGTCTACCTCACATCGCAATACATACAACTCACCAGCACTTCGATATTCTCCTGTTTGACAATAATTATAGTTGTTCTCTATCTTTCTATATTCTCCCTCTAAATTCCTAATAATAGATTCCGAAAATGCTCTATCATATACCCTAGTTGCTACTCTTTTTCTAGAATATATTTCATACTTATCAAAACTAGGTACTGGATTTGCAATACTGTTTTCTTCTAAATGTACAATATGAGTCCTTGTCACACCTCCGCCGTCAAGGTCTAGCTCGTCAGGATAATCAGTAAACGCCGAAAATGCAACAAATGAATAATGTAGCCTAAACGGAGGATGACTACCACTTGCCTTAGAACCATAAACGCTTAAATAATTATTAGCATCAGCTAATCTTAAGAGCATCTTTTTTGTCTGCGTCTTACTATCTTCTTTGATGTCTTTTGCAAAAATCAAAGCAATATTATCATGCATCGCTTCATCTACTACTTGAAAGAAATTTCGTTTGGAAGGATTAGAATGCACATAATGCATGTGTTGCACCGATGCATAGCTCGCAGAACTCATTTTATGCACTATATCAAAACTCTTAGCTATCGTGTTTTTTCCAGAGTTTGAGGATGCAAATAGAAACGAATATAATCTTAAATTTATTGAAAATGAACTAGTAACCTCAAACGTTAATTTATCTTGAAACGTTGATAATACAAATATAATTGCAAGATGCACAGCATTATATTTAGAATATAAAACATCACTTAACAAACCTGAACTGTAATAGTATTTGAACGCAAGAAGAAAATAGCTTGAGTTATGATGTTCAGCAAAAGCTAAGACTAATTCAGCCCACGCAAGATTCTTTTTAGCGTCTTCTTTATCTTTATCTATTTCATCAATCTTAGTATGATTGTCATCATTAGAATTAGAATTAGAATTAGAATTAGAATTAGAATTAGAATTAGAATTAGAATTAGTTTTATTTTTATCCTCGAACTCTTTCTTCTTCTTTATCTCTCTATCAAGTGTTAATAAGACTAAATCTGCTTTTTTTATTTCAGTTGCATTATTGTTGTTTTTTTTTATCTCTGCTAACTGCCTATCAACTTGTGCAATAATACTAGTACAAGCTTCTTGCTCGTATAACAAATAGTACCAATAAGATAGCGTTAGAATGCTTATTTTGTGTTCTTTTCCTTCTTCCGCATTGTATTTATCTAAGACATCAGAAGCATTAAAAGAACAAGCTTTATTCGTCGAATAAGGCACACTTTGACTAAAACTTAAAAACTCTGCTTGTAGTTTTAGATCAGCACAGATAAACAACACTTTCATCCAGTAAGAATAATTTGATTCTCTAATCACATCCAAAAAAACTGGAAGCGTTTGCGTAGCAATGAAGTTTTCAAAAGAAGATAGCAAAAAAGAGACCGAATACAATGATTCACATGTTGACCTGTGTAGTGGTATATACTTGTTTATATCTCTTGGTTTGATTGAAAATTGATGTAAATAACGCATAATTTCAAGAAATAGACTTTTATCTATTTCTTTTATTTCAGTTGTGCTTAGTGGCGTATAGCTTTTTTCTCTTCGCTTAAGAGGATATGTAAAGATTAAATTTTCAGCGGTGTTATCATGTTGATAGAACATATCTATATGAATATCATTCTTGTTTAATTCAGTATTGATATTTATTTTATATCTTTTCGTTAGCTCTTCACAAGCTAGAATTTCCAACATTTCATCAGTAGCAATAAAAATTAGATGCAAGCCGTTTGACTTCGTCTTCTCTATATATATGACTTCTTGCAAGGCTTGATATTCTAAAGAGACATTAAGGTATTCTTGTAGATGCTCTAATACATCATCTATAACTACATCATTGCTATGATTATCAATATCAATACAGACAAGTCTACTAGCACTATTCACTAATAAACAATACACACAGCTGTTATTCTGCAAAGGTATAAAGCTTAAGTTTGATTGAATTACTAAGTCTTGATTTTTTATTTGCAGAGGCGAAAACTGATCACCTACAAAATTCAATTTGCATTTTCTAAGCGTAAGCATAAAGCACCTTCAATCAGCTTTAGGTTTAGTTTTAGGGCCTCTTTTTCGTGGTTCCTTAGTCTTCTTGTCTTCTCGCTCTTCTTGCAAGGTTTGGTTGATTATTTCAGCGTTTTCTATATTCGCTAATAGACGTGCTTTAATTCTCGTTTCTCTCTCTAATCTTCTACTCAACATCTTTTTAGCGTGTGCTAGAACTACGGCATAGCAAAGCTTGTTAACTTTCTTACCTGCCAGCTTGGTATACGCCTCTACAATCTTTGTATCCTCTTCCGATAAACAAAAGTTAATTCTTTTCATCACCACGTAAAACCTCCATATCAAAAAGTAGTTATAAAATATATAATAGCAAATAAAAAAACAAAAAGCAAGTAAAGTTAATATTTTTTATATTTTTTTAGCATTATATAAAAAAGTGTTATTTTTTAGCGTTTTTAATTCAGAGGTATGAAAAAAACTCGTTTTATAAAATAAATTTATAAAAATATTTTATTTGAAATTTAGAATTTAGTTTGAGTTTAAAATAAAAACAAATCTAAAACTAAATTTCGATTTTCAAATTTCAAAATTTCAAAGTTCCCGATTATTTATATTTAAACACGCGCGTGTCAGTATGCTATTACCAGATAATAGCTAGATAATAGCTAGATAATAGCTAGATAATAGCTAGATAATAGCTAGATAATAGCTAGATAATAGCTAGATAATAGCTAGATAATAGCTAGATAATAGCT
>Ga0316611_1000411_pt1 | contig 14970 bp, 15 predicted proteins | sample MIS2016202_MG_FD_207675 | JGI IMG/M metagenome (GOLD analysis project Ga0316611, IMG submission 207675) | Microbial mat bacterial communities from Middle Island sinkhole, Lake Huron, Michigan, United States - MIS.2016.202 | ecosystem: Environmental > Aquatic > Freshwater > Lake > Sediment... | reverse complement strand
AATAATTTTTATTATGATGCTTATCAATTTGATAGAATTGTTGCCATAGAAACCGTTAAATTAAATCAAAATAATTGTCAAGCAGACAATGAAACAGTTGTTGAAGTTCAATTAAAATTTAGACCCGTAACATTAGGAACCTATCATTTTAAATTTTGGACAGGAGAAAATGACCTCGGCGAAGATCAATATTTAGAATATAATGTAGTTGTTGACCACTAATAAAAAACCTTTTGAGTTTAGAACAAATTATAAATGATTGCAAAAAAAATGACAATAAAGCACAAGAACTTTTGTATAGGCAATATGCCCCAAAAATGTTCTCAGTATGCTTAAAATATTCACGCAATTATGTAGAAGCTCAAGATAATTTACAAGATGGTTTTTTATTAGTTTTTGAAAAAATTAATTCTTTTTCCTTCAAAGGATCATTTGATGGTTGGATTAAAAGATTGATGGTCAATCAAGTGCTTCAACAATATAGAAATAAAAGTTTTTTAAGCTCTATTGATGAAGATATAGCAGATGAAGTTGAGGTTGAAATTGATGAAGGAGTGTCCATGGATTTTTTGATAAAAATAATTCAAGAATTGCCCGATAGATATCGATTAGTATTCAACCTTAGTGTTTTTGAAAATTATTCTCATCAAGAAATTGCAAATTCTTTAGGAATAAGCGTTGGAACATCAAAATCTAATTTATCAAGAGCAAAAATGATTTTGAAAGAAAAAATTGAAAATAATACAGGTCATGAAAAAATGCCGTTAACAAAATGAGTCAAAGAAAAAATATAAACCAACTCTTTCAAGAAAAACTTGAAAACCATCAAATAATTCCAGAAGAAATTGTTTGGAAAAACATAGAAACTAAATTACAAGAAAAGAAAAAAAGAAGAATAATTCCGTTTTGGTGGAAATTATCTGGTATTGCAGCTGTGTTTGTTTTAGGTCTTTTTTTGTATACTGATTTAGAATCAATCGATTGGCCTGAAAATTCAATTGTAAATCAAGAAAAAGAAAACATCAATAATTCTACAAAAACTATAAAAATCAACCAACCAATGGTTTCAAAAGAAGTTGAAAAAACGAATAGAAACAAAAATGAAAACAAGAATTATCAACCTATAAATCAAGATCATAAGCCAAATAAAACAAACGTTTCTAAATCAACTCTTGTTACAAATTCTGAACCTTTTAATACAAATAATAAGAATGTTGTTTCAAATCAAAATAAAACAAACAAAAACAATAAATCACCAAAAATTTCAAATAATTTTAATAAAATAAATCAATTGGCTGAAAATCAATTTAGTCAAAACAAAGAAAAACAAGCCTCTTCTTTATTGAAAAACAAATCTGAAAATAAAATTACAGCCATAAGTAAAAATGAATCTCAAGACCATCAAATAAAGGATAAAGTAGCTAATACTACTTCTATCGAACCTCAAAAGGGAAAAGAAAAAAACATTTTGACTTTTGAAAACTTTAATGACTCTATCGAGAATAAAAAAACAAGCGTTGCAAATTCAGAACTTTTCAAGCTTGAATTAAACACAAATACAGAAGATTCAATAAATAAAAAAATTGAGCCAATAGTTATTGCGCCTATTGAGCCAAATGCGTTGGAAGAATTGCTAAATGAAAAAGAAAGCCAAATCAATGCTGAACAAAAAATAAATAGGTGGCAAATTTCCTCTACTGTTGCGCCTATTTATTTCAGTTCAACCTCAAATGGATCGCCTCTTGATGTTGAATTAAAAAACAATGACAAAACCTATTCTGCCTCTAATATTAGCTATGGTGTTGGGGTAAACTATACCTTAAATAAAAAAATAAAAATAAGATCTGGAATAAATATTTTAAATATTGATTATAACACCAATGGAATTTTATATTATCATTCTATCCCTGTTAGCAGCAGACTGAGTGCTTTAAACCCTAATGCTCCTGGAAAATATATTATTATAGAAAGCATGAACAATGTAACTTCATTTTTCAACAAACCCATTCAAAAATATGAAGGCAGTTTAAATCAGAAATTTGGCTATATTGAAATGCCAATAGAAGTTACATATTCTATTTTTAATAAAAAATTAGGTGTGGATTTGATTGGCGGAATGAGCACATTAATCTTAAATAGAAATGAGATTTTCCTTCAATCATCAGAATTGAATATGAAAATTGGAGAAGCAAATAATTTAAACAACATCCATTTTAGTGGAAATATTGGCTTAGGTTTAAAATATAATATCTGGAAAAAAATTCAAGCACGTGTCGAACCTGTTTTTAAATATCAAGTAAACACTTTCAACAAAGAAGCGGGCAATTTTAAACCCTATATTATCGGGGTGTACTCCGGTTTAAGTTATACTTTTTAATAAAATAAAGATATTAGTTAAGTGGTGTTATTGCTTTCGAGTAATAACTAAAAAGAGTGCTTTAGTTAGGCACTCTTTTTTTATACGCTTCTAATTGATTTAATATAACGCTACGAACCTCACTTTTAATCTCTTTTTTGTCATCAGGCTTTTTTCCTTTTGTTTCAAAAAAACAATGTACTTTAGCTCTCAACAAACCAGGACTTCCACTAAAAAAAGTGTAAGAAAAGCGTTTTTTATTATCTGCAAAACTAATCGGCACAATAGGTATTTGGTGTTCTATAGCTAATTTAAAAGCTCCGTCTCTAAAAACATCTAATAGTATAGCTTCATCTGGAACACCTCCTTCTGGAAAAATGCAAATGCTCATACCTTGATTCAATCGTTTCTGTGCGCTAGCAAAGACCTCCATCCTACTCTTTTGACTACTTCTATCCACTAAAATACACGTTCGTTTATAAAAAAAACCAAAAAGGGGAATCTTTGATAATTCTTTTTTTCCAACAAAAACAAATGGTTTTTCAACAACAGTTAACATCAACATTATGTCAATCATTGAGGTGTGATTAGCAACGAACATATAACTTTTATCTCTTTCAAGCTCTTGCTCTCGTTCGGTTTTAATATAAAATCCCATACAAATGAGAATTCCTTTTGCCCAAATTCTTGCCAATACAAAAAAATATGGATACCATGATTCTTTTAGAATAGATACTATCAAAAAAGGAAATAGTAACACAATAAGCGTGCCCATTACAATATAAAACCAAACCCTCCAAAGGATCCAAAAAATAATTTTTAATAATCTCATAACGTCAAAAATAAGTAATTGTATGCAATATTTAATACAAAGGTTTAACTTTGCGTCAAATAAATTTGAAAATGATTTTCTAAAATCATCATTAGATAAATAAATAATTCACAATAAAGTATAAGATGGCAAAAATTCTAACTGGTGTTCAAAGCACAGGCACCCCACATTTGGGCAACTTATTAGGAGCAATTATTCCAGCAATAGAAATGTCTAATAATCCAGACAATCAATCTTTTTTGTTTATAGCCGATTTACATTCTATCACTCAAATTAAAGATGGTGAAACATTAAGAAAAAACACGTACAGCACTGCAGCCGCTTGGTTGGCTTGTGGATTAGATAGCAATATTGTAACTTTTTATCGCCAAAGTGATGTTCCACAAACGGCAGAATTGTCTTGGTATTTGAGTTGTTTTTTTCCGTTTCAACGGCTCACTTTAGCACATTCGTTTAAAGATAAAGCCGATAGATTAGAAGATGTAAATGCTGGCCTGTTTACCTATCCAATGTTGATGGCTGCCGATATTTTATTATATGATGCAAATTTTGTTCCTGTTGGAAAAGACCAAATGCAACATATAGAAATTACTCGAGATGTAGCCTCACGATTTAATCATCAAATGGGAGAAACTTTTATAATTCCTGAAGGAAAAGTTCAAGAAGAAACCATGTATATTCCAGGAACAGATGGAAATAAAATGAGCAAATCTCGTGGAAATATTATTGATATATTTCTAAATGACAAAGCATTACGCAAACAAATTATGTCTATTGAAAGCGATAGCACGCCTCTTGAAGAACCTAAAAATCCTGATACTTGCAAAACATTTGCTCTTTATAAATTACTTGCAAATGACGAACAGATTTCAACCATGAAACAAAATTATCTTGGTGGAAATTATGGTTATGGTCACGCGAAGCAAGCATTATTTGAATTAATCTGCGAAAAATTTAAAAAAGAAAGAGAAAAATATAACTACTACATCAACCACTTTGAAGAAATAGATACTTTGTTGAAACTTGGAGCAAAAAAAGCTCAAGTTGTTGCCAATGAAGTTTTAGGTAGAGTTAGAGAAAATCTTGGCTTTTCAAAATAATTTCATCGGTCTTACAGAGAAATATTAGAACTTTTTTTTAATCTTGCACGATAAAATCTTTTGGGGTCTCCTTTTTTAAACTCGGTCTGAATGTTGATATGATTGATTTGGAATTGGGTAAACAAAACCTTTTCCATTCTATCTAAAAGTAATACCAAATATACACGTTAAATAGTCCATTCTACTTGTCCTTTTTGGGTAGAATGAATTGTTCGAAATAATGTGGTAGCAAATCTTATAAAACTCACAGAATTATTTTATAAAGTCTAAATAATTTTGTTTGTTAATCACTTCAAAAGTAGCTTCTGGATAGGCTTTGGCAAAAGCGGTTGGGATTTTTGCTTTTTGATTTTCATTCCATTTGAATTCATATCCGCTTATGTTTCCATTTTGTTCTTCGAGCCAATCTAATTCTTGTTGGTCGTACGTACGCCAAAAATAATTTGAAACAAATTTTTGAGTATAATTTTGATATTTTATTCGTTCGGCTGCAAGATAATTTTTCCATAATTCGCCAACATCGTTTCGGTTTTCTAATCGTGTAAAATTATTGATAATACCGTTTCGAATTCCATTATCATAAAAATACCATCTGCTCGATTTTGTAATTTCTTTTCGCAAATTTCGACTAAATCCTTCTACTTTATGCAATATAAAAACTTTTGTTAATAAATCTAAATAACTAACAACGGTGTTTTTTGAAATTTGTAAACTATTGGCTAATTCTTGTGTAGAAACTTCTTTTCCAATTTGAAAAGCTATTAATCGTAACAAATCATATATTTTATTGGAATGTTTGATGCCTTCAAAAACTAAAATATCTTTTAACAAATAAGAGTTGATAATTTCTTTTATATAAATAATTTTATCATTCCAATCAGGATATTGTTCTAGTTCTGGATAACTTCCAAAAATCAATCGTTCTTCAAGTTTATTGGTGGTTTCTTTATAATTTTCTATCGTTGAAAATTCCATTTGTGCAAAGGAAAATAAATAAATGGTGTTTTTTCTACCAACCAATGGTTCGCCTAATTTATTAGACAAATCAAAAACCGACGAACCTGTTGCAATAATTTTTATTCCATCTATAGAATCAACGATTAATTTCAAAATCAAGCCAATTTCTGGAATGTTTTGAGCTTCATCAATAATCAATATTTTTACATTAGCCAAAAGCCTTTTATAATTGCTAACCGAACGTTCTTTTAACATGTTGGCATCGCTAATATCTTCACCGTTCAACTGTAAATAGTCATTTTTTGGAATGGCAGAAAGATAGTTTTTTATAAAAGCCGTTTTACCAACACGTCTTGCACCTAATAAAATCAATACTTTATTTGGTAAAACTCGTTTTTCAAACAGTTCTGATATGCCCCTTTTTATAAAATCCATACTTTAGAATTTAGCACTATTATGGTACAAATATAATAAAAAAATATAAATTACGTCAACTGATAGACTAAATTAATGTAAATTCAGTCAATCAGTTGACGTAATTAATGTAAATTTAGTCAATTTTAATCTTGAACGATAAAATCTTTTGGGTCTTCTTTTTTAAATTCGGGTTGAATGTTGATGTGGTTGATGTGAAATTTGGTAAACAAAACTTGTTCTACTTTGTCTAAAAGAACATTAAATTCGCTCATTTTTATATCTTCTGAACAATCGAGATGGGCTTCAAGATGCAATTCTTCGTCGTTTAAATGCCATACATGAATGTGATGCAACTTATTGACGCCTTCTATCTTATGCACTTCACGCACAATTTCTTTTATATCAATATGATTGGGTGTAAATAGCATGAGCATTTTGGTTGAGGTTTTGAGTAAATCTATTCCAACAAATATTAGATAAACGGCAATAAGTATTGTCATAACACTATCAACCCAAAACCAAGCAAAATATTTCATCAACAATCCGCCTAGTAAAACCGCAATGGATGCTAACATATCGGTAAATAAATGCAAATAAGCCGATTTCATGTTTAGGTTATGTTGGGCATCTTTTTTTAGCATTAAAGCCGAAACTCCATTAACACCTATTCCTAAAAGTGCCAACCAAATTACTAAACCAGACTTAATGGTATGTGGATTAAAAAATCGTTCAATCGCTCCATAAATTAAAAACAGAGCCACTATTATTAGTGTAGAAGCATTTACAAAAGCGGCTATCAATTCGGCGCGTTTAAAACCAAAAGTGTGTTCTATTGAGGCTTTTCGGCGCGATAACTTATGAGCAACTAAACTAAAAACTAGTGTAATTACATCTGAAAAATTATGCAAAGCATCTGAAATCAAGGCTAAACTTCCCGAAATAATTCCGCCAATAACTTGTGCTATGGTGATGAGTAAATTGAGTAAAATAGAATAAACTAAGTTTTTACCTTTTACTTGGTGTTTATGAATGTGAACGTGATTGTGTTCCATTATTTCAATAAACTTGGTTTTAAAAAATATTTTGCAATCAATAACAATAGAATAATGTAAAAGATAATTCCGTAAATAAAAAATCTCCAATATTGTTTATATCCTTTTTGGTTTCCTTGGTTTAATAATTTTGATGATTTGAGTAAATGTCTTTTGAATAAAAAATAACTTGTGAAAAAAATTTCGGCTTTTGTATTAAAATCAATTTCTTTGTTAGCAGCAGGTGTATTTTCTATATCTCTTCTATCAATCTCAAATATTATTGATCTTTTCAATTCACTATCAATATTTTGATTTTGAAGTAATTTAATGAGTTGATTATCTGTTAATTTTTCAATAGTATTCATTTTCTAACAACTTATTTTATCAACTCGTGTAGCGTGTCTTCCGCCTTCAAAACCGGTGTTTAAAAAAGTATCTACAATTTCTATTGCTTGTTGTATAGAGGTGAATCGCGCCGGAATACTGACTACGTTTGCATTATTATGTTGGCGCGCTAGCTCCGAAATTTCTTTGGTCCAACAAAGAGCTGCTCGAATGCCTTGATGTTTATTGGCGGTCATTGCTATTCCGTTTCCGCTGCCACAAATTACTATACCAAAATGAGCATTTTTATTTTCTACATCTATGGCTACTGGGTGACCAAAATCGGGATAATCAACACTCTCAAAAGTATCGGTTCCGTGATTGATTATTTCGTGACCTTTCGTTTTTAAAAAATCAACAATGGCTTTTTTATAATCGGGTCCTGCGTGGTCGTTTCCTATGGAAATTTTCATACTAGTTTATATTGTAGTTGTGGAAACAAATTTAGTCATTCTTATTGGTATTTTTATTTGATTTTTATAAAAATACAACTGCTTGATTTACTTACTATAACGCTTTATTGTTGATAACATATTTTCACAAACAACTGCAAATCATTACTGTTTATTTAAACTAAATGTTAAATTTTTTGATTGTTAATAATGTTTTACAAATCATTGATATTCAGATAACTTTAAATTAACATGCTTTGTTGACAACTTTGGATATAAAAGTAGAACTTTTTTTGAGTTGTATTGGTATAATTTGTAATCCAAAATTAAATTGAAAAAATCTAATTTAGTTTCGTCTTTTTTTAGAAAAGATATCAATAGATTTTTTTACTTTTTCAACATAAATTAACAACTAAAGTTATTTACAAAAACTCTTTTTTTAGTTTATGAACAACTGTTCATTATTTCTAAAAGTAACTTTAAAATTAGCTTTTTATCCTTTAAAAAAAGTGTTGATAAATAGGTATAAAAAAGTATAACTTATTAATCAACCTCTAAATATAAAAGTTATTGTACTAATTAACACCCTATCATAACCATCATAAATTAATTTAAATTTAAATTTTATTTTTGTTGTTTTTAATAAATGTTGATAACTTTGAAGTTTTAGAGAAAAAGAAAAACGAATATAAAGAATAGACTATACTATTTTTAAATTTGAATTTAAGTTATCAAAAATCTCTTTTACTTTTTCGATATCGTTTGGATGTACTTTTAAATGAATACCGCCGTAAGCAAAAGTTGCTAATGGATCGACTGCAATTAGATTCTCGTTTTGAAATAAATACGGAATTGCTGCATGGTCTAAAATAGATTTTAAAACAATGATTTCGTGAGCAAAATTGAAAGTAGCAACGGTTATGAATTCATTCATTTCTATTTTTTTATAAAGGTACAAAAGTTATTTTTTCGATAAATCTAACTACTAATCACTATTTACTAATTACTATTCACTAATTTTATACTTTATTAGAAAAAGATTATGAGTAAATTACCAAAAAAGTTTGGAAAAAAAGAGAAAACCTTCTCTGAAAAGATATTAAAAATACTATCACAAAATGCCAATAAACCTTTCAATTACAAGCAAATATGTGCTGTTTTGGAATTGAACGATACTAAAAGTAGAAACGAAATTATTAAAGATTTAAAAATTCTGGCGGCTCAAAAAGTGATTATTGAAAGCGAACATGGAAAATATTTAGTAAAAGCTGTTTCACAAGATTATTACGAAGGAACGATTGATATGACTTCTAGAAGAACCGCTTATTTTATTTGCGATGAGTTTGAAGAAGATGTTTTTATTCCGACTATCAACTTGAATCATGCTTTAGATAAAGATAAAGTTAAGGTTTATGTATATAATCGTCGTCGTGGCAAAAAACCTGAAGGCGAAGTCATTGAAGTACTTGAAAGAAAGAAAACAGAATTTGTTGGCGTTATAGACATTCAAAAGAATTTTGCTTTTGTTTCTACGGCTAATGCTAAAATGTACACCGATATTTTTATTCCAAAAGATAAATATAACGGAGCAGAACAAGGTGATGTTGTTGTGGTTCGAATTGAAGATTGGCCTAAAAAAGCCGATTCGCCATTTGGTTCGGTTATCAATGTTTTAGGAAAACCCGGCGAACACGATACCGAAATTCACGCTATTTTGGCAGAATATGGTTTACCGTATGATTTTCCAGTAGAAGTCGAAGTTTTTGCACAAAAATTAGATACCATAATTCATCCAGAAGAAATTGCAAAACGTCGTGATATGCGTAATACATTAACTTTTACCATCGACCCAAAAGATGCTAAAGATTTTGATGACGCGTTATCATTCAAAAAATTAGAAAACGGAAACTACGAAATTGGAATTCATATTGCAGATGTTTCTCACTATTTACAAGAAGGAACCATTTTAGATGATGAAGCTTATAATAGAGCAACTTCTGTTTATTTAGTTGATAGAGTTGTACCTATGTTGCCTGAAGTATTGTCAAATTTTGCTTGTTCGCTTCGACCCAATGAAGAAAAATATACATTTTCAGCTATTTTCGAAATTGATAATAAAGCAACTGTTTTAAATCAATGGTTTGGTAGAACGGTAATTAATTCTGACCAACGTTTTTCTTATGAAGAAGCACAGGTTATTATTGAAAGTAAATCAGGAATTATTCCAGCCGAAATTTCTTTAACAGGAAAAGAATATAAAGCATCTGATGAAATTACAGAAGCAACTTTAAAATTAGACGAATTAGCTAAAATTCTGAGAAGAAATAGAATGAACAATGGTGCTATTTCATTTGATAAAGTGGAAGTAAAATTCAATTTAGATGAAAAAAGCGAACCCGAAGGCGTTTATTTCAAAATTTCAAAAGATGCCAATCATTTAATAGAAGAATTCATGCTTTTAGCCAACAGAAAAGTGGCTGAATTTATTGGTAAACAAAAGAAAACGTTTGTTTATAGAATTCATGATGAACCAAACGAAGACAAATTATTTGCAATGCAAGCGTTAATTTCTAAATTTGGATATAAAATTGATTTACGAGATAAAAAAGACATTTCTAAATCTTTAAATCAATTAATGGAAGATGTTAATGGAAAAAAAGAGCAAAATTTGATTGATACATTAGCAATTAGAACCATGAGTAAAGCCAAATATTCAACAGAAAATATTGGTCATTACGGATTAGCTTTTGATTATTACAGCCATTTTACATCGCCAATTCGTCGATATCCTGATGTAATGGTGCATAGATTTCTCCAATTTTATTTAGATGGTGGAAAAAGTGCAGATGCCGATGTTTTTGAAGAAAAATGTGTGCATTCAAGTAATATGGAATCTTTAGCCACAAATGCCGAACGTGATTCTATTAAATATATGCAAATTAAATACATGCAAGATCACAAAGATCAAGAGTTCTTAGGTGTTATTTCTGGAGTTACCGAATGGGGAATTTATGTAGAAATTATCGAAAATAAATGCGAAGGAATGTGTAGAATTCGTGAAATTAAAGATGATTATTACACCTTTGACGAAAAACAATATGCATTGGTTGGACAAATTTCAAAAGATTTATTACAATTAGGCGACGAAGTTTTTGTTAAAGTAAAAAATGCCGATTTAGTTAAAAAACAATTGGATTTTAACTTCATAAGAAGAAATAATTAAACAATAATTAATACTATTTGTAAAGTGTAGTTTGCAAAAAGTATTACTATTTGTAAAGTGTAGTTTGCAAATAGTAAACCCATTTATAAAGGTGTAAAATAAAATTTATACCTTTGTATTCTAAAAATTAGATTGCAATGGTATTTAAAAGAAAGATTTTCAGTGATTTAGAAAAACATTTATCTAAAAAACAAGTAACAGTTCTCACAGGAATGCGACGAACAGGAAAAACTACATTAGTAAAACAACTCATGGAAGCATCTGAAAACGAACAGAAATTATTTTTTGATTTAGAAAGAATAGACCATAGAGAGCTTTTTAGTTATAAAAATTATGATAGTACAATAAAAGAATTGGAAAAAAACGGAGTTGATTTTTCTAAAAAAGTAATGATTTGTATTGATGAAATTCAATTATTACCAAATATTCCAAGTGTTATCAAATATTTATATGATCATTATGATATAAAATTTATTGTAACAGGTTCAAGTTCTTATTATATCAAAAATAAGTTTCAAGAATCGATGGCTGGAAGAAAGAAAATTTTCGAAATTTATCCGTTGGATTTTGGTGAATATTTAACTTTTAAAAATATAAAATACAAACCTTTATCAAATTTAGATGAACTAGAAAATAGTGTAAATAGTTCTACTACATTAAAATTTGAATATGAAGATTATTGCACTTATGGTGGTTTTCCAGAAGTAATATTAAATGATGATATTTCAGAAAAAATAGATATTTTACAAGATATTTTAAGTTCTTACATCAATATTGATTTGGTTCAAATAGCAGATATTAAAAAAATTCCTGAATTAAGAAATATAATTAAACTTTTAGCAACCAGAATTGGTTCAAAATTAGATATTTCAAAGATTGCAAATACGGTGAATTTATCTCGGCAAACAGTCGATAATTATATCTATTTATTAGAAAACACTTATTTTATAAAAACCATTCCGGTTTATTCATTAAATGCTGATAGAGAAATTGTTAAAGCAAAAAAAGTATATTTTTATGATAATGGAATTGCCACACAATTTGCCGAATTAAGTAGTGGAGCCAAGCTTGAAAATGCGGTTTTCAATCAGTTGCATCATTTTGGAGAAGTGAGTTATTATCAACTAAAAACAGGTCAAGAAATTGATTTTATTTTAGATAAAAAAATAGCTTTTGAAGTGAAAGAAACCGCTCAAGAAATAGATTATCGAAAAATGATGAATTTAGCAAAAAAAATCCATATCGAAAAAGGATTTGTAATTGGAAAAAATAATGTTACTTTTGATAACTTTGCTTGGGCAGGAACGATAAAATAATAATTTTAAATACATGAAAAAAATAATTTTTAGCTTATTGATTTATAGTTCAATAACATTTGCACAAATAGAAAAAAAAGTTGGCGATTTCTATAAAGTAACTTCGTTTGATCAAATTGATGTTACATTGATTCCAGCGGAAGAGAATAAAATAATTCTAAATGGCGAAGGTTCGGACGAAGTTGAAATAATTAACAAAAATGGGGAATTAAAAATACGATTACCACTCACAAGAATGCTATCAGGCGATAATATCTCAGCAACAGTTTATTATAAAAAAATTGTTGCAATAGAAGCTAATGAAGGGTCTAGAATATCTTCAAATGCTATTTTTAAGACTATTTCTTTTGATGTAAAAGCCAAAGAAGGAGCTGAAATTAAAATACAAATAAAAGTTAATAGATTAAACGCAAGAGTTGGAAATGGTTCTACTGTAACCATTGAAGGAACTGCAAAAAACCAAGATGTTTTAATCAATTCTGGAGGTATTTATGAGGCCGAAAAACTAAAAACTGAGCAAACTATTATTACTGCAAATGCTGGTGGAGAAGCAACTGTTTTTGCAACCGAATTAGTCGATGCTAAAGTACGAGCAGGGGGAGATATTATAATTTTTGGTAAACCTAAAGAAATCAGTAAAAAAATATTTGCAGGCGGAACTATTAAAGAAGGAAATGATTTTAGTGAAGAGTAATTAGTGATTAGTTTTTTTATTTTTGTTACTTATTTAAAGTTCTTTTCACTAATCACTAATTACTTTTCACTTGATAATAAACGACATTTTATCTGCTATTCCATGGGGAATTTTATTGGCTTTTACAGTTGGCCCCGTTTTTTTTGTTTTACTTGAAACCAGTATTACTAAAGGATTTCGGGCAGCTATGGTATTTGATTTTGGTGTAGTTTTTGCCGATTTTGTTTTTATTTTAATAGCTTATTTTTCTACCAATCAAATTCTTGAAAAACTAAAAGACGATCCAGGATTATTTATTTTTGGAGGAGCAGTGATGTTGGCTTATGGAATCATTTCTTATGTAAAAGAAAAAAAGAGTTACAAAAAGCAACTGGAAGAAGAACTTGAAGAAGATAATATCCAAAAAAACAATTACTTAGGTTTGTTTTTTAAAGGTTTTTTATTGAATTTCATCAACATTGGAGTGTTAGCATTTTGGATGGGAATTATTATAGTTTTTGGCCCAAAACTCAATATGGAAACCAATAGAATTATCCTTTTTATTGCATCTATTATTCTAACTTATTTTGCTGTTGATATCATTAAAATTATGGTTGCCAAACAACTAAAATCAAGAATGACACCTCACAATATTTATAAAATAAAAAGAGTTATTAGTATCATTCTAATGATTTTTGGAGGTTTTTTAATGGCACAAGGTTTTTTTCCAAAAGAAAAAGAAATGATTCAAAATAAAATCGAGCAATTTAAAAAATAAAACGTAAAACGTGTATTTATTAAAATTATAATGAGTTTTATAATTTTTGTAATCTATTCAAAACCAATTTACTAAATTTTTATTGCTTTAAATGAATTTTTAAAAATGAGTATCCAATTTATTCTTTCTTCGATTTACTTTTTATAAAAATCATAGCTATTAAGGTGGTTACAACACCCATAATAAACGAACCTATTACTCCTTGAATGGCATAATTTGTATAGTTAAAATTGGCTTCTGCTTCTACAACAGTTTTAAAATAACCAAGCTCAACCGAACGTTTTATAACATTTGGAAAATATTCAGGACTAATTATATAGGAAGTAATCCATTGCGTTGCAGGACTAATTAAGCTAATGAGTATAGATAAAATCAACCCAGAAATCACCCCTTGTTTATACGAAATTTGACCGTTATAATAATTTTTTTTCTTGTCTTTTAAAGCCAAAACCATGATCCAAATAGCAGGAATTGCAAAGAGATTGGTTAGATATAAATGATAATCTATATATTTTCCATGAAGTCCACATAGTTTTTCTAAACACATCCAAAGTAAAACCATTATCGAAAAGAGAATGGACCATTTTATTTCTATTGTAATATTTTTCATTTTAAATAAATTTATCTTTATTATCACAAAAATATATATTATTTAAATAATTTAACACAAAAATATTTAATAATTTAATTTTTTCTAAATATTTAAAACAAAATTTTTTCTAAATATTTAAAACAAAAAATCCTCTCAATCGAGAGGATTTAAGAAGAGGCATCGTCCGGATTCGAACCGGAGTAGGAGCTTTTGCAGAGCCCAGCCTAGCCGCTCGGCCACGACGCCAATTAATTATTGGACTGCAAAGATAGAAAACAATTAATAATTCACAATTAAAAATTAAAAATTAATTCCTGTATTCCTCCATTTCTATAGTAACCGCTTCTACATCACCACCAATGGGCGGATTTAGTTTAGAAACTCCTAATATAATTCGTGAAACCGATGGAATTTCTTTGAAAATTCTTGAAATGATTCTGTGAGCCACATGTTCTAAAAGTTTGGCTCTAATATCCATTTCTTCTATTACAATTTTGTTTAATAGCACATAATCAATGGTGTCTTGCAACTCATCAGTAAGTGCCGATTTACGTAAATCGGTTTTAATATCTAAATCAACTCGGTAATCAGATCCAATTTTAGCTTCTTCGTCTAAACAGCCATGAAACGAAAATGTGCGAATGTTTTGTAGTTTTATGGTTCCCATTTTTTTAAATTATCAGTCCCAGATTTCAGTTTTGATTTCAGTTTCTAAAAGAAAACAATAAACTGTAAACCGAAAACTGTAAACTTTTTTATCTTTGCTAAAATTACAAAATAATTATGGCATCAGAAGAAAAATCACTCAATTTTATTGAACAAATTATAGAAGACGATTTAAGAAACGGTTTATCTCAAGACAAATTACGTTTTCGTTTTCCGCCCGAACCCAATGGCTATTTACACGTAGGTCATG
>Ga0316611_1000410_pt1 | contig 14980 bp, 6 predicted proteins | sample MIS2016202_MG_FD_207675 | JGI IMG/M metagenome (GOLD analysis project Ga0316611, IMG submission 207675) | Microbial mat bacterial communities from Middle Island sinkhole, Lake Huron, Michigan, United States - MIS.2016.202 | ecosystem: Environmental > Aquatic > Freshwater > Lake > Sediment... | reverse complement strand
ATTCGCCCGATTCATTTTCGGTAAAAGCGAGTTGTTTAGCACCTTTGGCCGGTACAACGAGGTCGTAAAGCTTCGTCCATTGGTTGTTTCCGGCTTTATCAACTTCGAAACTAAAGCTTACTTCCGAATTGCTATCGTTTTTAATCCAGGCGCTACGGTTTTGCCATCCGGCAAACAAAAAAGGTTCCGAAACCTGACCCGCTTTTACCCGTTCTTTTTGCCACACAGCACCGCCAGCATCCGTTGTTCCAGTCATATCGGGTTGCTGTAAGCTTGTAAACCAAAGGTTCGATTGCGAATTGCCCGGTCCTTCGACCGTACCTTTAATTTTGCGGGTATTTAAAAATTCTTTATTGGCAGCATCGTCGCAACCAAACACCAATTGGTCGTTGTAACGTGTAAAGTCGCCAATTACTTTCAGGTACGATGAGCGTGGACGAATGCCTGCCGAGCTTTTGGATGTAAATGAGCCTGGGAAACGCCAAAACATGCCATGCATGGTCATTAAATAATCGCGGTTTTCAACTTTTTCATCCACTCCAATATTCCGAATACGAGGCCATTCGGTATTCCAGCCATGCGCTCCATCATAACTATTGCTTGCTTTGGGCAGTCGGTAAAAAGTCCATTTTCCATTGTCGCGTGTGCCCAAAAGTACCGATTTGTAATCCCAACCTGTTGCCCAAAGCGCATCCGTTTTAGGGTTTTCGTTGCCATAAATTCCACCTGGGCCAGTTACTTCAACAAACTGATTACGACGAATAAGTTTCCAATCTTTTCCATCCCATTCGCTCAGTCCACCAGCTTCGATACGCGGGTCTACTTTGGCTTTCCAGCCAGCCTCACCATTGTTCGAAAACACCATAACACCCTGGCCAGAATATAAACCTTTACCGTGAACGCCCTTTAGCAAATCGCTTTCGTACGATTTAGAAAGACCACGACGAGCCTGTTCGTTACCATCCACATACAGCGTTTTTACATCTAATGATTTTACATCCACTTCGTAAAAACCTTCTTCCATTGTTCCGATAACCACTTTGTTTTGTGGGTCAAAAATATCGCGTGCAATACCTGTATGCCTACCCGGAGCAACCGAAACAGGAATAGTGCGCACATTGCGCTTAGCATCAATGGCATAAGGGCCAATAAACAATTGGTTGGTTTCTTTGTGAATCATTCGATTAGCAGGAGTTCCACCAATACTTTCGGGACGGGTAATTTGCTTTAAATCAGGTGTGATTTCGTACAATTTATCAGATGAGCCAAAAGGCAAATGCGGGCCATACGTAATTACCCACAGGCGGTCGGCAAAATGCACCACAGCACCTGTACCACATTCGCCCTCGTTGTTGAAATAGGCCAACGAAGGATAAATTCCACTTACTTGAAGCGGCTTTTGAACTGTTTGAGCAGTTGAAATTGAGAACAACCCGAAAAGGGTCATAATTGCAAAAAAGGACTTTTTCATTATCATTTATAAAATTTTAAAATTGAACAATTATAATCAAGTAGAAAATCGAATGCAAATCTACTTGTTTTAGCCGTATAAAAAACTTATCTTTGCTATCAAAACATGTTCAAAACTTTGAACAAGATATATCCTTAAATAACAACTACTTACATTCCACCACAGTATGCTTAAAATCGAACGCTTTAACATCATATTAAGTGAGATTGAAGTTAAATTTGGCAGAGGTGGCTCTACTAACTGGTTAAACCGCGATTTTGAAGACCTTAGTTTCGAAATAAAAAAACAAACCAAGGTAACAATTAGCGCGTTAACATTAAAACGTATTTTTGGAAAAATACAAACACCCGACGAATACTTACCTCAAAAGGCAACGCTACAAGCTTTAGAGAATTATTCCGGGTTTACTGCAAAAACACAACATCAGAAATCAATTGTTGCTGATGTTGCTGTTGATGATGATGATGTAAAATCAGAACCGGAAATTAATCCAGACATTAAACCGAATAATCCAAAAAAGAATTTCCGCTTTCTTTACATTACTGCCATTACTGTATTGCTTATTAGTGTATTATTTGTTTTATTTGTTCCAAAAGAAACCAAAAACAATGCATTAAGCGGTACTTTAAAGTTGATTAAAACCGAAGGTGAAAATCCAAAAACTGCTTTTTTTGAATACACTACCCCCAACACAACAGATAGTATTAAAATATTATTCGACGAAGAGTATCCTCCTGTTTATGTGGTAAATGGTAATTCCCAAAAAACAACCTATTATTTCCAATATCCGGGTTTATTTAAAGTTCGAATGCTCAACAAAAACAAGTCAATTTCGGATACGATTCCTATTTATGTAGCTTCGAAAGGCTGGCAGGCTTCTGCGTTTTATTTCGACCAAAAATACAAAGAGCGCTATTTCCCTTTGAATATCGAAACATGCTGCAAATCGGGTGTTTTTCATCCAACAAAAAAGATACTAAGTGCTACAAGTTTAGATACAACTAAAATTGCTGTTCTTCGCCTCGACAATTATCGTAAAACTGGAATCAATGGTGATTCGTTTACATTAGAAACCACTCTTAAAAACCCTGAACAATGGCCAGGCATTCGCTGCAATTCCATCTTTTTGTATATTAAAGGCTCAACGGGCACTATACGTTTCCGCTTTGCTAATCCGGGATGTAGTTATTGGATTGATTATTACCTGAGTGAAAAGGTAATTACGAACAAGGATACCGACTTATCAAACTTCACATTCGACCTGAACAATTGGCAGCAATTTCGATTGGAAAACCGAAACAAGAAAGTGGAACTATTTATCAATAACAATCGCCGATTTTCAGATACTTACAAAAAAAGCATTGGTGAAATAGTAGGAGTAACGGTATTATTTCATGGAAATGGGTTTCTTAAAAACTATTTGCTGAAGGATACAAATGGTAAAGCAATATTTGAACTATGACTCTGAAAGCAAAAAAAAAATGACCTAAACACGAATGTCAGGTCATTTTTTTTGAAGTTGTTATTTTGTTTATGGAACAATATCAGTGTAAACAGTACGGAATGTATCGATACATGTTTCAACCGGCATAAACATCATTCTGTACGAAAAAGTACCACCTGTTTTCGGAAAGTTCTTTAAAATTGAAACCGTAGCAGGCGTAGTTTGACTGGCATAAATTTCATTAACCACAGTATCGTTTGCTGAAGCAGTCAGATATTTAATTTCGTGTCCGATAGCATACTTACTCAATATAGGCTCTTTTGCATTTGCAGGATCCCATGTTATAGTAAATGCTCTAGTTAATAAATTAAACTTTGACGAAACCACTTTACGGTTTGTAAGGAATGATTCATATTTGCTACCCCAGGTTGTTACTGAAGTGCCACCTTTAATCGAAAATACGCTACTGTCTTGATTGGCGGTATACCAACTCAGGATATTGTTTCCCTCATTTAACTTATCAATAATGAAAACCATAGAGTCTTTTCGGTTTACTGAATTTAGCAACAGTTTGTAAACTAAATTAGTATCGGCTCTGCTTACAATTAGTTGATTTGCTCTGTAATCGGGAATCCATACAATTAATTTTGCACGATTTTTCCCACCATAAATCTTGAACGAATCGGGCTTACCAATATAAAATCTCTCACCATCAGCCAGATACTTTTCGTGCATATAGTTCACATCATCGCAGGCAATAAACCATGCACTGCTCAAAATGATAATTATTAAATATATTATTTTTTTCATTGAATTATTTTTTTAGAGATTATTATCTTACTACCTGACCATACCATGTAATTTCGGCATAGGTAAATGATTTAAGAGAAGTTGTAGTATTCCATTTACTAGCGCACTCAATACGCACATAACGAATTGGAGGTTTACCTGGTCCAAAAATCAAATCAATACCATCTTCTTCGATAAATGTTTTATCAGCTGCAGTAGGAGTTAAGCCCGACATACCCGATGGAGGTGCCATTAAAAATCCATTTTCAGGACTTAACAATATCCAAGCATCAGAACCTTCTGTATTGGTTGTCAATACATTTGGGCTGGTGGAACCATAAATTCGAACCTCTTTCGGAATAGCTGTATAATTGTGAGTATATCGAGCGTGAATACGCACACGACTTGGCAGAATAAAGCCTTTACCTGTTGCAGGATTTGCTAATTTATTCAAATCATAAGTTATGCTATTGGTAGTGTTACCACCACTGGCAGTACTATAACAATCGTTAGCCCCTGCTACTGATCCCCATTTCCCATTCCAAGTCAATGCAATACCAAAAGAGCCACTATATTCCTGATATGGTATATCAGTTGGATTCCATTTTTGGAAATTGGTTTTAGGAATCATCTCTTCGAACAATGGTTTAATTTGATTCAATGTATCCATTTTCGATTTATTTCCCCAACGGTCGAAAACCTGAATATAGAAGTTACGAGGTATAGTATCGTAACCTCTTACATTTACAACTGCCGAATCGATTTTTGAGTAAAACTTTCCTCCAATAGTAACTTCTGGTTTGCCTGCTTTATCGGGAGTTGTAACCACTACAATTATATCTGAATTTAATGGATTTTTCCATTTCAGATAAATACCTCCAAAATCAACACCTGCTACCAAGGACTTTTTTATGTTATAAATGGGCGATTCGAGAGGTTCTACTTTTACAGTTACCTTTTTCGAAACATTTTGACTGAGGTCGACACACACTATTTCAACTGTACGCAAGCTATCGCCTTTTCCAAAGCCTTCGATAAGCAATGTGTTTTTAAAAGCAGAAGCAGCTGCTTCCATTTTTGTTCCATTATCAAGTGTATATGTTGCTTTAACTGCCATCAAATCTTTATCCAATGGCAAATTATAAGTCAGACGGACAGCGCCTGGGAGGCTCTCGTAAGTTACATTGGTTACAGTGTCCGGCGCTACAAATTCAACCGGTTGCTGACCAACAAAAGCTTCTTTACATGAGTGGATACCCATGGTCAAGATTACTATTAGTATCAAAAAAATCTTTTTCATATAATATAATATTTTTTAATTAACCTAATCCTCTACAAATAAGGAAAAAATAAATTGATTGAATTAAGAATTACCAACCTGGATTTTGAATTAAATTTGGATTCACCTGTAAATTGGTTGTTTTAATTGGCCACAGATAATCGCGGAACTGAAAGTTTGTTGTCCACAGAATATCGGGTGTATAATACGAATCTAAGGTTTCTAATTTTACAGGGTAGAAACCTTTTATAGTTCCATTTGTAAGTAATTGATCCATGATTTTCCAACGACGGCGATCGAAACCACCCTGACCTTCGAATGCCAGTTCAATCATACGTTCGCGACGAATAATTTGGCGCATACCAGCTTGGTCGTTATATTTCGTTTTTTTGTCTTCGGTAGCATAAGTATTCCAGCTTTCAACTACACCTTTAAGGCCTGCACGTTCGCGAATTTTATCCACATATTTAATAACATCAGCATTTGTAGGATCCGACTCGTTTAATGCTTCGGCATACAATAAGTACAAATCGGCCATTCGAATTACTGGGAAAGCATAACCCCAATATACAATACCATTTTGTAGATTATTAGCAGTTTTGGCATCTATTGTCGTTCTGTATGGAACAAATTTCCGAACAAATAAACCCGACTGAGAAGCTGTTTGATCGGTATTATATTCCTTTACAAAATATTGATTTTCCTGATCATTAATACCAAGCCCAAACCAGTTAGCTCCATTAAAGGCAAGTGAACCATAATAACGGCTTTCTCTGTTTAGATGAAAAATGGCAGACTGATAACCATTTTTAATATAATAACGGTGGTCTTTTCTGGTTGAAAAGTTAGGATCAGGTTTGAAACGATTATTATACCAATTGTTTGTTTGCCATTCACTGTCCTCTTCAATTGGAACACCGTTTTTAGAGTAAAACAATTCAGCAGCATTTAACGATGCAGTTTCGCGAGGATATACACCACTAGCACCGTAGTATGTTGTAGAAGTTGCTAAACCTAAATAAAAAATTATTGGCATTGAATATGTCTGAATCCCCGATGCATTTGTTTGAAGCCATATAGCCTCATTGTTGGTTAGCACTTCGCCCAGAATCATTGCAGGCTGTACTTCCATTCTTATTGAATCAGTCATTTTAACTCCAGGTGGAACTGCAAATTTATACAAGCCAAGTCCAACCGATTCGCAGGCATCAATAGCCTCTTTACAAGCAGTAGCAGCACGTTGCCATTTTTCAATTTTAGGTTCGCCCGTTGGGAATAAATTAATTCCTCTTTTGTCGACAAATTTGGCATAATCGGGGTTTCCGTTATACAAAGTGCTTGCAGCAGTTACTAAAACACGTGCTTTGATAGCCATTGCAGCTTCCCTGGTTATGCGTCCCATTTCGGTAACCTCGGCTCCACCTAAACTTAAAGGAAGACCCGGTAAGGCAGCATCAATTGTTTTTACGATATAGTCAACCACTTTGTCAACTGGTTCGCGATAAACCTGCATGGCATCGTCTGAAGAATTAATTGACAGATTTACATCAACAATTGGAATTGGTCCGTAAAGACTAAACAAATACCAATGATAATATGCTTTCAGGAAACTTGCTTCTGCATTCCAACGTGCAGCTTCTTCGATTGTAATATCTGGAATGTTGGGTAATTGTTCAATCAATACATTACAAGCACGAATACCTGACCATAAACTTTTATTACCATCCCATACATTAAACATCGGACTCGATGAATTGTTACCAGTTTCGGTGATTTGACGGTTGTTATTCGAAAGACTCTTGTCGATAGCAAATTCATCGCTAAACATATTACCGGGGTTCGACTGCGAATTGTTGTGCGCAGGCATAAACGAATAGCATGTGTATAAATAACTCTCGGCCGAGTTTCTGTCGCGGAAAACGTGCTCAATAGTAGCCACATTGTCTGGCACAACATCTAAAAAGTCACAGGCATTCATTAAAGGCAGCATTACAGCCGCTACAACTATATAAATTAGTTTTTTCATATCTGTTTTATTTTTTGGGATTAGAATGATACTTGCAATCCAACATTGACTGTTTTCTGGATTGGATATGCCAAACCATTTCCACCCATTTCAATGTCCCACAATTTAAAGTTACTAAATGTAAGCAGGTTAGTGCCAGAGAAATAAATACGTGCACTTTCCATATAAGCTTTACGTATTAACTTTTTATCGAACGAATAACCTAACTCAAGATTTTTAAGACGCATAAAACTACCATCGCGCATAAACCAGGTGCTAGTTTGAATCCAAGGAGTTGAAGACGATGTAGGTGGAGCGTTATTAGCAATAATAGTAGTTGACAAACGAGGCCACAATGCATAAGGATTACGATCTGCTTCGCTCCAATGATTATCAGCATACACCTGTAAAAGTTGATTGTATGCACCAGCGATGCTTGATCCTGTTTCGGCTGAAGCATTTACGAAGGGTGCAGTTACTTTGGGGTTAATCCAGAAAGCTCTGCGACCTGATCCCTGAAAGAAAATGGAGAAGTCAACTCCTTTGTAACCCGCTGAAACACCAAAACCATAAGTAATTTCGGGTACAGTAGGATAACCTATAGCTACGCGGTCGTATGTGTCAATTTTACCATCATCATTAATATCGCGGTATTTAATATCACCTGCTTCAACGGTTCCAAAATTGCTTTTTTGGTCGGGAGAATTATTTATATCCGCCTCGTCCACAAATAATCGTTCAGCAATATAACCAAAAGACTGATTTGAATTATAACCTTTACGAGACAACCAGGGAGTAGCACTATAATCGGGTTCGTCGATTTTGGTGATTTTGTTAGTTGCATAAGTGAATGTATTATGCGATGTAATCCACAAACCACTTTTGAAATTTTTCTTGTAATCCAAAGCAATATCAATACCATTACTTTTAATAGATCCTGTATTGGCTCGCACTTTTGAATAATCAGTCAAACCGAGGGTCGTAGGAACATACGAACGTTGCATCAATACATTTGTACGATTGTCGGTAAAGTAATCCACCTGAAGTTCTAAAGCATTCAACAATTCAATTTCGATACCGAAGTTCGACTTTGTAGAAAGCTCCCAAGTAATATCGGCATTTGCATAACGATTGATTGAAACACCATTCATCGAAAGATTTCTGTTTTGACCGAATGTATAAGCATAGGTATTATTCGAAAGATTTACATCCGAAAGATAGAAATAACGATCAGCAGGGTCGTTACTCAGGTTATCGTTACCAACTAAACCATAAGTAGCTTTTAGTTTAAGTTTCGAAATAAGTCGGATAAAATTATCTTGCCAAAATTTTTCGTTCGACACTAACCATCCTCCACCAATTGAAGGAAATAAACCAAAACGATTTTCTTCTGCAAAACGCTCTGACCCATTGTAACCAAAGTTGGCTTCTAGAAAAAGACGCGTATCGTAGTTGTAAGCTATTTTTCCCGATATACCCATATTACGACGAGCCAAAGTCGATATTAAAGCTGTTCCTTTTGCAATCTGATCCGAGTTGGCAGTTACATCATAATTGCGTAAATAGCCTACCAGTAATACGTTAACGCCATGCTTATCAAAAGTACGATCGTAGTTAATGGCTCCTTCGGCATAAGTAGTTGTAGAAATAAAGGGTAAATCCTGTGAAAACGACAACCATTCCTGACCGGTTGTAGGGTTGAGATTTGTAGCTTTATAAGTGTTTGCTACAGGATCGTAATCTTGTTTCGCAACTGTATAATAAAAAGGACTGTAAGCGCGACTTGCACCTGTAGTTCCATATCGGTTTGTTGTAAACAAAGCTCGAGCAGTAAGACCTTTCGTAATGTCATTCAAATCCTGTTTTAATTCAAAGGTTGATACTACTGTTGATTTTGAAGTTTCTTTATACCCTTTTACCATGTCGGCATACGGGTTAAGCATATAACCGTTCAGATAAGGTTTATTTCCAAACATTACGTGATGAATATACGATAGTTCATCTGTTTTAGGATAATATGCCGGAAAATCGACGGGACTTGCCATAACCATCTTACGATAAATACCATTACCTCCATCAATCGGACCGGTATAATTATCCATAGTAATACCCAGACGAAGAATAACTTCAGTAGTTTTGGTGATATTTACATTCACATTCGAACGCAATTGATAGGTATTCAGTTTAATATTACTATTAAAGTTATTAGTTCCATCTACCTTCAATACACCATTATCCACATTGTAAGTTGCACCTACGTAATAGCGGGCTACTTTGCTACCTCCCGATACATTGAAATTGTAACGTTGGTTGCTGGTTGAATTTTTGAAAAGCATACTTTGCCAATCAACCGCAGGATAAACATAAGGATTTGTTCCGGCAATAGTGTTTTCTATTTTTTCGGGATAATATACTTCCACTAAGTTTGGGCTACTCATACGGCGAGTATTGGTGGCTTCGTTGTGCATCAACATGTAAGTAACGGGGTCAGCAAAATCGACGCTACTTGTTGGCATTGATGTGTTATTTTCGATACGGAACGAGAATTTAGCCTTGCCCTCTTTACCTTCCTTTGTTGTTACCAACATCACACCATTTGCGCCACGTGCACCGTAAAGAGCAGTTGAAGTTGCATCTTTCATGATAGAGAAAGAAGCAATATCATCGGGTTGTAAACGAGCTAAATCGGTAGTGGTACTTTCGATACCATCAATCAGGATAAGCGGACTACTCGAAGCGCCCATGGTTGATACCCCGCGTACGAAGAAATCTACGTTTTCTTCACTTCCCGGATCACCTCCTTTTTGGTACGAAATTACACCAGCTAAACGTCCGGCAAACGATGTAGTAAGATTGCTCGATGGAACGCGGAGTTCTTTGGTGTCGATAGTGGTAATTGAACTTATTACACTCGATTTTTTTTGTTTACCGAAAGCCACTACCTGCATTTCGTCGAGCATTTGCGAGTCGCTAATTAACTGTACATTAATAGTAGTTTGATCTCCCACTTTAATGCGTTGTTTTTTGTACCCCACAAACGAAATAATTAATACGTCATTCGATGCAGCACGAATTGAAAATTTACCGTCGAAATCGGTTACCGTACCCGTAGACGATCCTTCGATCACAATACTTGCGCCAGGCACGCCCGAATTAGTTTCGTCGGTAATCACACCACTCACCGATCGGGACTGTTGTGCGTAGATTTGAAATGTTGCACTACTTGCCATTAACGACAAGAACAACAAAACCAACTTTGCATTTCGAAGGAAATAATCCTCCAAAGAATGCATCATTTTAAGCTTGTTTTTGCTTTTCATACATAGAAAATTAAAGTTACTATTTTTACTCTGTTATTTTATATTGATTCTCTTCGTAAAATCACGACACAAAATAACAACATTTCAAATCAAATAAGGGTATTTATAAAATAACAATGTAGGTCTAAAATCATAACATTAAACAAAAATACGATTTTATTCCTTATAAGATTCATTTTGTATACCTATTGTAATTTTTTCATACATATAAAATTGTGCAATAGATAGTATTTTTGTAGTGTTTAATTTTGATAAAATAATTATTGAAAGAATTTTTAAATATACAAGCAATGAAAAACTCACTTCAGAAGTCTCATTTTATCCTATACTTCTTTTTTTTCCTATTTATTACAAATGCAATAACTGCTCAAACACAAACTTACGGTTATGCTAAAATTGGTGGTGGTGGATATGTATGTTCCATTGTTGAAAGCTTGACCGAACAAAATGTTTTTTATGCCAAAACTGACGTAGGTGGCATTTTTCGTTGGAATGAATCGACTAAAGATTGGAAACCTCTATTCGAATGGGTTTCGCCCGACCAAACTTCTTTTATGGGTACCGAGGCCATGACTATCGACCCTAATGCCCCGAATAAAATTTATGCAGTTGCCGGAACAAGCTATTGGAATAACGGAAAATCGGCATTATTACGTTCGAATAATTACGGTGACACATGGGAAGTATTCGAAACAACATCTAAATTTAAAGCCAATGGCAATGGCTCTGACCGTCAGAAAGGAGAAACGCTGGCAATTGACCCTGCCAATGGTAATATATTGTATTTTGGTACCCGCTATAACAATGGACTTTTCAGAAGTACCGATGCAGGTCAAACCTGGAATAAAGTAACATCGTTCCCCGATAGTATTGGAACAACATCTTCGTTTAGCTTTGTACAATTCGATTACAATTCGGCTACCGAAAATGGCTGCTCTACAATTATTGTGGGCAATCATAAAACTGGAAATAATGTTCATATAAGCACCGATTTTGGTGCAACCTGGAAATCGGTAGGTGGGCACAACACAGGCAAGCCGCAACGATGTGCATTATCTATCAATGACAACATGTTATATGTAACTTATGCAATGGGAACCGGTGCGGTTAAAAGATACAATTTATTAAGTAAAAACTGGTCTGACATTACGCCAGCATCGGGTCGAGGTTATAGCGGTATAAGTGTAATACTTAACGACCCCACAAAAATAGTCTGTTCATCATATAATTACTGGTCATCGCAACAGGAATGGGGTTGGGGTGATGAAATATATTACAGTTCTAATGGTGGTGGAAATTGGACTCGAAAAAACCAAAAAGGATTTTCAACAATGTTGAACAATGGCATTGGTTGGATGCAGGGTAAATCGATGCACTGGGTAGGATGTGTTACGATGAGTAATACTAAACCCGGATTGGTATATGCTGTTTCGGGAAATGGCATATTTATGACCGAAGATATTCGGGTTTCTTCACCAATATGGAAAGTTGTTTCGCAAGGACTCGAAGAAACCGTTCTCGTAAATCAGGGCATGATTAGCATACCCGACGGACCGGTTATTTCAACTATGGGTGATGTTGGAGGATTTGTTCATACCGATATAAATCAATATCCAACCGCCAATATAGCACAATCAGTTAGTTTTGCTTATGCGCCTCTTAAAACTTCTACCATTGTTCGTTCGGTAAATAAAACAGTAACTGTAAACAGCGTAGAAACAAAATATAATATCGTTTCGTTGAGCGAAGATAATGGTAAAACATGGACAGAATTACCACGCCTTCCAGTTGATATTCAGGGTGCAGGTACATCTATATCTGCCGATGGTAATATCATTTTGTGGCGTGCCACCAGCACAAACACTGGCAGTGTACTATATTGGACTGTTGACAAGGGTGTAACTTGGAACAAAACCGCCATTATGCCAACCAATGCTACACCAGTACCAGATGGTGTTGATCCATTGAAATTTTATTTACACAATACGGCTAATGGCTATATTTACCGCAGCGATGATGGAGCCAAAACTTTTAAAGCTGTTTCGTATGTTGGAGCTACGGGTGGTTCAAGCGTATTAAAAACTATTGCCGGAAAAGCTGGACACGTATGGATAAACAATGCCGGAAAAGTTAGATACAGCACAAACGAAGGTGTGTCGTTTACAGCCTGCTCTAACTACGCTTGCTCTGCATTTGCCTTGGGCAAAGAAGCTCCCGGATCCGATTATCCGGCTATTTATATTTGGGGAAAAGGTACTTCAACTAACCCCGAAGCCATGTATCGTTCCGTCGACAAAGGTGCAACCTGGATTCGTGCCAACGATGATATGCATCAATGGGGACATTTGGCCAATGCCGGAAATATTGAAGCAGATAAAAATGTTTACGGTCGAGTTTATAAAAGTACTGCCGGTATGGGTATTCCGTGGATGGGATTAGAAGGATTTACTGCTGTAGAAAATATAAAAGATTACAAAGTAAATGTCGAAATTTTCCCGACTGTATTTACGAATAGCTGTACGTTAAAATCAAAAAATAGCCATATAAAATCTGTTTCGGTTTACAATTTGCAAGGTGCATTGGTCGAGTCGATTGCTACGGATATGTACAATAACGAATCCATCGAATTGGGAAGTAAATTACAAAAAGGAGCCTATTTGGTTAAAGTTACCAACAACTTGGGAAGTTCTACTTATAAAATTGTGAAACAGTAATTCCGACTTATAATATGCCTTGAAACAAGCTTCGGAACTGACTTACTTTTTTGCGACTTACAATATTAGTTTCGGTCGAAGATGGATGGAGTTTTAACGAAAGGCGATTATTGATTTCTCATGGTCATACTCAAACCAAACATAACTTCGGTGGTTTTAGTAATGTTCACATTCGAACGAAGATAATAGTTGATTAGTTGAATATTATTGTTGAAATTATTTCATGCAACTATTGTTAATATTTTAGGCAGCAATAATAAGCATATTCGTTGTATTTTTATAATGTCGAAGTTACGCACAAATAATGTAATAACGAAATTGACAAAAATTAGATTCAATATTGTATTTACAGGAAACTCACAATTATACTAAAATGAAAAAAAACTTCCGAAATCATTATATCGTTAATATTGCTTTTATATCATCTATTGCTTTCATAACGTCAACTCATAAAACAAAAGCTGAAACCCCTGCTTACGGTTACGTACAGGTAGGTGGCGGCGGTTATGTATGTTCGGTAATCGAAAGTTTAACTGAAGACGATATATTTTATGCAAAAACCGACGTAGGTGGTATTTTTCGTTGGAACGAAAGCACCAAACGCTGGAAACCATTGCACGAATGGGTTTCGCCCGGACAAACATCATACATGGGTACCGAATCATTTGCTATCGACCCTAATTCGCCCAATAAAGTATATGCAGTAGGTGGAACAAGCTATTGGAACAACGGAATTACTGCTGTAATGCGTTCGAACGACCGTGGCGATACGTGGGATGTAGTAGATGTTACTTCGAAATTTAAAGCTGACGGCAATGGTAGCGAACGCCAAAAAGGAGAAACTTTGGCTGTCGATCCAGCAAATGGAAACATCTTATATTTTGGTACAAGATATAATAATGGCTTGTTCAAAAGCACCGATGCAGGTAAAACCTGGAATCGCGTAACAACATTTCCGGATAGTATCGGGCTGAAATCGAGCTTTAGCTTTGTTCATTTCGATATAGATTCACAAACGGCCAATGGATGTTCAACGATTTATGTAGGAAATTTTAAAACCGGAAATAATGTGCATGTAAGCCGCGACTTTGGCGAAACATGGCAATCGATAGGTGGTGTAGCTGTAGGTAAACCACAACGCTGTGCAAATTCGAAAAACGACAGAAACTTATATATCACCTTTACAAGTACAGGCGCTGTTGTGAAATACAACATGGATACCAAATCGTGGTTAAATATTACTCCTGCCACTGGCCGAAACTGGAGTGGAATTGCTGTTGATCAAAATTCTCCTTTAAAAATTGTGGCAACAACTTATAATTACTGGAGTTCGCAACAACCCTGGGGCTGGGGCGACGAAGTGTATTATAGCTCAAATGGTGGTGCATCATGGGTAAATAAAACCAAAAACGGAGGCTGTACTATGGAAAACAATGGTATAGGCTGGATGCAAAATCATGCTTTACACTGGGCCGGAAGCACAGCAATGAGCCACAATAAACCCGGAAGAGTATTTGTAGTATCGGGAAATGGCATTTTTTCGACCGATAACATTGCAGCTGCTTCGCCGGTTTGGAAAGTTGTTTCGCAAGGTTTGGAAGAAACAGTAGCAGTGAATCAAGGAATGTTAAGTGTGCTGAACGGACCGCTTATTACTTCATTTGGAGATATAAATGGTTTTGTACATACCGACATTAGTAAATACCCAAGTTCACAAATAAATCAATCGGTGTATATGGCCTTTGCGCCTTTAAAACCCAGCACAATTGTACGAACAGTAAACTTAGAAAAAACGGTTAATAGTGTGAAAGTTTCTTATTCGGTAGTTTATTTGAGCGAAAACAATGGTAGCTCATGGACTCAATTACCAGCACTCCCCGTAGATATTAAGTCAGGAACTGTTACTGTTTCGGCCGATGGAAAATTTATACATTGGAAAGGAAGCGATACTGCCAACG
>Ga0316611_1000409_pt1 | contig 14998 bp, 23 predicted proteins | sample MIS2016202_MG_FD_207675 | JGI IMG/M metagenome (GOLD analysis project Ga0316611, IMG submission 207675) | Microbial mat bacterial communities from Middle Island sinkhole, Lake Huron, Michigan, United States - MIS.2016.202 | ecosystem: Environmental > Aquatic > Freshwater > Lake > Sediment... | reverse complement strand
TTGATGCATTACAATCTTATATAAATGCAACTAAATTTGCTGGTACAAAAATATTAACTTATAATTTATTACCAGATGATTTAATATTAAATTATACAGTTTATTATGATCCAATTGTTAATATAGACACTGTAAAAAGTAATGTAGAAACTGCTATTAATGATTATATTAGTAATGTAGAGTTTAACTCTGAATTGAATTTAACAATATTGACAGATAGAATACAAGCAGTTAATGGAGTTAAAGGTGTTAATAAAATAAGTGCTTATGGACGTAGTTTATCTGCACCATTTGTATTATTTGACAACTATTATAATTCAGTTGCTGGATATAATATAATTGATCCTAGTACACCATTAAGTAGTTCAATAACTTATATAGAAAAATATTAAAAATAAATGATAACTATAGATTTTAATAAATTAACAGAAGATTTATTACCTGTTATTAATAAAAACAATAATATAAGTATTAATAATTTATATCAATTTATTATAAGTTGTATAAAACCTATTAAAAATTTATATACTGATTTTATTAATTATAGAGTAAATAGTTTATTTGAAATAAATCATAATGGACAAGTAATTTCATTAGAACATTTTTTAAATACTAAGTTTGGATTACCATTTCCTGTTAATCATTCACAATCAATTTGGATTGAAGATGGTAATGATGTTAATTTTGCTTATCTATTTCAATATGGTGATGAATGGGAAAATAGTGGGTTAAATATATATCCTGTTTATTGTGATGATACTCCACCTATGTATATATTTCAAAATGATGAACCTAATGAATTTACAACTGTAGATTTTAAAGTACATTATCCTAATACTCTTTCAACACAAAACATTAATTATATGATTAGTGTTATAAATAAATATAAAATAGCTGGATTTAAGTATAGTATTCAAAGTTATACACCATCTGGAACAATAGTAATACAAGATCCTTATCAACAATTATAAAAAAATATAAATATGAAAAAAATACTTACAAGTTTTACTGGTGGGATGCCACTTTTACAAAATGATTTAAAATTTTTACAAGAAAGTTATACTGAAATTACAATACAGTTAATGAGAGCATTATCTGATACAGTTTATGTACCTATAATATTATATGGATGTGTTTATAATGGAACTAGTATTAGTGGTGGTGCAATATATTATAATAGTGCATTTTATAATATATTAGGATCTAATGGTAGTGGTACTCTTTATTTTCACGATGTAATTTCTTATCAATCAGATGGTATTAAACTATTTAAAAATGGTATTAATAGAAGTGTATATGAAGTAAAAAGTGGTACAATTACTACATCACCAACTGGTGGGTCAACATTTAATATTCCATATACTACCTGTGTAAGGGTTGAAGATTTATTAGGTACTAAATTAAAAAATACTAATAATCTTGCAACTGATACAATTATGGGATTTGTACAAATTGCAACTGCTGCTGAAGTATCTCTTGCAACTGATACACAAAAATCTATAACTCCTAAAACATTATATGATTATATAACAATTAGAAATAGTTTATTATATTCATCTGATAGTGATGTACAAAATGCAACTGGTACAGGATTAATGCCAACTGCTAAATTAGATTTACATACTGAAATTAATGGAACTGATTTATCTTTAAATACTTCATTAGTAATGAGTAATGGTGTTACTGGTGGAAGTAATTTACATTTGATATATCTTAATAATGGAATGAAATTGTTACAAGGATTTGTTCAAACTGCTGCTGGATTAACTACGAATTCAGGCATATTAGTTAATAATGTAATAGCAAATCCAAGTAGATATGTTGCTGCTACATTATGTAATAGTACTATCAGTGGTATTAAATTCTATGAAGTATATTTTAAACCTACTGATAATAAAATTTATATTAAAAGAGTTGTACCAGGTGAAGCAATTGAGTCAGACGTAACAATTTATATTACATTATATTTTAAATAAAACTATTTAACTTCATATTTTTTATACCAAAGATATGATTTACTTTTAATAGATAATAAATTAACTCCTTTACTATCAGAATGTAACAGGGTTGAATCATTAATCATAATACCAATATGCCCAATAGAATAATATTTTAATGGGTATATTTTTTTATATTTCAGTCAAATAGTTTTACTATATCTTTCTTTACATCCGATAAGTTTCTGAATTAAACCAGAACAGTCTATACCATTTTTATCATTTCCACCAAATTTATATTTTACACCAATCCAATCTTTATAATCAATTTTATATTCATTTTTAGCTTTATATACGAATTTTGGAATAGATTGAGTAGTTACTATTGAAATATAAAATAAACACATTAAAATTGTTAATAATGCCTTTTTAACCATTTTTGATATATTTAATTAATTCTTCTTTTGAAGGAGTTTCTGTATTAAATTCTTTAACCACTTCTTCTTTTGATTTAAATATAATAGTTATAATATTATATAACATTTTTATACTAAACTTAACTTGATTTTCTGTATCCATCTATTTAATTATTAAAATTGTTTATCTGATAATTTAGGTACTGATTGTTTTAAATTTTTATTTCCAAAATAATCTGTTAAAATCATAAAAGCTTCAAATTTTTTACATTCAGCTTTATTTTTACTTTCATAAATAGGCACTAAAATAAGCTGTTTAATGCCTTCAATTTTATCTGGGTATATTTCTCTTAGAAATGAATAAAACTCTTTTTTATATTGCTTAGAATTTGAATTATAACAATTATATATATGAGTTTTTTCTCTTTCATCTAAATTATTAGAGTAACCAATATACCTGGTTACTCCTTTAATTCGTATTTCATAAACATAATACATAAAGTTAATTGTTTTGTGTAAATTCTTTTAAAATATTTTGAAAATTTTCTGATAATTCTTCAGTAAAAATAATAGATTCACCATCTTTCATTCCTACAAAATCATCACATCTAATAAGTGTCTGAATTGGGTCAGAACAATCTATATCAAATATTTTTTGGATGTTAATTACTACTTCTTTTTTTTCCATTTTGTTTATTTTTTTATTTATATTATTGTATTTTTATCTAATGGATTGTCTGATAAACTTGCTTCTAATAATGTACTTTTTGTTATATTTAATAATTCATCAATTATCTCACAATCTTCTACTTTTAAGCCTACTGAAATACCTTTTCCTTTAAACTGATCATAATTTGTATATAAGTATAAGTCACCATATAAACAATTATCTTCAATGCTGATATTTTCCCAATGTCCTAATTTATCAGAACTATCATTATTAAAAAAAGCTGGTATTTTATCTTCATATGTTATACCTTCTAAAATTACTTTAATTTGCGTATTATCAGCTTTTAATAAAATATCTGAGTTTATCATTTTTAATCTTTTAGGTTTCTTAGCAAATTCTTCTAATTGATATAAAAAATATTCTCTACTAACAATCTCTCGTTCTATACCATTAGCATCTTTCCACTTTTGTAATTTTTCCATTTTGTTTAATTTTTTATATTATATATTCAAAAAATTTGAAAATTTCGAGGATTTTATTTATTAAAATTGGTTATATATTAATTATACAATTATTTTTATTAAATATGCTAATTGGTTTAACAAAAAAAAATATAGTTGTTCGGGAATCCTATCGGATCGTTTGGTTTTAGTTGTTAAAGTTTATTTGACAAAAACCCGAATAACACAATTAAAATTAATATGTGAATACTTATATTAGCTTTATAATTAAATGTGCTTAGAATTGATGTTTTAATGCTTTAAATTGGTTAACCTTGAAACCCTTATTTTACGGAAGGTAGGATGAAGTAGAGAAGTTCGGTAGAATAGATAGATATATAATTTATTTATTTAATATAATATAATAATAAGTATAATTATAATAATAATATTTTAATAAGTTTAATATGTTACTATTGTTGCGGCACTCTGATACTCAATTAGTTACATAGGGTCTAACTACCTTAAAAAATAGTTAAGTATTTAATAATTAAGCTATTATAACTGCCTGTGTCATTAGGAGTTACAAATATTTAACTAAAAAAGCCACAAAATTTAAAATTAAGTGGCTATATTAAATAGTTTAAAAAATATTTATTAATACATTTCTAATAATATCTTATCATAAAAATCATTATATTTAACTGATAAAGAAGCTGAAATTAATCCTAATTTAAGTTCTCTATATTGTTTTACAGTTTCTCGACATAAATTTATTAATTCTGTAAATTGTTCAACAGATAAATCATTGTTTTCTATTGATGCTTTATTCTTAAATATAATATTAAATTTTTCTTTATAATATTTTATATTTATGTTATAATAATAAATTTTAACATTTTTAACATTTTTAACTTTATAAAAACTATTAAGTGTTTTTATAAATATTTCATCATTATCAGATACTTTATCCCAACTACTATCAGATAATCCAGATTTAGTATTTGAATTTCTAATTTTTATATTTAAATCACTTTTATTTAAATCATAAGATACTTTATAATAATATCTTGTATTTATATTTTCTATATTTTCTGTTATAATATTTTCTATTTTACCTTTATATGTTCTCATACTTTTCATATTTTTTATTAATTTGACCAATTTTTATTTATTTTCTTTTTAAATTCTATTCTTTGTTTTCTTTCTTTAACTAATGAATTTATTGAACATATTGATTCTGTTGCTTTTATTTTAATATTTGGAATAACCCCATATTTTTTATGAAATATATCTATTAATGTATTTTTAGCATATTCAATATTGGATTCATAAACATAAATTGCATCGTGACAATTTAAAAACTTTGATTCAAATAATTCATTAAATTCTTTTACGAATACTGTGGATTCCATTTCTTGTAATTTATATGCTAGTTCTTTATAATTATCTTTTTTAAAATTAATTATAAAATTATAAACGGTTGGAAAAACTTGTTGAAATACTTTTCTAGTTTTACTTCTATAACGAGATCTACCATCTTTTTCATCTGAAAAAAATGATTGTAATAGATACATTTTTATTTCATTTTTATCAGCATTTACATCTGTATTTATTTTATTATATGCATTCATAAAATAATCATAGAATTGCCCTGTTATAACTAATTGTCTGTATAAATCAGCATCTTTATTATTATATAATTCTAAATTAGTTTCACCAATTAATAATGCTAAAAAAAATGGTTGAGAATTTGAACAATCTAATTCCCATAATCTATTATTATCTATTAGAACATAGTATCTTAAATTTGACATCATTTCACATAATGGATGAAAAATTCTACCTGTTTTACTACTTGTTATCATAATATTACCTTTTTTTATATTAGTTATATGAGAAGATATTTTATTGACATAATCTACTCCCATATTTTTTTTTAGTGTTGGACTATTTAAAAATTTATAAACATCTTCATCTATTGTTATACTTTCATAAGTTTTTAGCATTATTTCTTGTTCTATTGACAAATCTTTTGATTTAAAACAATTCTTATATTTATCTGAAATTTCTATGTATGTTATCTCTTCATTTAATTCTTTACTTAAATCATCTAATCTATATCCTAACGCTTGACCATCAACTTTGTATTTATTATTACATCTAATTATTTTATTTGATAATAAATATTGGATATAATCATTATAGTTCCATTTTATATTTTTTAAAAATACTGACGAAATGGAAACAAATCCAAATTCATCAACTTCAGGAAATATTTCTAATAGATATAAAATATAATATAAAAAATCTTTTTCTAATTTTATATCATCCTTAGATAGGATTAAATTGTAGGCTTGTAAATTAATATTAACTTTCATATGGTTTTATATTTTATTTATTTGGTGTTTTTTATTTAAGGTACTTTTGTTTAAAAAATGGTGGAGGAACACCATATTAACCCCCACCAATTTCAATTTTCACAGGTAGCTACTCCTGTTACTTTATATTATATATTCAAAAAATATTTATTTTTTATCAACTTTTATTTATTTATTTATATTATTATTATTTTCATATTATTTATTTATTTTTCTTAAGTATTCACATTGAAATCCAGTTAGTCCAAATTCCATTTTACTAAGCATAAAATGTACATCTAATTCTTTTAATTTATCAATAACTTGGTTAGCTATTTTAGTTCTAACAAGTTCAATATCAGATCCAAACAGTATATCATATTTGATATTAATTGGCTCAATTGCACATACAAATACACATTTTTGATATATCATAGATGTAGGATAATCTTTGTGCTTACTAACTTCTTTTCTAATATATGAAAAGGTATCACTCTCATTTAATAATTCTAATATTTCCATTTTATTTATTTATTTATTTATGATTCATAATCAATTTTATATATAAGTATATTTGTATTTTTAAACTTTTTAATAATAATAGGTTTAAATCCAATCCAAAATGATTCATTTATATTAGAAACTAGATTATCAATATTTGAATATTCTATAATATCTATATAATTATGAAAAAATTGATCTTTTAATTCTTTGATGCTTTTATTTGAAATATTTACATCATAATTCTCAACAGGAATAGATTCTATTCTTTTTCTATTTTTATCAGTTAAATTTAATATTTTACATATAGAGTTATCTATTACTTTATTTATATATTCAATATCTTCAGAATCATATAAAGGAAGTTTAAAAGAACAATTATAATGATTATCATAAAGTACCATTTTATCTATTAATGTTGTAAATTTACTTTCTTTTAATTTTTCATAGAACCAAGATCTTATATCAATTTTATATTCTTTATTATAAAGACAATTATCTTGATAATAAGGTACAATACAACTTATATCAACTACATCTAAATTCCAAAATCTTTTTATATTTTCTAATATTCTCATAATCTTATTTATTTATTTATTTATTTTATAATTCTATATTTTTAATATATTCGCTTATTTTTTTAACCAACTTGGTATATTATTATTAGATTCTTTATATAAACCTACTATTTTTTTATGAAATGTATCATATTCATAATACGCATTACACCATTCTTGAGTTACTGATTCTCCATCTTTTTTATATAATAAATCTGCATTTGACTTTAATAATTTAATTTTTGTTTTAACTTCTTTTACATTTATATCTAAATCTTTTTTAATAATTGGGGTTTCTATAATTATTTCATTTGTATTGTATTCATAATAAGTAGCTCCACTATTAACTACTTCATCTGTATTAACATCCATTATATAATATTTAAGATTTATATGTAATTTATTATCTTTAACTGTTCTATAATAAATCTTTTCATTATTACTTTTTAAAATATATCCACATTTATATTTTTTAAATTGTGGATTTGCTTTGATAAAATCATTGACTGTCATTTTGTTATTTTTATTTATATATATTATATATTTAATCGTTTTTAACTTTTTACAACTTTTTAGCTTTATAATTTATTAACTATCAATTAGTTATATAAAGTACTATATTCTTTACACTCAAATCACGTCATTTTTTATAAAAGTAAACCCCAAAGTAAAAACTTCAAGGTTTATATCAATAAATAAAAAGTTACTATAATTAAACGATTTTAATTTAAAAAAGTTTGTAAAAAAGTTAAAAATAATCCACCAAAAGTAATTTTTAAAAACTCATATTTTTTTATATTTCGCACCAATTTGAAACCCAACTATTTACAAAAGACTAAAAATATAAAAAAAATAATTCATATAAATATATAATATATATAAAATAAAATAAACTATGGATAATTTTGAAGAACAAAAGGAAATATTTATCACATCATATATTGATGCCTTTGTAAAAAAAGATAAAAAGAATATAGGTGCATATGGAAGTATATTAAGAAGATATTTTAATATTAGAAGAAAAGATGTATCAGACAGAATACAATTAGAATTAAATAAAAAAAATAAATAATATGACAAAAGAACAAAATAAAATATTAGAAGAAAAGATTCTTACTAAACTATTTAAATCAAAAGAATATTTAACAGGTGAATTTGATATTAATGACTTGTTTATAGAACGTCAAGATGAAATTATACTCGGAGAATTAAAAACTAGAAATAATAAACATACAGATTATCCTGATTGGATATTAGAAAATGATAAATTAGAATCATTAATTAAAAAGCAAAAAGAAACTAATAAAGATAATAAAAAAAGTAATATCTATTATATAAATTATTTTAATGATGGGGTATTAGCTATTTGGAATTTAAATACAGTTTTTAGTAAATCTGATGTTAGTAGAGGTAAAAAGTTAATGAATAAAACTAGTACACCTGGATTTAATCATTATGGTGAAAAGGTATTAAAAGATTGTTGGTTTTTAACATTAGCCCAAGCAATATTTTGTAAACCTTATAAAGTTTAAGTTTGTTTTTTTATTATATATATTTAATGAAGGAGGTTAAAATCTCCTTCTATTTTTCAAAATAAAATATTTTTAACAATGAATAATATGGATGAAATTTTTAACAATGCAGATGAATTAGATGATAGTCCAATTGATTTTGAAGGATTGGTTTCAACAAGGATCTATTATCAAACTGAAATAGAGTTTTTAAAAAATGTGATACAACTTAAAGATAAAGAAATTGAATCTTTAAAGGATACTATAAATCATATTACTTTAAAAAGAAGCAAATATATAAATTATAATTAATTATGAGAAAAGAAGAAATAAAACTATTAATGGTTATATTAAAAAGTTATTATCTATCTATAAAAAAGAAAAAAAATGGAAAGTAAAAAAAAATGTGAATTATTAATAAAATATATAGAATTATATAAGATAGAGCCAAAACAACAATATTTAATCTATATAAGAGATATACTTATATTTGAATTTAATTTAATATTACGTAAAATTAAACCAAAATTACAAGAAGATATAAGAGATGAAATTGCTAATGAATCTGTATATAAATTTTATCTAATATTAAATAAAATAGACACTTCATATAAAATTATAAATCTAATATATACTATTGTTAAAAATACATTTATAAACTGTATGAGAACTGAAAATAGATATGGTAATAGTTTTATAGATTTAGATTTTCCAATAGATGATATAAATTATGATGAATTAATAAGTGAATTAGTAGATGAAGTATTTAATAATGAAAATGATAAACAATTAGGATATGATTTTATATATAATAAATATTCACAAAAAGAATTAGCTAAAAAATATAATATAACTCAGATGACTATGCGAAAACGATTAAAACCTTTGTTTAAAATAACGTAATAGCATTTTATATCTAATTCTGTGTGTAATAGGTATAAAGCTAAAAAAAAATATGAATAATTCTACAATTAAGGAAAATATATTAAAAAATATAATTGCATCAATAGATAGAAATACTACTATTATGCAATTATGTAAGGATAATAAAATTTCTTACAGTACATTTAAAAGGTGGATATCTGAAGATAAAGCTTTTAATGAATTATATAATGAAAGATCAAAAGATATAGAATCTGAATTTACACAAGAATTAATATCAGAATCTAAACAACAACTATTAACAAAAGTAAAAGATGGATATTATTTAGCTATTAAATATGTACTTGACAATATGTATATAAATTTTAACAGTAATATTTCAGAAATTAAAAAATCAATAATAGATAATATAATAGAAAGACTATTAGAATCTGATATAGAACCCGAAAGTTATAAAAAAGTATTAGATATTTTAAAAAGTATTGAAAAAACAGTAATTAATGGTTAAAAAAGATAAATATTATACATTAGATAGAGAAAATTATTATCAAAGTATGTTATTAAAACATTCTAAGATAAATAATAATATTTTATTAGATGAAAATTCTAAAGATAGAATTAATAAATCTTTATCTGATTTTCAATATTTTGTTAATACATATTTTACACATTTTATAACAAATGAAGATGGTAATTTAATACCATTAGCTAAACATCATTTAGAATTAGTTGAAGAGTTAAAAAGTAAAAAGATTGAAATATTAGCTGAGTTTTTCAGAGGGGCAGGGAAAACCGTTGTGTTTAGTTTATTCTTACCAATATGGTTTATGCTTAGAAAAGAAATACATTTAGTATTATTAGTTTCATCAACAGAAAAATCTGCTATTAAAATGTTAATCAATATACAGGCTGAATTAGAAACTAATCAAAAGTTAATAGATGATTTTGGAATATTTAAAAGTGATGGGAGCTGGTCAAAGGGTGAATTTACTGTAAATAATTTTGAATGTAAATTTACTGCAACAGGAAAAGGTCAATCAGTCAGAGGTTTAAGATATAAATCATATAGACCTGATTATGTTGTAATTGATGATATAGATACAGATAAAGACTGTAGAAATAAAGAAATTATAAAATATCAATTTGATTGGTTAATGCAATCTGTTGTTTCGTCAATGGAATTAACAAAATATAAACTTTTATTTGTTGGTAATAGATTTGCACCAATTTCAATTTTAGACTTGTATTCAAAAGTAGAAGGAATAAAACATATAAAAGTAAATGCTATAAATGAAAATGGTGAATCTAATTGGGAAGAAAGATATTCAACTAATGACTTATTAAATATTAAATCTAAAATAGGTGAAGTTAATTGGTTAAGAGAATATATGAATACTCCAGTTATTATTGGTTCAGTATTTAAAGAAGAATGGTTAAATTTTAAACCAATTAATAATTATAAAGATTATGAATATATTGTAACATATATTGATCCATCTTATAAAAAAGGAGCTGATTATAAATCTGCTATAACATTAGGATATATAAATAATGAATATCATATAATAGATATATTTTTAAAACAATGTACTATGAGAGATGTTATTGAATATCTTTATGAATTAAATGATAAATTATTAAACTCAGCATATAATATGTATATTGAAGCAAATTTTAATCAAGATATACATCAACTTGAATTTGATAAAATAGCAATAGAAAAAGGATTTGCACTACCAATTAGACAAGATAAAGATAAAAAAGAAAATAAAATTGCTAGAATTGAATCTATGTCAGTAATATTTGAAAATGGTAAAATATTTATTAATAATCTAATTATGTATAGTTTAGACTATAAAGAATTTTATAATCAAATTATAACATTTCCAACAAATAAACACGATGATGGTCCTGATGCACTTCAATCAGCATATGTTAAATTAAATTTATCAATTAGAAAATCAAGATTTGAACCAATGACTGGAAGTAGAGAATCTTTGCAATATAATCATTATTAAAAAAACTATATATATGAAATTTATATTAAAATCTGAAATAGAAGTATTAATTAAATCTAATTTATTAAATGATTTAACACAAGATAATAATTTATTATTAGATGAATTAGAAGAATTAGCTAAATCTGAAATAGATGCATTGATTGGTCATAAATATAATACAACTGAATTATTTAGTAAAACAGGAACAGATAGAAATCCTTTTATTAAAAATATTGTAATTAATATTATACTTTATTATTTACATAATAGACTTACACCAACATCAATACCTATAATTAGAGAACAATTATATAAAGATGCAATTGGATATTTAATGCAAGTAGCATCTGGTAAAATAACTCCACCAATTCCACAAAATGAAATACCATTTAGTAGAAGTTCAGAATCTTTATTTGGATATTCACCAAAGTTAAATAATGATTTAACATATTAAAAAAATAAAATTATATGAATATTATAGATAAATATTTTGGTAAACAACCTAATAAAAAGATAACCTCTGAAATAGTAGAAAAAAATAATTATCGTATCAGAGAATCTATTCAATCTTTTAGAAATGCTTTAAAACAAGCAGAACAAGTTGAAGGTACTAAACCAGATAGAAGACAATTATATAGAGTGTATAATGAAATTATATTAGATGGTCATCTTAAATCTGTAATGGATTTAAAACGTAAAAAGATATTAGAATATACATTTTATATTTATGATGAAAATCAAGAAATTAATACTACACTTTCTAAAATTATTAATAAAAAATACTTTTATAAAATAATTGAAACTTTAGTAGATAGTATGTTTTATGGACATTCATTACTTCAAATAGAATCTGTATTTAATAATAATATAACAGCAGTAAGTTTGATTCCAAGAGTAAATGTAATTCCTGAAACTGCTGAATATATGAAAGATGTTAATAATCAATTTTCAACTATATCTTATTTAGATAATTCTGAATTATCAGATTGGTTAATTGAATTATTTTATGATAGAAAAGATTTAGGAATATTATCAAATGCAGCACCATTAATTTTATGGAAACGAAGTGCAATGGCAGCTTGGTCTGAATATGCAGAAATATTTGGAATGCCAATTAGAATAGCTAAGACTGAATCTAATGTTCCAGAAGATAGACAACGACTATTTAACTTTGTTAGAGATTTGGGTAAATCTGCTTATGGTGTAATTGATTCAAAAGAATCTATTGAATTTATAGAAAATAAAAAAGCTGATGCATTTAATGTGTATGATAAATTAATCCAGATGATTGATAATGAAATATCTAAATTATTTTTAGGTGTTACAATGTTAAATACAAATGGATCAAGTAGAAGTCAATCAGAAGTACACTCAGAACAATCAGAAATTGAAATATCAGCTGATCTTAGAAATATAGAATTTATAATAAATGATGTAGTAATACCAAAACTTCAAAAATTAAATATATTACCTAATAATATTTGTTTTAATTTTGATAGAACTGATAAACTATCTAAAGAAGCACAAATATTAATAGATGAAAAACTTAATACTATGTATCCATTAGATAAAGATTATCTTACTACTAGATATGGAGTTACATTTTCAGACATAACATTAGATTTAACAGAATAATATGAAATTAAATATTTTAATAGATGGTTACTTTTTTATGTACAAGAATCTTTACTATTTGACAAGTAGAGGTGCTAACATAGATAATCTATTAATATATATGATGACTGAATTTGACAAATTATATAATAAATTTACAGATGCTAATTTTATAATTGCATATGATGATAAAAATAATAATTTCAGATATAATATCTATTCAAAATATAAAGATAACAGATTAAAAGATAAATCTATAGATTGGAAGTTAGTATATAAACAATTTGATGAATTTATAATTAAAATACAAGAAAAATATAAATCAGTTAAAGTTATAACAGTACCATTTTTAGAAGCAGATGATATGATATATTATATTTGTAAAGAATCTAATAAAATAGGATATTCAAATATAATCATAACATCTGACCAAGATTATAGACAATTTTTATTATCAAGATTAAACTATATCAATATTAAATATGATTATTTAGACCCCAGTTCGGTTGATATAGCAGGTAAATCTAAAGGTAATGGAAATATTTATGCAGCATTATTATTAAATGAATTAATAAAACGTAAAAAGATAACAAATAAAATATCTATATCTTTGCAAAACATATTTAATAATTCAAAAATTAATATAGTAAATCCAGAGTTTAATTTATTTAAACAAATAGTAATAGGTAAGCCTGTATATAATATTAATGGAATAATTAAAACAAAAGCTGGTAAAATAGATAAAACTGGTCAGTATATAGGATTAACTGGTGTACAAGGATTATATAGATTATATAAACAAACATATACAAAACAAATTGATTTTGGATCTAAACAATTTATACGAAGATTATTAATAGCAACTTTGTTATATAAAAATATAACATCTATAACAGATGAACAAAAACAACAATTATATAATGATATAAAACAAAATATTAACCTTTGTTATATAAATGAGGAAACAATACCAGCAGAATATTTAAATAATTTAAAAGAAGTTTATGAAAATACAATCAAAGAAATTTCAAAATAATTTAAATAGGATGATTAGACAATTAAATAAATTACCAAGAGATTTATCTAAAGAATTGGTTAAAGAATCTAATAATACTTTTATCAATAATAATTGGGCACCAAAAGTAGATGGTTCAAAAGCAACTTTAATAGATACTGGTGATATGAAAAAAGGAATTAAGTCATCTTATACAAATAATTCATCAACTTTATATAATAATGTAAAATATGGACAATATCATCAATATGGAACTGATAAATTACCAGTTCGTAAATTTATGATAGATGATAATAATAAAATAATAGATATTGTAATAGTATTAATAAATAAAATAATTAAATAATATGTTTTCATATATATACCAATTTTTAGTCTATTTAATAAATTCAGAAATGCCTGACATTAAACATATTGACTTATATAACAATCAATATGATAATTTAGATGAAAGTGATCCAATTCCATATCCATCTATATTAATAGAAATTGAACCATTAGATATTTATCAACATACACAAAAATTACAAAAGTTAGATATTAGAATTAATTTATATTTAGCAACTGAATTTATGACTGGAATAAGAGCTAATGATAGTCAATATAATAAATCTTTAGAACATTTACTTTTATTAGATAGAGTTTTTAAATATATTGAAAATAAATGTAATAATGATATTCCAGATGATATTAAATCTACTCAATTTGAAATTGGAACTTTACATAGAAATGGTATAGAATTAATTAAAGGATATAATTCAGTTAAAATAACAAAAACATCTTTTATATGTAAATTTGCTGATGCATCTGCTTATCCAGTATATACAACAACAAATTTAACAGACATAGAAACAACAATAGAAATAATATAAAAATAATAATAAAAATGGATAAATTTATCTTAAACACAGAAGACAAAAATGCTTACGGTTATACAGTTTTAACAAAAGGTATAGATTTAAGCGAATTTAATGAAAACCCATTAATGCTTGGTAATCACGAAGTTGATGAAGTATTGGGTAAATGGATTAATCTACAATATGAATTTGATTCAAATGGTAAAGAAATATTAACAGGTGAAGCTGAATTTGATAC
>Ga0316611_1000407_pt1 | contig 15037 bp, 18 predicted proteins | sample MIS2016202_MG_FD_207675 | JGI IMG/M metagenome (GOLD analysis project Ga0316611, IMG submission 207675) | Microbial mat bacterial communities from Middle Island sinkhole, Lake Huron, Michigan, United States - MIS.2016.202 | ecosystem: Environmental > Aquatic > Freshwater > Lake > Sediment... | reverse complement strand
ACCTTTTAGAGCTAGGAAACCAACGATCAATTTTGACAAAAGTGCGACCATACCAGTTGCACTGACTGCAATCACTTGGTTTTCACGAACCAGTCGAGTTGTCAACTTGTGAAGAAAATCATTACGAGCATCGCTAATTTCTGCGTGAACTTTAGCGACCTTCAATCTTGCCTTGTGGCGATTATTAGATCCTTTTTTCTTACGGCTAAGCGCTTTTTGAGCTTTACGCAGTTTACGGCGCTTAGTTTTAAAGGTTTTGGGATTAGCAATCTTTTCGCCATTACTCAAAGCCATCAAGCTAGTAATACCCAAATCTAAACCGATGTCGAAGTTTCAGAGTAACCGACTCGCTCTTGACGTTCATACCATGCTTCTGTCCTTGCAGCTAAAGCGCGGTTGTAAACTAATCGAGCGCAACCCACCGTTCTCCTGAGCAAGGTTTCTTGCTCAGGAGTTGGACAGAATCGGGACTTGAAAGCTTTTTGTATCATGCTTGCATTATAGCATTTATTATGTAAATTATCTAATTGATATAAAGCCGATGCTCAAATCACGGGGTTTTAAACCCATCTTTCCGATAATATAAAGCATCGTAACCAATGCGATCGCCAAAGGTAAATTTTATGAACGCTAAAATGATTAATGGACAAACTCAACCATCAATTAAAGCCTCTCATTCTACTTTAGTTTGTGTTTGAGAAATTTTCCAAAAGCACGGCCATTTAGTGAAGAAGCGCAGAGGAGATTACGCAACCAGTTATCATGATAGCGAAAGCGATTGAGAGACTCGAAAGGGGAATGGAAATGAGGCTCGACAGATTGGACTTTACGAGTATAGGGATGAAAATTCCAGAGTAGAGCCATAGCGCGTAAACCTAGTTTGGTAGCATTCTCAGTCCCATGAAAATACTGCATAGTGTAGAGAATGCGGTCTTGATAGTTCATTAAACGGTCAACCTGATTGCTGGTGCGATAAGCCAGAAGACAAGCAAAAGTGAGTTTGAACTGCGCTGTTTTTTTGGTCAATCCCTGAATTTTTTGGTGTAGGATTTCAGGAATATCTTGCTGTGCAGCCCATTCTTGCAATCGTCTTAATCGTTGCCCAAAGATCTGGGGATTAAGACTGTCATACAGATGCCAAAGTTTGTCGGTGACTTGGGAGAAAAATGTTGGCAAGCGTCGGCAACGTTGTTGAATACCCAGCACTGTGTGCAGAAAACACAGCATCAAGGTGATGCTTGGAAACAAGTTTTGCCAAGCTGATTGCGTCCCTTCCCACCCATCAGCATTCACACTCTCAGGTGTATAGTCGGGATTGAGTACTCGCACCTCTTCTTGAAATTCTCCATAGGCTTGAGTCAGGGACTCTGTATCGGCTCTCTCGGCAAGACCGACTCCCAATATGCAACCCTGGGCTGCTGTGGTTGCTACATACACTCGTTCGCCTAACCACCAATTGCTCTTTAGTCGTATCCGTCGCGTCACTATTCCCATCCGATCTGATTTCACAAACCCATGAAAACAGTATCCGTCTTTTATTTGCTCTGGAAATAATTCTGGGTGTTGGGCAATTTGCTGGTCTAGATAGGCGCGAAATGCTGGAGTATCGTTTTGTTGCCTGCTGTGCCTCGCTTTTTTCTCTCTGACATTGGAACTCGCATCCTTGTCGTATTCTTTACTTCTTTATTTTACATCTCTTTTTTGGCAAACTCAAACTGCGTTAGAATCAGAGTTTTTCTTGTGGAGTCAGTAGAGGGACTTTCGCATCCCCTCAGAGAATTAAACTTTAATTACTCTGGAATCTGAGTCGCTTCAGCGCTGAGAGTGTCAATACTTGGAGCTTTCGGGCGATCGCAACAGAATCGCTCAGCGTGACATCAACCACAATCATTTTGGATAATGTACGATAATCATAGATGTGAGAATGAATAATCCTAAGCTTGGATGCCAATATTTCACGAATTGTAAAGAGACTTCACCCTCGTAATTTTACCCTCATAATTTTACAGATCGCCACATGGGAAAAAGCCAATAAAGCGATGTTTATAAAAACCGCATCAAGTTAGATATTGTGATACTTTTCCCATTTGGAAATGCTCTATTTTTGCGAGAAGTCTTGGTGGTGAGTAACGCAACGATAAATTTTAAAATCATTTCTTTCACAGCCTATTGAGGATTTGAGTAGTACAGAAATATTTCCAAAAGCGGCGCTTTTAAAAATATTTCTGGGTTTTAAGTAAGCGCAAAGCGCTCAATCGTCTTTAGATTAGTAGAAGCTTGGACTAGACAACTGAAATTAATACATCCACCACTGCTGCAACCACTGCTGCTGTCAGGGATAAAGTGAAAACGCGGCCGTTTAAGCGATTCGAGCCTAATAGGTTAGCATTTCGTCCAAACGCAAAGAATAGAGACCATGCTTGAGTCTGGCTGATGTTTTCAAAATTGTTGAAGTTAGAAGAAAAAATAGGAGACATAGCAATCACATATCTAAGTTCTATTGGATGTAATAAAACTTAACATTGCGCCATTTGTTTCGCAACCCTTTTTCGCGATGAACCTTATATTTATGCCATTTGAAATAAGTCTTTTGATTGGTAAACCGAAGCTCAGATTAAAGATGATTCTTCTCTCCAGTCGAATGGTTGCGGCACAACATGGATAAGGAGATTTAGGTGTGGATCGCTAACCGTTATAAACAGCGATCGCATCTAAACCCAGTCTTATCTACTCCCTTCCCAGTATCAAAATAGACATTAAAAACCAAGAATTAGCGTTGCGGCGCGAAGCGCCGCAACGCTAATCTTTGACTGGGAATGGAGTAAGCTACAGTCTTGGCAAATTTCCCATAGAACCGTTGATCGACAATCGCCAATACGCACCTGCAACCCAACGAAACCGCAACGCTATCCTAGAAGTGCTTTTACGGGTTTTACCTCAAAAAGGCACGGTGTTAGAGATTGCCAGTGGCACAGGCGAGCATTCCGTCTTTTTTGCCCCACATTTACAACCGCGCCAGTGGATACCATCAGATCCAAACCCAATAGCGATCGCCAGTATTACCGACTGGCAAAAGCACCAACCCTCAGACAACTTCGCCGCCCCCATACAGCTTGACGTAACCACAACAGATTGGCAGCAGCGCTTAGTTAACCAAGACATACAGGCGATCGTCAACATCAACATGATTCATATTGCCCCATGGAAAGCTTGCCTAGGCTTAATTTCAGGAGCCAAAAAACTACTGTCAGCCCAAGGGATTTTATATTTGTACGGACCATTCAAACAAAAAGGTAAACATACCAGCGAGAGTAATGCTGAATTTGATGCCAATTTGCGCTATGAAAACCCTGAGTGGGGAGTACGCGACATTGAAGAAGTCATAGCGATCGCCGCCGATCAAAATCTAATTCTCAAAGAAATTAAACCAATGCCAGCCAATAACCTCTCTGTGATATTTCAGGCAATGGCTCCATAGCATTGAACTGCCAAAGCGATCGCACATTTAGCGCATGGCAGAGATCGTAAACCTACACTCTTTGCGTATAAGCCGCAAATAGATTGCCACGCACCAGTCAAATTTCACATATGAAATCAATAAAACTAGCACAACACCTAAACCTGCCACAGAACTATTTTAGAGCAAATAAGTGTCAATTATTTGCCATTAGTTTTATACGAATGAGTATAAATACTTAGTACTGTTGATGCGTTTTCAAGGTTTGAGGGGTTTGTTTGGCGCGGTGTTATATATTGAAGGGGTATCTATGCCCGTTAGTTGTTGTCATGCCAAAATGGTTTAATACTGCTGGTCCCTGTAAGCCTGACATTCATTACATGCTGTCAGCTACAGAGCGCTTGCCTGAAATCAAACAACTAATTGCTCAGGAAAACTATTTTGTGATCCATGCGCCAAGACAGGTGGGTAAAACTACAGCAATGCTGGCGCTTGCTCAAGAACTAACGGCTAGCGGTCAATATACGGCGGTGATGTTATCGCTGGAAGTGGGGGCGGCTTTCTCTGATGATTTGGGAGCAGCCGAACTAGCTATTTTAGATGAGTGGAAGCAATCAATACGGTATCGTTTGCCAAAAGAACTGCAACCTAATGAGTGGCTAAATGCCAAAGCGGGAGCAAGAATTGGGACAAACTTGAGCAACTGGGCTGAACAATCATCCCGTCCATTAGTTGTTTTTTTGGATGAAATTGATGCCTTGAGCAATGAAACGTTAATTTCGGTATTAAGACAAATCCGATCTGGTTTTCCCAATCGTCCGCAGGGATTTCCGCAGTCAGTTGCCCTGGTGGGGATGCGTGATGTGCGAGATTATAAATATGCTTCTGGGGGGAGCGATCGGCTGAATACTTCGAGTCCTTTTAATATCAAAGTGCGTTCTTTTACGTTGAGCAACTTTACCCTTGAGGATGTGAGAAAACTCTATCAGCAACATACGGATGCGACTGGTCAGGTATTTACGCCAGAAGCTGTTGATTTAGCTTTTCATTTGACGCAGGGTCAGCCTTGGTTAGTGAATGCGATCGCTAAGGAAATTGTGGAATATATTACGAAAGATCCATCTATTCCGATTACTGCTGAGTTAGTGAATCAAGCGAAGGAAATACTCATTAAGAGACAGGATACGCATTTGGATAGTCTTGCCGAGAGACTAAGGGAAGATCGAGTCAGAGCAGTGATTCAGCCTATTCTCGCTGGGCAGGAACTGCCAGATGTACCACAGGATGATATTCGCTACGTTTTAGATTTAGGGCTTTGTACTAACGAAAATGGTTTGGCGATCGCTAATCCTATTTATCAGGAAGTGCTTCCTAGAGTGCTTGCCTATGTAACTACTGCTTCTATTGGGTATCTTCAACCAATCTGGCTTAGTGAGCAAGGTGAATTTTTGCCCGATCGCTTGTTGGAGGCGTTCTTATTATTCTGGCGGCAGCATGGAGAGCCTTTATTTGGAAGTACGCCCTATCCAGAGATTGCGCCTCATATTGTATTGATGGCTTTTCTACATCGTGTTGTTAATGGTGGTGGTACGTTGGAGAGGGAATATGCGATTGGTTCGGGAAGAATGGATATTTGTTTGCGTTATGGTAAGGTAACTTTGGCGATGGAGTTGAAGGTATGGGCTGATAAAAGACCAGATCCACTTAAGGAAGGGTTGCCTCAGTTGGATAAATATTTATCGGGATTGAGTTTGGATACGGGTTGGTTGGTGATCTTCGATCGCCGTTCTGGTTTGCCAACCCTAAGCGATCGCACTACGACTGAGAATGTTATTAGTCCCGCAGGTCGAGAAATCATTGTGATTCGTGGATAGATAAATAATCCAATACAAGCTGATATGTCCATTCCAGAGCCAATTTTAGTTGTTTACAGTGAACCTCCCAAAGCGATCGCCGCCACAGACTTGCGTCAAGCAAGGGTTGATGAATTTTTAGCATCGAGGTCTTTACAGCCGAAAAGTCGTAAAGCTTATCAAGCGGACTTGCGGATATTTATGGATTGGTGCGATCTGGCTTGGGTGGATGTGAGTCGGCGCAAAGTGACACAATTTAAAACTTTTTTGCTGAAGGAACGTGAGTTGGCTTTGAGTTCAGTGAATCGGGTATTGCGGACTCTGAAATCGTTTTATCGATGGATGCTGCTCTCTGAATATGTAATTGCCGATCCGACGATTGGCATTCAGCAGGAGCGATTGCCCGATCCTGTGGCAAAGGATTTAGAGGATGAGGAGGTGTTGCAGATTTATGAAGCGATCGCCTTGAGTAAAATGATGTTACGCGATCGGGCGTTGTTTTCGGTGTTGTTGCATGGATTGAGAGCAGAAGAAGTTTCTCGTTTGAATGTTGAGGATTATGTGAATGGGGAATTGGTGATTAAGGAGGCGAAGTGGGATAGTAAGGGGGAAGTACCTTTAACGAAGTTGGGGATTCAGGATTTGGATGCTTATTTGGATTGGCGGAGGTCGCAAGAAGGAGAGCTATCGCCTGATAACGCTTTGTTTGTGTCTTGCTCTAATCGTAGTCAGGGTAAGCGGCTGACCTATTGGGGAATTCGTCATGTGATGGACGATCTGGCTAAAAAGACGGGGATTGATTTGCATTCCCATCGGGGCAGACATACCTTTGCGACGAATTTGATTGTGAAGTATGAGTTAGATCCTTCTTTGGCAATGGAGTTAACAAGACATCGCGATGTTAGGAGTTTTAGGCGCTATACCAATCGCAAGAATAAGATTGCAGCGAAACGTGCTTTTTTAAAGGCGGCTGAGAAGTTGGATTAGAGGTATTGTCTACCAGTCTAAAATAGTTCCCGCCATTTGTAGTCTTGGTACAAGATGATTATCAGAGATATCAAGTTGCTTGAGCATAATTTATCGATTTCCGATTGCGTTTTATATCGTACTCAACCAACTCATTCAGAAAACAAAACAAGAGCCTGTCAGGGTGATGCCATAAGTTCGCGGATTGCCCAATATGAAAACGGATTACTTGATCGTTGGTAGTGGTTTATCAGCATTGACCTTTGGTGCGCTGATGGCAAACTCTGGCAAAACTGTCCAAATTATCGAAGCTCACGAACACCCTGGGGGCTTCGGGCATACATTTACGATGGCAAAAAAATATAAGTTTAACGCTCAATTTCACTATGTTTGGGATTGCGGCGAAGGGCAAACCGTCAATCGCGTACTTAAAAAACTCGGCTTAGAACATGAAGTCACCTTTGAGCGTTACGACCCACAAGGCTTCGATCATATGCGAAGCCCTGAATATGCGATCGATATTCCCTCAGATCCCGAAGAGTTAATCCAGCGACTATCTAGCCTCTTTCCAGAATCTAGCGATCGCCTGCGTCAGTTCATCAATGAAATAGAGAAAACTGGCAAAGGCTTAAAGAAACTATCGCCGCCAATTAACCCGATGGAACTAATCAAACATCCGATTGAGGCGTTTTCTACGGTTCAGTATCTGAATAGTACCCTTCAAGATGTATTTGATAAGTTTCAACTTCCCCAAGCTGCTCAAACCTTACTAGCTCTGCAATGGCTAGATTTTTTATTGCCGCCCAATCAACTGTCTTTCTATGCTTGGGTGGTATTGTTCCGAGGCTATCAATCGGGGGCGTTCTATCCGACGCAACATTTTGAGCATGTGATTAATTCATTAGTCAAAGTCATCGAATCTCACGGCGGGCAGGTATTGCTTAACCATGAAGTTATCAATTTTAGCGTTACCAATAGAACCGTTACAGGAGTTCAGGCGATGAATCTCCTTAACCACCAGACTGATGAATTTATGGGGGATACGGTGATTTGCAATATCGATCCCCAAAAAGCTGCCAAAATGATCGGAGAATCTCAATTCTCCAAAACGGTGTGCCGAAAACTCAATTATGAGTATTCGGCATCTAACTACATGGCTTATTGTGTCGTTAAAGATATCGACCTGAGAGATTATGGATTTGGGAAGTGGAATCTTTTCCATACGGGGCATCAAAATCTTAATGAAGCCTTCGCTCAAATGTACGATCGCCATGATTATTCTAATCCTAGTTTTGCCATTACTACGCCCACATTACTCACCGATGCAAGCCCCGACTGTCCAGAGGATTGCCAAATTGTGGAATTTCTGACTGTCGCCAATTATGCCTATTTTAAGCAATTACAGGAAAGCGATCGCAAGGCTTATAACCACAAAAAGCAGGAGATTTTTGATTCTATTCTTGATGTTGTGGAGGAAAAATATGTACCGAACTTTAGGAAGCATATGGTCTTCCATATTACGGGTAGCCCGACCACAAACGAGCTTTTTTGCTGGTGTCCTAACGGTAATTCCTATGGTTCTAGCTTAACACCGCGCAATATGGGATTAGGCAGATTGAATCACGAAACTTCCCTCCATCATTTCTATTTTTGTAATGCTTCATCTGGCTATCCTGGGTTTGCGCCCACGATTTGGACGGGAGCATTGCTATATCAAAGACTGTCTGGTGATGTAATTTTGGGAGATCCCCCCCAGCCCCCTTTGTAAAGGCTACGGTGTACACACAAGTATCTCTGTCTACGTTTGAGGGTTTAGATCCCCCCCAGCCCCCCTTAAAAAGGGGGGAGAATTTTCTTCTTCCCCCTTTTTAAGGGGGATTGAGGGGGATCTCTTGGATTTGATATTTATTTTATTAATTGAGAATTCTATTATGAAAATCGCAATAATTGGCGGCGGCGCTAGTGGTATGGTCACAGCCTACCTACTCGATAAGCAGGGACATCAAGTCACTGTATTTGAACGACAGTCTAGTTTAGGCGGACATATTCGGACATTGAACAAAAATGTGCAACCGAACCAATCTGATTGTCAGGAAGTTCTCGAATGTGGAGTAATCGAATTTCCATCGGTGTTTCAAAACTTTATGCAACTAATGGAAGAGCTAGGCGTGGAACTCGAACCAGTTGATATCGGCTCAGCCATGTTTTTTAAAAATGGCAGTCACTATCTATCGGAAGTCGCAATCCGTAAGAACTTTACAGGTATCCGTCGCTTGATGGAGCGTTTGCGCCTCGATCGACTCTATGCGCGTTCCCTAGGACTATGGCTCAAAATCAAATTTGCTAACTTGAATGAGTTTGACAATCATCCTTTATCGCAATATCTGAAACTCTCATGCGATCGCAATACTTGGCTCAAGTTACTTGTCATGTATAGCTACTCAATGCCGATGGAAATGATTGACGACTTTCCCGCAGAATTAGCGATGCCAGTTTTGCGAGACGATGTTGCGGTCAAATGGTTCAGAATTAAAGGTGGTGTGTATTCCTATATTGAAAAAATATTGACTAGATTTAAAGGTGAAGTCGTTCTCAATGAAGAAATTGACCATATTTTCAGAGATTCTAATGCTGTCAAAATAGTGCGATCGCAGGGCAAAGTTCAGGAATTTGATAAAGTCGTATTTGCGACACCACCTGACCAAGTACTGTCACTCCTAGCCGATCCGACAGAATCGGAAGTCAAACGTTTTTCAGAATGGAGAGCAAATCATGTGAATAGCATTGTCCATCAGGATAGCTCTATGTACGATCGCTATGGCATCAAACAACCTTCAGAATTTGACTTTTTTCAAACCGATACTGGGTGGGGCTATAACAGTTGCTTAAATCAGCTTTGCGATATTGCATCACCTCAAAACTATTTTCTATCCTACCAACTGGAAGAGATAATTGCTGGCGATCGCCTTATTCACATCCAAAAGCATCACACGCCGTTATATACCACTGAATCATTTAAATATCGCGATGAAGTGATTGCCACTAATGGAGAGAATAACACTTATCATGCAGGTTCCTATCTTGGCGATGGATTACATGAAGGTGCAATTACTTCGGCTTTTCATGTCGCCCAACTAGTTGGTGTAGAGAATTTTGTTTTTTATTGCGCGTGAAGAATTGAATTTATTTCATACAATCACTTCAGTTTATACATTAACCATACGCGATCTCAACCAGCACAACTAGAAGCTAATGAATGTAGACAGATTAAAACGTCACGAAAATAATATGCCAACACTTGACATGAATAATGAGTCTAAAGCATATATGTTGGGTGGCGGGATTGGCTCTTTAACGGGCTGCACAAATGGTGGTCTATGAATTCCTAAAGATCGATCGCCAGATTCCACCCGTTACACCTCATGACAAGTCTTTGCTAGTTCAGTTTGAAGCTCTAATCAAAGCATTAAAGTAAATAATAGGCGGTGCAAAGCGCCGCCTATTATTGTCTCTATATCATTATTCAAAATAATCAAGAGAAAATTATGACAGATATCATTAGCCGCGAAATTCAATTAGTTTCTCGTCCCAACGGGATGCCAACCGCAGCTAACTTTGCGATCGCTACAACCAAATTAGAACCACTGCAAGAAGGACAAGTGCTGGTTCGCAATCTCTATATGTCAGTCGATCCCTATATGCGTGGTCGCATGAGCGACAGGAAATCCTATGTTCCGCCCTTTGCGTTAGGTAAACCCCTCGATGGCGGTGCAGTCGGAGAAGTGATCGAGTCTTGCGCTAAGGAATTTAAGCAGGGAGATATTGTTGTTTCCAGCTTTGGCTGGCGAGAATACTTTATCGCTGCACCGAAAACGTTGCATCTGGTCAGTCCAGACATTCAACCACTTTCAGTTTATCTTGGCGCACTGGGTATGACGGGTATGACCGCTTGGGCTGGCTTGAATTTAGTAGAAGTCAAAGCTGGTGACGTGATTTTTATTTCGGGAGCAGCAGGTGCAGTGGGCAGTGTCGCTGGACAAATCGCCAAATTGCGTGGATGTCAGGTGATTGGAGCCGCAGGCTCTGCGGAAAAGGTCAAATTTTTACAGGAAGAATGTGGATTTGATATCGCATTCAACTACAAGACTGCTCCGATCATTGAACAATTAAACCAAGCAGTTCCCGATGGCATTGATGTCTATTTCGATAATGTCGGTGGTGAAACTCTGGAAGCTGCCCTCTCCGTATTACGCACCTACGGCAGGATCATCGCTTGTGGCGGCATCTCTGGCTACAACGAAGAAAGTCCACAGGCTGGACCTTCTAATCTTTTTAACATGATTACTAAGCGATTGACCATGAAAGGACTAATCGTTAGTGACTTCCTTGAGCTTCAGAGCGAGTTTGAAAAGGAAGTGGGCAGTTATTTCCGAGATGGCAAACTGAAAAACAAAGAAACCGTGGTGATAGGTATCGATCAAGCTGTGAGCGCATTCATCGGACTCTTTGCTGGTAAAAACATTGGCAAAATGGTAGTGAAGTTAGATTAGGAATCAGGCTTGGCGGCGCGAAGCGCCGCCAAGCCTGATATCTTTGGATGAAGGTTTGTATCTTATTCAATCAATTCATTCAGGAAATCAAGCGATCGCCTGTCACAGTAGTTCCATAAGCCAGAGTTGTTAATTCATCTCTGGTAAATATTCTCAAATCATTCTCAAATCTAAGGAGTAAATCATGAGTTTAGAAAATAGAGCTAAAGCTGCTGCTAAAAACGTTGAAGGCAAAGTACAAGAAACAGTCGGCGATTTGACTGGGAATACCAAAGATCAGTTGCAGGGCAATGCAAAACAAGCTGAGGCAAAAGTGCGTAATGCTGCCGAAGATGTCAAAGATGAAGTCAAAAAAGCTGTTGACTAATTAAATTATTAGGGACAATTCATGAATTGTCCCTACTTTTTCAAGACGTTTTGCGTAATTTCTGACCGAGTTTAAACCCATTACACTCAACTTATTTTATGACTAAAGCAAAATTGACAGAAAAAGAGATTACAACTGCGATCGCAAAACTACCTGAGTGGAAAGTAGTTGATGGAAAATTAAATCGAGCTTTCAAGTTTGATAGCTTTGTTGATGCTTTTACCTTTTTGACCAAAGTAGCTTTTGCTGCTGACAAATTGGATCATCATCCCGAATTGTTCAATGTCTACAATCGCGTAGTAATCGATCTGGCTACCCATGATGTAGATGGAATTAGCGATCTAGATATTGAGCTAGCCAAAAAGATTGACGCTCTATAGCTTAATAGCTATTCCTATCCATTTGTAAATTACTTAAACTTAAATAGAAAAGGAAATCGTTATGAATCTAATCTGGACTGGTATTGGTGTCCTTATTATCCTCTGGATATTAGGATTCTCTATTAACCTTGGTGGTGGATTAATCCATATTCTCTTGGTTTTAGCCGTAATTGGGATTGTCTACAACGTATTTATGGGCAGAAGCGCCTGAGCTTTCATATTCACTCAATCTGTTGATCGTCTGATCTCGGATGACATTGAAATCAAGCTTCCCGACTCCTTTATCAATGCCGACTCCGACATTGCTGCTGCCGCGATCCATCACATTGACTGGTTCACGACAATATTTAAGCGCAGTGCCATAATTGATGCCAATAAAATTCAAATCGTTTAAGGATCTCTTTCTGTTCCCAAAAGCTCTAAGAGATCCCCCTCAATCCCCCTTGTGAAGGAGGAAGAAAATTCTCGCTAAGTTTCTCTCCAATCTTGAAAAACTCAATCAATTATCAGTAATTATCAAGGAAACGACAATGAGTACTACAGTTGACAACTTCACTAAAAAACTACATGACAATTTGGAAGTAGTTGAAGAGAGGCTGAAATCACTGAGAGATAACCTTCAATCTGTGCCGAAGAAAACTCAAGATGAGATTCAATCTAAACTTGATGAAGCGAAAGCGACACTAGAATCCAAAAAACAAGAATTCGACGAATACCGAGCCAAGCTCAAAACTCAACTTGAGGAAAAAGAGTCTGAGTTGAAGTCAGATGTTGAGGAATGGAAATTGAGTCGGAAGGTGAAAAATCTTGAGCATCGAGCTGATAAAGCCGAAGACTATGCCGCTACTGCGATCGCTTTGTCTGTAGCGACTATACAAGAAGCTGAAGAAGCAACTTTGGCAGCGATCGCTGCTCGACTAGATGCTGAAGCTGCTGCAAAAAACACATAAAGACCCATCTGATTTACTAATTTTTACTGCGAGAAATCCTATGACGAATACAATCGCCCTCAGCAAATCTATCCCTCAAGAACAATGGAGCAAATTTTTTGACCAGTTCTCATCTGAGCATCTTGGACGACATATTGAGATTGAGATCATTGATTCAGAACTTGGTGATGAATCATTGATTAAAAATGCGCCTTTGTTGTCGTTAATTTATGACCGCCCAGATAAGGGTGACAACTTGGCGATCGAAGTGGGCAAAGATGAGATGACCTATGGTCACACTATTGATTCACCCAAGCAAATTTCAACGGGCGAAAATTCAAATGGTGAAATTGTCGTAATTCAGATTGAAGACGCTAATGGGAGAGAAACTTTGATCAAGCTGGATGCAGCGATCGCGAGTATATCTACATAGAGATATATAGATCCCTGTGAAGCTTTATTCGTTATTTCTATCATTCTACTCAATGTATATGCTACTGAAATGTGATCTCAATGTTCGAGATCGGATGCAACTTCTCGTAAATAAATTCTGTATAGCGTTAAGAGAAATAAATGACTACACTTCTATCTATCCAAAAAACTGACACCGATCTCAAGACTGATGTGCTTGCCGAACTCGCATATGAACCAAGTATTAAGGTTACAGACATTGGCGTTTTAGTTAAAGATGGAACGGTGACACTCAATGGCTATGCAACTAGCTCTAACGAGAAATTGCAAGCCGTGCAAGCGACTAGACGGGTTGCTGGTGTAAAGGCGATCGCGGATGACATTTTAATCAAGTTACCAAGTTCTTCGCTTCATACAGATGGAGATATTGCTACGGCTGCCGCGCACCACATCGACTGGTTTACCTCAATCCCTCGAGGAACCATTAAAGTAACGGTTAGTGATGCTTGGATCACCCTCGAAGGTGAGGTAGAGTGGCAGTATCTCAAGAGTTCCGCTGAAAACTTCTTGTATAACCTTTTGGGCGTTAAAGGCGTGTCTAATCTGATCACAGTCAAGCCTAGATTGAAGGCAACCGACATTACCAATGACATTAGAGCCGCCTTCAAACGTAGTGCGCTGCTAGATGCAAACAAGATCCGTGTTGAAACCACTGGGAACAAAGTGACGCTGCATGGCAAGGTTGGAAACTATGCCGAGCTAGACGAAGCTGAGCGAGTTGCTTGGGGCGCACCAGGGGTGCATTTTGTAGATAATCAACTCAAGGTTGAGTGGTATCGATCTGAATCGTAATCTTAGGGGTAGCGCTTTGCGCTGACCCTAACCCTAAAATCCTTCGCACTACAATACATTTGAGAGAGAAACAACATGAGCGCTACCGAATACGATGATACTGACGAGCAAATTGTTGGCTCTGGATGGATAACCGCGATCGCGATTGTGATGATCCTGTTAGGTATTATTGCGATCGCATTTCCCTTTTTCGCTACCATCGCTTCAACCATTCTGTTTGGTTGGATATTCATTTTTGCTGGGATAGCCCAAATCGCCTATTCCTTGCAGTCAAGAGGTTCAGGTCGAATCGTTTGGAAAATGGTTCTCGGCTTTTTATATCTCTTGTCTGGGATTTTTGTAATGGTAAATCCACTCGAAGGAGCATTTGCTTTCACGATCGTGCTGGGCATTACCATTTTCTTGCAAGGAATGATTCAGGTATCACTCGCTTTTCAAATGCGCTGGATCTCTCCCAACTGGGGATGGATGCTTGTGAGTGGACTCATGGGCATTATTTTCGGTATTTTCGTCTGGTCAAGCTCTCCGCTTAGCGCCGTTTGGTTGATTGGCACTCTAATTGGAATTAATCTCTTATTTGATGGGATTTGGATGCTCACGCTCTATTCAGGCGGGAAGATTACTATTTTACATTAGATTAGGAATCCAATCAGTACCAAAGGCTACATCTCGTTACAAGGAGAATAACTATGTCGAATATATTAATATCAGAATCTTCTCAACAATTACTTGCTCCCGAACCGCTACCAACTTTGATTTTAGGTGGAGGATTCACGGGCTTATTTACAGCGTTACATTTGAGTCGTCAGCACTATACAACTCCCACAATTCTAATCGATCGCGAATGGAATTTTATTTTTAAGCCACTATTGTATGAGTTTCTCAGTGGTGAGATGAACATGCAATTTATCCGTCATCGTTATGATGCTCTTTTACATAAAAGTGGCATTGCCTTCATTCGTGATGAGGTGCAATCGATTGACCTACAACAGCGTCAAGTTGTCTTAGCCTCTGGCTTGCATTACACCTATAGTAATTTAGTGCTGTCCCTCGGATCTGTAGCGGGTTACTTTGGAGTTAAAGGAGCTAGAGAAAACTCTTTAGCCTTTCGTACCAGTGACGATGCGATCGCCTTAGCTTGGAAACTACGCGATTGTTTGCAAAAAGCTACCCAAACTTCAGAACCACAGCAGAAAAAAAACTTATTAACCATTGCCATCCTCGGCGCTGGTAGCTCTGGCGTGGAGCTAGCTGCAACGCTTGCTGACTTAT